>Ga0315282_10000031_pt1 | contig 295026 bp, 248 predicted proteins | sample YL17G07_20_MG_FD_203693 | JGI IMG/M metagenome (GOLD analysis project Ga0315282, IMG submission 203693) | Sediment microbial communities from Yellowstone Lake, YNP, Wyoming, USA - YL17G07_20 | ecosystem: Environmental > Aquatic > Freshwater > Lake > Sediment | place: USA: Wyoming | collected...
TTCGCCTGGCTGGCCAACTTCCGCCGCTTGGTGGTGCGCTACGAGCGCAAGCTGCAAATCTACAGCGCCTTCTTTCATCTGGCCTGCATCATGATCGTCCTGAGCAGGTTATGAAACCACTTCTAGCAAAACTTATGGGATGGGATTCTGCTCGTCAGAAACGGCAAACCGTGGTGTTTGGTTGGATTTTTGTGCTTGTCCTGGCACTAGTCTATTGTACTTTGGCGTATAGAGAGAATGGGCCGCAGTATTCGCATGAAGAGTATCAGGCTTGGATGGAGAAGCTGAACCTTTCTCTGCAAGGCGCGACGCCTTGGGGTACGACGCCTCCCAGAGCTTTCTGGCATGGCCTCGTAGTGGACGTAGAACTGCATTACAAGGGCTGGTTCACCAAGGAGGACGCACGTGCCTTGGCTGCTGGCATTCGCGAGGCATACATGCAAGATTTTCCTAATGACACCTGCATGAGCATCTTTATCTATGATGCAGACACGTGGGAAGTGCTTCATAGCCAGACTTATTTCCTGGACCTCTACCGACGTGCTCAACCGTGACCTGTCATGATCCAACTAAAGTCGCTCCGTGTGCAAGGAGCAGTTGTGATAGAACGAGAGGTTAGCCTGGTCGTTGTAGTAGTCGCGTTGGTTTTGATGGTGTTAGTTATAATTAGTATCTGGTACTTTCTTTGTGGTGCCAGGAGAAAAAACGATTCGGCCACAGTCAGCAGCCTGCCCAGCATGAAGGTAGCTCCACCGACCAAAGGGCGCGCTAGTGGGGTAGTTGCCATTGGGCCGAGCCAGACTCCTACATACACATTGCCCTCAGACAGATTCGTCGCCTCGACCTCGTGTGGAGCGGCGCTGACGTCGAGGTATTCGAGAGGCTGAGGAAGCGTGCGCGCCAAGCCGAGAGCAGGCTACCAGACTACGTCAAGTCAGTGCTCAAGCGGCACGCACGCCGTAGGCGTTCGCCTCGCTGAGCCGGAGTGGTATCACCGCCTTCCCGTCCTCTGTTCCCAGCCAACCTCGAACAGCGGCAGGATGTTCTCGTGGCTGTACGGGTGCGCGGCCGCGGCCTCCTCGTTGAGCGAGATGCCGATGCCGGGGCCGTTGGGCACCTCGAGGTAGCCGTCCACGATGCGTGGATAGGGGTCGAAGAGGTTGCGGGCCCAGTCCACGTGGAAGTCGTCGAACGTCTCCTGGACGAAGGCCCGATCGCAGCAGGCGTCCAGGTGGGTGCAGATGACGGTGGCCACGGGGCTCTGCGCGCTGTGCGGGGCCATCAGGGCTCCGTGCTGCTCGACCAGCTTGGCCACCCGCAGCGCCATCAGGATGCCGCCCAGGTTCAGGGGCTCAGGCTGGGCGTAGCGCACCCGCGTGGTCTCCAGCATGTCGCGGAACTGAGTCACCGTGCGCAGCCTCTCGCCCGCCGCGATGGGCACCGGCGAACGCTGGGCCACTTCGCCCAGGGCGCGCAGGTCCTCGGAGTTGACCGGCGTCTCCAGCCAGGTGGGCTCGTACTCGGCCAGCCGCTCCGCCACGCGTATGGCCGTGTGCACGTTGAAGCGGTCGTGGGCCTCTACCAGCACGTGCACTTCGTCCCCAACTGCCTCCCGCACCGCAGCCACGATGCTCAGCGACAGAGCCTCCTCCTCGGGCGACAGGTCGCCGTAGGCTGCGCCGAAGGGGTCGAGCTTCAGCGCGCTGTAGCCCAGCGCCACGACTTGCTTGGCCCGCTGGGCAAAGAACTCGGGCTTTCTGGGTCCTTGATACCAACCGTTGGCGTAGGCCCGGATCTTGGTGCGGCGGGCCCCGCCCAGCAGCTCATGCAGGGGCTTGTTGAGGCTCTTGCCCAGGATGTCCAGGCAGGCAATCTCGATGCCCGCCAGGGCGTGCAGCGCGGAGCCGTCCGTGGTGAGGTAGAGCGCCTTGTGGAGCCGCTCCCACAGTTCGCTCGGCTCCCTGGGGTCGGTGCCTACGCACATGGGCCCGATGTCGCGCAGAGCCCCCTCCACCGCTTGGGCCAGGTTATCCGGCGAAGCCTCGCCCAGGCCCTCAATGCCCTCGTCCGTATGCACCTTGACGAAGACCCAGTTCTTCCAGGGGTTGCCGACCAGAATCGGGCGCACTTCGGCAATCTTCATGGGCTCGGCGCTCCAGGCGGCGTTGAGGCGGCGCCGCCCGGCCCTTCCACCTCTGCGATCCACTCGCTGATCGTCTTCCTCAAGGCGCCCTCGATGGACTGGTTCATGAACACGGTGGCGCCGGCGCAGTTCAGGCACCAGCGATTGGGGAACTGAGCCATCGCGCCGATGTGCTGCCTGATGTTGTCGCGCAGGCCGGCCTCGTGAACGTCTCCCATGGGCGGCGGTCGCTGGATGGCATGAGCCCCGCACCAGTGCTGCTGCCCGTCAGGCAGCAGGAAGGCCTGGGCCGGGGCGATGTAGCAGCGTTCGCACAGCCCCAGCTCCCAGTGGATGCCCTGCGCCGCCCTCTCGGCATAATCCTCCAGCGTGCCTCTGTGCTTGACGCGGTGGTAAGGGCTGGTGAAGAAGGCGAAGTCCTGCCATCGGGTGCGCTGGTCTTCGGGGATGCCCAGACGCTCCTGCTGGCGCTGCCAGACGATGTCGGCTTGCGCCCAGGTCTCCGTGTAGAACCGCACCCACTCCGCCGCCGAGGGCCGCAGGTCGGCGTTGCTCTCGCCGCCCACGGGGATCAGGTGGGGGAACAAGTCTCGGTACAACGGCGCGCCGGCGGGAGCCGGGAAGTGCCCCTCGCCGACCCGCATCATGCTCAGCAGGAACTCCAGCAGGTCGGGGAACTGCCGCATGTTGAGCGTGGTGACCACGCAGTTGACGTGCACCTCGGGATGATTCGTGCCCAGCAGCTCCCTAGCGACCTGCACGTTCCAGAGCCCGTTCAGGATGTCGTCGAAGGCATGTGGCTGCCCGCGCAGGGCGTTCTGGATAGCGGCATCGGCCGCGTCCAGGCTGATGTGCAGCCGCACGGTCCCCGCCTGCACCAGCTTCACAGCGACCTCCGGGGTGATGCGCCTGGCGTTAGTGTTGACATTCACGGGAGCTTTGTGCTCGGCGGCGAAGCGTATCAAGCCCTGGTCGCCGTAGACGTCCTCGCCCAGCAGCAAGGGCTCGCCGCCGGTCAGGTACACGTAGGGCCCTTCGCCGGGCAGGCTGTCGGCCGCCTCGGCTATCAACTCCTTCCAGCGCGCGATGGTCACCGTCGAGGCGATGGGCTGCTGATTGCAGTAGCGGCATCTGGGCCGCGAGTCGCACTCCCAGGTCAGGTTGATGCCCAGGAACGCAATGACCGGCTGGAGTCCCTCCGGCCAGGTGGTGGGCCAGCTTCCCAGTTGGGCCAGCAGCTTGTCGGCGTCGCGCTCGCCGGCCTGTACGAGCTGCCTGACGCGCTCGCCGTTGATTTGTCGAAGCTGCTGCGCTCCGGCCTCAGCGGCGGAACTGTAACCCGGCGGCGTCAAGCCCTGCTCTCGGGCCCGATCCAGGAGGCCGGCCTCGACGGCCCGCCGCCACGCTTCGCTCTCGGCACGATGGAGAAGCCTCTCGCGGTGCGGGGGAAGGTAACTCTCGAAGGCCAAGCCCTTGCTCCCTTCGTTGCTGCTGTCTTTCGAGCCTCGTCTACTTGGCCGGTAGCTTGGCTACGGGCACGCCCGCAAAACGCTGCGGCGCCAGGTCCTTGAGCCCCGACAGCGCCTTGCCGCCAGGGGCGGTGAGGCGGAAGTAGAGCTGCCAATCGCCGGGCCCTTGGCCCACTTTGGCCAGAATCCTGTTCTCTCCCTGGCGGAGCGTGACCGGCACCACGTCGTTGTCCATCACGGCCGCACGGTAGGCGGGATTGGCCAGCACCTTCTCGCCGTTCAGCCACACGGTCACGGTGTCGTCGCTGCCCACCCTCAGCTCCGCCGGGCGCTGCGTGCTGGACTCCACCAGGGCGAGCAGATAGGCGACTGCCCAGGTCTCCTGTGGGAACAGCTTGCCCAGGTCCATGAAGCCATCGGCAGCGATCTGCGCCTCCGGGAACACCCGCCAGCGCACCTCGCCGGACTTGCCCTGAGCCCTGCCAGTAACGGGTAGGCCCTTCTCCGGGGGATACGGCGTCTCAAACCCTTGCCCGCGCGGGTTGTCGAAGGGGCCGATGACTGCCCAGGTCGGCTCCTTGGTGACCAGAACGTCGGCCCCGCGCATCTGCATCTGGTTCCAGGTGAGTCCAGCGATAAGGGTGTGCTCGCCGACGGAGAGGTCCTTGGGGAACGAGACCTGGAACCGCTTGATGACCGTCTGCTCGCGCCCGGTGAGCCGATAGCTCAGCCGTGTGCTGGGCTTGATGGTGGCGCCCAGCGGCGCCGTAAGCGTGATGAGGCCGATGGATTCGTCCGAGCAGTTGCGGCGCACCGTAGCGGCAGCCGTGATGGGCTGCGGCCCCACGACGCGGCCTCCCTCCGTGGTTAGCTTCAGCTCCACCGGCGGCGTCAACACGATGCGACGCTTGGCGGTCACCACCCGCGGCTGGCTGGTGTCCTGGTGGGTGAGTATGGAGAAGCGCAGGCTCTGCCGACTGGGTACCGGAGGCGGCAGCGGCACCGCGAAGTGCCAGCGGTTGCCCAGTTGATGGACCCCAGACACCAGCGTCCCGGTCTTCCCCTGGTATTCCCACTCCAACGCCGGCTGCGACCAGCCCGTTATGTAGTCTAGGTCGCATTGGACCAGCACGCGCCGGCCCGCGCTGCACACCTCGCTGGGGTATTGCAGGTTCGCCACGGTGATGGGGCTGTGCGTCCCCACCAGCACGATGTCGGCGGCCTGTTTCCCAGACAAGGACATGACCACCCGCTGCGAGGCCTTGTCGTACTGCCATTGCACGCTGGGCAGTGGCCGCCCTTCCTCCACCGGCTCCCCGTTCACCGTGACCTTGGTGGGCCGGGAGGTCAACACGCGCAGGTCGGCGGGGCGTGACCGCGGGTCAATCTTGAGGCGCACCTCGCGCTGGGTGGTCGTCGTAGTCACGTTGGTCAGTGTGCCGCCGTCGTAGAGCGCCAGGCGATCGGCCTCGCGCGGGTAGACCATCAGCGTCAGCTTCGGCTCGCCCTGGATGGGGTCCCCGGGTCGCCGGCCAGGCTCCAGGTTCATGGGGATGATGGCGCCCGAGCGCACGAATACCGGCACGGTGTCCAGGTCGGCGGGCAAGGTCACCGTTCGCCCGCCTTGGTAGACCAAGTCGTCCCATAGGCTAACCCACCAGCCCTGGGGCAGGTAGGCCGTCCGGCTGCTGGCCCCCTCGTCGCAGATGGGCGCCATCAGCAGGTCGGAGCCCAGGAAGAACTCGTCATCAACGGTAGCGGCCCGGGGGTCCGCAGGGCACTCCAGGGCCAGCGGGCGGATCAGCGGCAGCCCGGTGTCGGCGGCCTGCTTTGCCAGGCTGCACAGATAGGGCAGCAGGTTCACCCGCACGGTGGCGAACTTGCGGTAGATGACCACGGTCTGGTCGTCGAAGGCCCAGGGCTCATGCGGCTCGACCCCGTGGAACTGCATGATGGGGCTGAAGGCGCCAACCTGCGCCCAGCGCAGGTATAGCTCCTTGCTGGGCTGGCCCCAGTAGCCCCCGATATCGTGCCCCCAGAAGGGGATGCCGGAGACGGCGCTGCTGAGGCCCGCGCGGATGACCGCGCGCAGGTGGGCGAAGTCAGCCGGTTGGCTGCCGGCCCAGATACAGGGGTATTGCTGAATGCCAGCGCTGCCCGACCGGGCCCAGAGCACGCCGTCGCCGGCCTTCTCCTTCTTCACCAGCTCCCACAGGGCCCCGTTGTACAGGTTGGGGTACAGGTTGTGCATGGCCTCGCCGTCCATGCCATTGGCGAAGCGCATGGCGGGCAGGACGCCCTCACCGTCGTCGGTCTTGAACCCGTCCACTCCCATGGCCAGCAGCGGCCGGTGCAGCCCCTGCCACCACTTCACAGCCTCCGGGTTGGAGAAGTCCACGATGCTCCAGCCCGCGAACCAGCCGCGCTTGAGCGCCGGCGCGCCGTCAGCGGTCGTGGCGAAATATCCCCGCGCCGACCCCTCAGGGAACAGGGGATCGCGCGGGTGGACGAAGGGCACAGTCCACAGCAGACAGCGCACGCCGGCTTGGTGCAGCTCCTTGAGCATCTGTTGGGGCTGCGGGAAGCGTCGCGTGTCGAAATCGAGGAAGCCCTCGTCGGCCTTCCAGCCCTCCATGACCACTACGCCGCAGGGGATGTTGAGCTCGCGCATGCGCCGCACGTTGCTCAACACCTCCTGCTGGCTCAGGTAGGAGCTCCCGGACATCCAGGGCAGGAAGACCCACTCGGGCGGCAGGGCAGGCCGCCCGCTCAGGGCCGCGTAGGTGCGCACCAGGTCCTTGGGCCCGGCGGCCATGAGCACGAGGTCAAGCGTCGGGGTTGGGGCGTCTATGCGCACAGTGTTGCCGGCGCTGGCGGCGAAGTCGAACACGACCCGCGCGGTGGAGTCCACCCACAGCCCGTAGCCGGCGCTGCTGATGTAGAAGGGGACGCACACGTAGGCAGCGTCGCTGGTGGAGCCGTAGGCGTCCTGCACCCACATCTCCACGCGTTGGCCCCGCTGGTCGAGCGCGTTGAACTTCTCGCCCAGGCCGTAGTAGTGCTCCTCCGACTGCGCCCTCAAGCGCAGGCGCAGCCCCGACGCTTGCGCCGCCGATTCGCTTAGCAGTGATACGCTGCCGCCTGCGGCCTCCCCCTGGCTCGCAGCCACGGTGGCGCCCTCGGCGTTCAGCAGCGCCAGTCCGAAGGCGTCAGTGCTCACGGTCAGCGCGATCTGTCCGCTCTTTAGGGTGAGGGCACCCGGCTCCTCCTTGACTGTCAGCGGCTGGGCTCCCTCGCCCAGGGGAAGGACCGGCTGGGTTGCGCCGATGGTTATGCGGAAGGCCCGCGCCATGGGTGAGCTGATGCGCAGAGGCACCTGCTGCTCGCCACACTTGGCTTCCAGGTCCACCGCGCTCTCGGTGGCCCGCACCAGGGTCACTTGCCCCAGCGCGATCTCCCCTTGCTGCTGGGCGACTGCCGGCAGCGCCAGCAGCAGGGCGAGGCCGACCGCGGTTGGCAGCAACCCGGAGGCAGGCTGGGGGCCTGGGGCCTTCATATCCACGCAACATCATCCTTGCGGTCGTCTCTCACCGCACACCTTAACCAATGCGCCGGGCGGAAGCGGCGTTCCCTGCCCAGTTCACGGACCTGGTACACGGGCTCCTGGGGCGCTCTACGGGCCGCTGGGGGCCGTTGTGGCTGGTACGGCCACCGATAGGTTTCGTGACTGCGAGCGAAGCGTAAATCGCATGTTAAGATTCGGTTTCAACATGGTACGGAGAACTGTGAGAGCAGCCTGTCCGAAGGGAGACACCTGTAGCTGGGTCGCAACAGTCGGAGTCGGGAGGAGACCGGAGCGGGAGAGAGCCGAAATGAACCAGATGACCATAGTGATGCTAAGCGTCGGGGTCGGCATTATCGTGGCCATCGTCACCATCTTCGCGTCCATGACGGCGACGGGGCTGCGACAGCTCTCGCGCAAGATGCAGGTGGCCGGCAAGGACCTGTGCGCCATCTGCGGCCGGCCCATCCCTCGCAACGCCGTCTACTGCCGCAATCACCGACACCTGGCTGCGCTGCGGCGGCCCCGGCCCATTGACGACAAGTAGGCCTCAGGGGCTCACAAAACGCTGTATGCGGCTGTTCCCGGTGTCGCTCTCATAGGTTCGCCCCAGCCCATCGGTCGCCAGGTCGGTGGGCTGGCGCATTTGTCCGGGGCCCCCGCCCAGGCTGCCGAACGTCGTCTCGGGCACCCCGGTGGGCTGGAACAGCTCGACCCTGGCATTCCCCGAGTCAGCGACATAGATGGCCCCGGTGCTGTCGAGGGTTAGCCCCTCAGGCCCGTTGAGCTCGCCCAGTCGCCAGCCGGGCAGCCCGAAGCCAGTGACGAAGCTCCCGAGGCCATCGAAAAGCTGGACCCTGTTGCTGTCCCGGCTGGCCACGTAGGCCCCGCCGCTGCTCCGCAGCACGATGCCTCGCGGAGATTGCAGCTCGCCGTTGCCTGCCCCGAACGTCCCGAATGAGCGCACGAGGTTGCCGGACAGGTCGAATACCTGCACCCGTGCGACCTGCGAGTCCACCACGAAGATCTGCGAGGCCGAGGCGGCGATGTAAGTGGGCATGAGGAACTCACCGGGGCCGGTGCCCGCCTGGCCGAACTCGCGCACGAAACCGCCCGCCAGGGTCACCTGCTGTACCCGGTAGTTGCCAGTGTCGGTCACGTACAGCGAGGACCCGACCAGGACCACATCGGTGGGCTCCCGGAACTGCACCGGGCCGCTGCCGGGCCCGCCGATAACCACCGGCGGTCCGCCACTGGTGCTCAGTATCTGCACGCGGTTGTTGCCGGTGTCTGCGACGTAGATGTCTGGATTCGTCCCGTGAGCCACGTCAATGCCTATCTGCCGGTTCAGTTGCCCCGGCAGAGAGCCGGGTGAGCCATACTGGGCATCGAAGCTGAAGGTCCGGGACGACTTGGGGTAGGTGGTGCCGCCCCCGCAGCCGGCGAGGAGGGCACAGCAGACAACACACAGCACTAGGCACAGATTGCGCCGAGTCATGCGCCGATTTTAGCAGAGGCCGAGGGAAATAGCAAGGGCACCGGACTTCAGGAGGCGCGTCCGACGACCAGGGCCCGGGGCAGATGGGTGCTGAGGGCTACTCGGTTGGGAGGTCTGGCGGAATCTGAGGCGTGTCCGGCGTCGGCAGCGTCGGGGGTTCTACGGGCCCTGGGGTCGTGGGCTGGCCCGGGATGTCTGGCAGTGTGATGTTGATGTCGGGCAGCGGAACGTCCGGCTGTGGCGGCCCCTCGGGCGCTGCTGTGGGGGCGCTGCCGGTGGAATACGGGCCGCCCACGACACTGCGGCCGTAGGAACTGGAAGCCACACCGCCTGTTGCGGATGAGGTATGCGTTCCTGCCTCGGGCCCGCTCCTCGTCTCCTCGCCGGCCTTGGCGGCCTCCATCACGGATGCGGGGTTCGCCGCGGTGATCCCGAGAGGCCCGGATGTTGTCGGCGGGGCTGCGGTGGAGAACACCTGTCCGGGCCCGCTAGGCTGGCCCTGGGGCACGGTGACACGGGACCACACGCCGCCTCGGCGCACCCAGTACACGGTAGGCTGGGCACCCCGGGTGCCTGCGCCCAGCGACGGCTTCTCCTGGGTGGAACGCGTGGCTTGCTGCTCGCGCATTCGAGCAAAGACGCCGGCCAACACGAGGACGGCCACAACCACCGCGACGGCCACCAGCAGCCCTCGCCGAGATGCTGGAGCCGGCGCCGCAGCATCCTCCAACGCTTCCTCCTGCACCGGCGCAGGCTGTGGCCGCGCCTCCACCCGCTGCTCGATCATGGCGCTGAGTCGCTGGACCTCGGCCTCTCGCTTGCGCGTGCAGTGCGGGCAGTAGACGTGCTGCGCCCCCTCGATGCGCCCCTGGGCGGCCTCCCACCGGCCGCCCTCCGAGCCCTCGTGCCACACCGCATTGCAGGAAGCGCATTGCCTCATGGCGCTCAGTGCCCTTCTGCTGCTATGATTCCCCTTTTTGACCCCCAGCAAGCAAAAAACCGGCCCCTGTTCGGTGCCGGCTTGTTAGCGCGAGTCTGCCACAGGGCCTCGCCCCTTCTGGGCCGCTCCCAGCCCGCTTCGAGGCGTGCACACTAACCCATAGCTATGATACCCGTTCGCGGGCGGCTTGTCAATACGTTGGTGCTGCCGGCAGGAGGGAATGCGGCCACGCCGACGAAGTCCGAAGAAGGCCTCTGGTCGTGGCTCTTATCCCAGGAGGGTCAGCGATGAGCTCAGGGCGTGTGTCGGAGACAGGCAATCAGCATCCCCAAGCGCTGAAGGTGGTGCGGCTCCCGGAGCCGCAGCGCGATGGGGGAGAAGGCTTGTGGGTCGTCATCGCGCGGCGGCGGTCGGAGCGCGGCTACAAGCGCCAGGCGCTGAGTCTGGAGCAACTCAGCCAACTGCTGTGGGCCACGCAGGGCATCACGGCCCGGGTCGCGGGGCACGAGCTGCGTGCTGCGCCCTCGGCCGGGGCGCTTTACCCCTGCGAGACGTACCTGGTGGTCAACAACGTGGAGGGGCTGGAGTCGGGCCTCTACCACTACGTAGTCGGGGACCACGCGCTCGAACTGCTGAGGGCGGGCGACCTCTCGGGCAACATAGCGGCAGCCTGTTGGGGTCAGGAAATGGCCGCGCAAGCGGGGGTCGTCTTCGTGTGGGCGGCGGTCATTGAGCGCTGCCGCCGGAGGTACGGCGAGCGAGCGTATCGGTACATCTACCTGGACGCGGGACACATCGGCGCCCAACTGCACTTGGCGGCCGTGGCCTTGGGCCTGGGCTGCTGCGCCATCGGAGCCTTCGACGACCAGGCGGTCAACAAGGTAGTGGGCCTGGATGGCGAGCAGGAGTTCGCCATCTACCTGAGCAGCGCGGGGCCGAAGTAGCGAGCAGTCTACCTACTCGCGCTTGACCCTCTCCGCCGGCAGGGCTTCCGCCCGGCCGTCGGCGTGTACGGCCTCCAGGCGATACCACGGGCCCTTGAACTGCTTGGCCGGCGCACGTAGCTGCGCAGTCGTCCCGCTCAGGGCCGGCGGTGGTGAACCGGTCCGAGGCCAAGTATGGCCAGCGGGGCTACCGGTACATGTACCTGGATGCGGGCACCTTGGGGGGCACCTGCACCTGGCAGCGGTGTCGCTGGGCTTGGGCTGTTGCGCCATCGGCGCGCTTCCTGATGACGCGGTCGAGGAGCGCCTGGGCGTGGACGGTGTAAGCGAGACTACGCTTTGTCTGAGCTGCGTGGGAAGGTTGTAACGGTGCACGCGGAGAAGCCACCCACGATGAGTCCGTGAGGGAGGGCCCGCGCTCGACTGCGCGGATCAGCCGCGAGCGCTTCGATCAGCGAAAGAGTGGCGGGTCAAGGGAGGAAGGGACCCGCGCGGGACACTGTAGCCCGCGTGGCCGCGCGGCTTCGGCACAGGGCGACGTATCACGTCCCTCTCCGCTGTCCCCAACGCGCTTAGTTGGCTCAGGCGCTCCGACCGAGGAGGAGTCCCTATGAGGCGCACGATGGCGACGCTGGCTGCGCTGTCATGGCTACTGCTGGTCCTGGGCGGGCCCGTCTGGGCTCAGGGGCCCGTGCGGGCGCGCCTGGCCGGACTGAGGCAGGCACCGCAGGAGTTGGTGGTGCGGTTCAAGCCCGGGGCGGGCATGGCGTCCGTACAGGCGGCCGTGCGCGCGTCGTCTGCGCGGCCGGCCGCGGCGATTCCGGAGCTGAACGCGCGGCTGATGCGGCTGCCGGCGGACCGCCCTCTGGCGGAGGCGATGGCGGCACTCCGCAAGCTGCCGGACGTGGTGTACGTCGAGCCGAACTACGTCGTACGGGCCGCGCTGGTGGCGCCGGACGACCCGAACTACAGCGCCATAGATCCCGACACGGGCATGGAGTACCAGTGGGCGCTGCACACGATCAACGCCCTGGCTGCTTGGAGCATCTATCCCAATACGTACTACACCTCAAGCAGCAAGCCGAGTGACCCGCCGAAGGTGGCCGTGGTGGACACCGGCGTTGACGAGACTCACCCGGATTGGAAGAACGCGGGCGGAACGAGCGTGGACGCGGCCTCCGGCGGGCAGCTTGACTGGGCCGACCGCCGCAACACTATCTACGGCGCGCCGGACCCGTCCAACATCCACGACGGGTACCACCATGGGACGTTCGTGTCCGGGATCATCGCGGCGTCCGCCAACAACGGCGCCAGTGCCAGCGGAAAGGGCATTGCGGGCCTGGGGTACCACTGCCAGCTCATGCCCATCAAGGCGCTGGACGACGATGGGTATGGCACGGATTGGGAGGTCGGGGAGGGCATCATCTGGGCGGCCAACCACGGGGCGTTGGTCATCAACTGCAGCCTGAGCGGCTATGAGTACTCGCAAGTCATGCAGGACGCGGTCAACCACGCCTGGAGCGAGGGCTCGTTGGTCGTGGCGGCGGCCGGGAACGACGCGATGGGCTTTCCGGCGAACTACCCGGCGGCCTGCGACAAGGTGCTGGGCGTGGCGGCCACAGGGTCCGGCCCGTTGGGGGAGTACGTTGCGAGCTACTCCAACTTCGGCTACTGGGTGGGCATCACGGCGCCGGGCGGGGATTTCGACTCGGACCTGCTGACCTATGTGTACGTGTTCAGCATGCTCCCTTCGTACGACTTCCCGGGCCGCGATCCCAGCATCGGCGTGGACTACTACTACGGCTATGCGGCCGGGACTTCGGCCTCGACGCCCTTCGTATCCGCCTTGGCCAGCCTGTACGCGGCGTACAAGGGCATCACGCAGGCGACGCCGGGCGGGCCGCAGCAGATCATGACCGCCCTGCAGCGTGGCTGCGAGAACCTCGCGGGGACGGGCTACTGGAACCCGTACGTGGGCTGGGGCCGCATTGACGCCCAGCACACGCTGCTGGAGGACAACTACAGAGACGCCACCATGGGCGGGCTGCGCGGGCAGGTGCTGCTGGGTGGGACGATCTCATCGGGCGCGTACGTAACGGCCACCCCGTCCGGCGGCGGCACGTCCATCGCGGTGAGCACGAAGCTAGACGGCACGTATCGCTTCGAGAAGATCCTGCCGGGGACGTACGATGTGCGGGCGACGGCCATGACCTACACCGGGCTGTGGACGGGCGTGGTGGTCGTGGCCGGCGCGGACACGGTCGGGATAAGCTTCAGTCTGGACCCGCCCCCCCTGGCGGTTGAGGTGTGTGACCTGGCTCTACGGTCAGACGGCCGTCGGCCGCTGCTGAGTTGGCGGACGGGCGCAGGGCAGGATCTGGCCCTGTTCCGGGTGTGGGCGGCGGGAACGCCGGAGGGGCCGTATGCGCTGCTGGACGAGGTGCCGGGCGAGGGCACGGTGGGCGGCGGGGAGTACGCGGTTTGTCTCGCGCGGCCGGAGCGGGCCAAGGCGCGGTACTACAAGCTGGAGGCGGTGCACTACGACGGGTCGGCGGAGTACTACGGGCCGGTGACGGGTCGGAAACGGTAGGAGGGCTGCACAGCGCGGGTGTCCCACCACGACGTCGCTGCGCGCCGTTCCTTCGACGAGCTCAGGGCAGCCGTGTCAGACACTTCGGGAGAGGCCCAGACGTCCCCTGGCCACAGCCGGCCGGAAGTCTAAGGCTACCGGCTTATGAGAGGCGGGAGAGCCTGATCGCCAGTCATCAGGCGCTTCCGCTGTTTGTTGACTGGTCTTGGGGCGGGGTTGGCAGCTCACTTGACCACCACGACGGGGGCGCGGGATTCGGCCACAGCAGCCACCAGCGCGTTGCGCCCGAGCCAGGCAGCCAGACCCCAGCCCGTGGGCGTGCTGGGGCCGAGCACTGCCAGCTCGTCGGCCCGCCTGCCCCGCAGCATGGCGGGCAGCGCCTGGCCCTCCCGTACCGGGCCCACGAAGGGGTCTTTGAGCCTGTAGGGCCGCAGGTAGGCCCTCGCCTGGCGCAGCACCGTGGTCAGGCCCGACTCGTCGCTGCCGCTGACCATCACCCGAAGCGGCAGGTCACTGACAGCCGCCGTAGCGCAGGCCCAGGAGAGCGCCCGCAGGGACGGGTCGCGGCCATCGCAGATGACGACGATACCGCCGGTGGGCTCATGGGCCTCAGTGGCGATGAACACAGCGCGAGCCTGGCTAGTGAGGAGCGACCGCACGCAGGCACCGACGCCAGCCTGTCCACGGCGGTAGGACGTGCCCCGGCGCCCCACGGCCACCAGGTCCACAGCGGGCGCCCGCTGCACCAGGCGTTCGGCGGCCAGGCCCTCCATGCGCCGTGCCACCCACGGCAGCCGCTGCTCGCGGCAGACTTCGATGGCTGCGGCTAGGTGCGGGTCGCCGGCCGCCCCCGCCGAGACGGCTTCCTCGTCTTCTTCGGTCTCTGCGGGCGGCTCTGGCTCCAGCGTCAGCCTGAGATCCGATGTCAGGCCCCCGCTCAGGGCTGCGCTGGGCTGTAGCTCAATGTGGGCGGCCGGGTCGTGGTCGCTGGCGACGGCGAGCTCCAGCCGCGCGCCATGCCATTGCGCCAGCTCGACCGCTCCGGCCAGAGCCGCCCAACTGTGGGCCGATCCATCCAGCCCTACCAGGATGCTGCGAATCATGCTGTGCCTCGCTGTGTCCGTGATGGCGCCTCAGGTGGCTCGATTATACCATTGCCTCGCCAGAGCGGCAATGCGGCCCTCAAACAACAGAACAGCCCCGGCCTGCTGGGTCGGGGCTGTTCGAGCCGTTCCTGCCCTGTGCCTACTCGAACCCGCGTGGGGGAGTGAGAGTGCTGTCGTCGAGCTCCCAATCATCATGAAGAAGGTGGAACACGCGGGGCCTGGACACGCCGGTCACGTCGCGAAAGGCTCCGCACCGTGCGCACACGGCCAGGATACGCTGTTCGCCGCCTCTGTCCACCGGGGTGCGGATGATGTCCCGGGCGTGACACCGCCACTGGTCCCTTGCCGTCTTCGCTGGCGCCATGGCAATCACACCGACCATTTCTCCTCCCTCGGCCCTCCTCTCTCACTACGATTTATACCATCAAGGCCGGCCACCTAAGCATGATGTAGCGCACATCCGGGGGCTGGGTTGCTCGGAACTGCCTGGAGGCAGGCGTGTTCAGGCAGGTATGCCCCGCCGGGGGAGCGAACCAGGCAGACAAAGCGTTCGTAGAGCGACACAACCGGCCTGGGAGGCGACTGAAATGCGCGCAGGCACCGTAGCGCTAGGGTTGCTTACAGGCGGCCTAGGGCTGCTGCTGGTCGGCGGCCAGGCGCTCTGTCAGCAGCCGGCGGTCGGGCCCACCGCCCAGCAACTGGACGCCGACATCCGCCTGCTGGAGATGCTCAACCCGCTGCAACTGACGGAGGACCAGATCAACAAGCTGCTGCCCATTGCGAGGGACATGCAGACGCGGCGGGAGGCCCTGGAGCGGGCGCGCAGCGGGCCGGAGATCACCCGCGCGCTGGCCGATCTGCGCCAGGCACTGCTGGCGGGCAAGAGTGAGGATCAGTTGCAGCCCTTGCGCGACCAGTTGGACGGGTTGTGGCAGCAGATGGAGCCCGAGGAGCGCAGCTTCGAGCAGGCTCGTCAGCAGGCCCTTGGTCTGGCCCTGACCACGCTCACCCCTGAACAGCAGCGGCGGCTGCTGGCGCCGCTGGAGGAGGAGACCAGGTTCGCCCTGGCGCGGGCGGTAGGGCAGTCGCGGCAGGTGCCGGCCGAGGCCTGGGACACCTGGCTGAACGAGGCCAGCCGCGACCTGGCCGGGCGCGCGTCCAAGGGCAACCGCGAGGCCGCGCAGGCCGCAGCGGGGCAGATTCGGCAGCTCCTGGAGCAGACGCGCCCCCTGATGGATGCGGACGTGGCCGCCCAGACAGAGCAGCTCCGCGCGCAGATTGAGGACATACTACGGACCGCCGGCGCCAAGCCGTCGGCGGCCTGGGAGCAGGACATGCTGCGCCAGGTCCTGGGGAACCTCATCTTTGCCGAGCGCGCGCAGATCGTGCTGGAGGACAAGCTGAAGCAGATCAAAGCCGGGGGCTAGCTACCGCAGTTCGCGCCTGGCGCTCTGACCTTCCGGGGTCAGGCTTGCAGCTTCCGGCGGAGCATCTGGTTGACCATCTCGGGGTTGGCTTTGCCCCCCGACTTCCTCATCACCTGGCCCACCAGGGCGCCTAAGGCCTGCACCTTGCCGCCCTTGATGCGCTCCACAATGTCGGGGCTGGCCGCCAGCACCTCGTCCACCAGCGCCTCGATGGCGGCCTGGTCGGTGATCTGAACCAGGCCTCGCTCCTGCACTAGGGCTGTGGGGCGCTGGCCGGTGGCGAACATCGTGGGGAAGACGTCCTTGGCGATCTTGCCGCTGATGGTGCCCTCGGCCATGAGCCCCAGCATCTCGGCCAGGTGCGTGGGGCGGATGTTGCAGTCGGCCATGCTCATGTTGGCCTCGTTGAGCAGGGCCGTCAGGTCGCCCATGATCCAGTTGCCCGCCTGCTTGGGGTCAGCGCCCAGCTTGACGCATTCCTCGAAGTAGTCGGCCGTCTCTCGCGAGCTGGTGAGCACGCCGGCGTCGTACTCGGGCAGGCCGTACTGCTCCACGAACCGCTGGCGGCGTTCTAACGGCAGCTCGGGCAGCTCCCGTCTTACCCGGGCGATCCAATCCTCGCCGATGGCCAGCGGCACCAGGTCGGGCTCAGGGAAGTAGCGGTACTCGTCCGAGGTCTCCTTGCTGCGCATCACTGTGGTGATGCCCTTATCCGGGTTCCAGCGCCGGGTCTGCCGGCCGCCGAACTCTCCCTCCTGGACGGCCTGCATCTGCCGCTTGATCTCGTAGGCCACCGAGTCATAGACCGCCTTGAACGAGTTCAGGTTCTTGATCTCCACCAGGCCGGTAGCCTGCCCCGTGTCCGGGTCGCGCAGGTTGACGCTGCTCTCGCAGCGCATGGCCCCCTCCTCGGGGCTGGCGGAGGAGACGCCGATGTAGCGCAGCACGCTCTGAAGCGCCAGGCAGTAGGCGCGCGCCTCCTCGGCGCTGCGCATGTCCGGCTCGGTCACGATCTCCATCAGCGGCACGCCCGCGCGGTTGTAGTCCTCCAGGCTGGAGCCATCGGGTGCGTGCACGGACTTGCCCGTGTCCTCCTCCAGGTGCACGCGGCGGATGCCCAGGCGCTTGACGCGACCGTCCACCTCCACGTCAATGTAGCCGTTGGCGCTCAGCGGCTCCTCGTACTGGGATATCTGGTAGTTCTTGGGCATGTCGGGGTAGAAGTAGTTCTTCCGGGCGAAGCGGCTGCGGGGCTGAATCTGGCAATGCACAGCCAGCGCCGTCTTGATGACGTCCTCGACCGCCTTTCTGTTGGGCACCGGCAGCACCCCCGGCAGCCCCAGGCACACCGGGCAGCAGCGGGTATTGGGCGGCGCGCCAAACTCCGTCGGGCAGCTACAGAACATCTTGCTGGCCGTGTTAAGCTGCACGTGCACTTCAATGCCAATCAGCGGTTCAAAGGCCATGGACTGTCCGTCCCTTTCCAGAGCCGTTTGTAGGAGCCGCGTCCCGCGGCGATTACGTCTTTGCAGCGCAGCGTCCCCCGCCTTCGCGGGCCATAGCCCGCTACGGCGCGCGTAGGCCTGACGTTGTGCAGTGCAAAATCAGGCGATTTTGCGCTCCATAGTGGCTCCACTGCCGCGTCGCCGGTCCGCCCCTCTGGAGTGCAACATCACCCGATGTTGCAGCGCCGTTCATGCCGTTTGTTCGACCGCGCAAAATCAGGTGATTTTGCGCTCCATAGTGGCCGACGGAGGCCTCGCGTGGGAGGCCATGGCACATCCTTGGTGCCATTAGGCGCGAAGCCAGGTGATCCCGCACTCCAGGACCCTTCGGTTGGGCGTTCCTCTCCCATCGCTATGGATACAGGAGACCGAAAAGCTTCGCCGCCAGGTCCTTGTCCAGGTCCTTCAGAACTCCGTACTCCTCCAGTGCGCGGGCGCTCTCGCCCGTCACCAAGTAGCTCAGCCCCAGCATGTAGTGCGGCTCCGGCAAGGCCGGCTTCAGGCGGATGGCCTCCTTGAAGCTCTGGATGGCCTCCGCGTAGCGGCCCAGCCCCACGTACGCCGAACCGATGCCGTAGTGGGCCTCAGCGTAGGCCGGCTTTAGGCGAATGGCTTGCTGGTAGGCCTCGGTGGCCTCGCGCCAACGCGCCAGCGGGCGGTATGTCTCCCCCAGGCGGAAGTGGGCCTCCGCCAAGTCGGGCTCGAGGCGGATCGCCTGCTTGAAAGCCGCGATCGCGTGCGTCGAGTCACCGAGGTCGCTGTAGGCCAGCCCGAGACCACTGTAGGCCTCTGCGCAGTCCGGTTTGAGCCGAGTAGCCTCCTTGTAGCTATTGATGGCCTCTGGGTAGTCGCCTAAGTCCACGTATGCATCTCCGAGATCACAGCGCGCGTAGGGGTCCGCGGGGTCGCGGGCCACCTCCCCCTTGCGGATCTCAGCGCTTTTCCGGTAGGCTTGCATAGCCTCTGGCTTGCGACCTGTCGCCTCGTAAGCCCAGGCGAGGTTGCTGTACGCTAGGGCAAGTCCGGGGTCGCGCCCTATGGCCTCTTTGCATGCCTCGATTGCCCCCTCCCACCGGCCCTGCTCCCCGTACACCCATCCCAAGTTGCTCCAGCACATGGCGTCCTCGGGATCGAGCTCCCTGGCACGCTGCAAGGCTTGCAGCGCGTCATCCCACTGGCCCAGCTCCCCGCAGGCCCACCCAAGGTTCAGGTGAGCAACGGCCAGATCGGGTTGGAGGCGGATAGCCTCGCGACACGCGTCGACTGCCTCTCGCCACCGCCCCAATGCCCCATACACTCCTCCAAGATTGGCATACGCGTCCGCGTGGTCAGGGTTTGCCCGTATAGTCTGCGTGTACTCCACTATGGCCTCGTCATGCCGTCCTAGCGCATCGAAGCAGTACGCGAGCTGGAAATGCACCTCAGCCCAGTCGGGCGCCTCCCGAGCAGCTTCCCGGAACCTACGCACCGCCTTCTCAAACGACTGCCGCGCGTCTGGCCCTTCCTCATCCTCGGGCAACGCCTCCAAGCCCTCGACGTAGTACTTCCAGGCCTTCTGCAGCCCCGGTGGGCCCCCGCCCGGCAGCAGCGCGGCGAGCGCCTCATCGAAGCCGACGGGCTCCCCGTGGGCTTTGAGCTTTTCCTGGACCTCGTTGATGGGGATGGCGAAGTTCAGCGCCTGGCCCTCCAGAACCTGGAAGCTGGTGATGCCCACCACACGGCCCTGCATGTCCAGCAGGGGGCCACCGCTGCTTCCCTCCGACACAGCCGCCGTCGTTTGGATCAGCTTGCGCTCCCCAGGCAGCTCGCGGATGGCGCTCACGATGCCCTGCGAGGCCGTGTTCTCCAACCCCTTCGGGCTGCCCAGGGCCAGCACGTTATCCCCCTGCCTGAGCGCATCGGAGTCGCCCAGTGGTACGGTCGGCAAGCCCTTGCCGGCGACTTTCAGGAGGGCGAAGTCCCTCTCGAAGTCCCAAGCTAGCAGCCCTTCCACGGGGAAGAATGCCCCGTTCTCCTGCTTCACGAGCGCTGACTTCGCCCCGGCGATGACGTGCCAGTTGGTGACCACGAGCCCGTCCGCTCCCACAATGAAGCCGCTGCCTTGCCTGCCCTCCTGTCCCTCCCCCATGTCTACAATCACCGTCACCACCGCCGGGCGCACACCGTCGAGTATGTCCGCGAGGCTCGGTGGTGGAGGAGCCACGGCCCCCTGCTCCCCCTGTGCAACCCCCATCGCCCGCCCAGACAGGAGTAAGAGGACTGCCAACATCGGAGGAACCCACGCACGCCCATTCGCATAGGCCACGTCAGTCACTCCCCTCGCGCTCAGGTGCACCCTCACGCTTCGGGTGCACGCCAGATGAAGTGGCCCCAGTCCCACTCTATGGGCAGAGCCATCTTCCCTTCTCTCATCAGCCGGAGCCGCGCCTGCCATTCGTCCTCGTCCTCGCCCACCACGTCGTAGTGGAAAGCCGTGAGCTGCGCGCCGCACGGGCACTCGGCGTGCTCAGGTGAGACGAGCTGCTCACACCACGGGCATTGCGGGAGCGTTGTCACCCCGCGGCCAAACGAGAGCGCGCTGAAGCGATCCATCACGCGATGAAAGGACACCATTAGCTCGGGCGGGGCCCCCTTCCACCACTCCTTGCTCACGAACCATGCACGCCCCCCCTCTGCCTCCGGGATGCTCTCTGCGAGCAGTTTGCCCGCTTCTCCGAGTTCCTGCACCAGTTCATGCAAGTCCTCGTCCTCTTCCCTACTGTCACCCAGGTAGTGCACGCAACGGGGAATCGCGGGGAACTTGCCCTCGGTCGCCTTCGTATCTGTGTCGGGCTGTGCCCGGCACACAGGACACTTCGGGTAGGCTTCAACTCCGGCGCTCATTGCTGCATGACCTCCTCACCGTTGTGCACGAGGCATCGCTTCCCAACCCGACCGCCTGCGGACGGGGGTAAACCCCGTCCCTACAGTTCGGCCTTTCTCAGATGATGCCCCGCCTTCTGCTCGTACGCATACGCCAGGCGCAGGATGGTCTCCTCGTCGAAGGCTCTGCCGATGAGCTGGAGGCCGATGGGCAGGCCATCTGAGAAGCCGCAAGGGATGGAGATGGCCGGCACCCCGGCCAGGTTGACCGGGATGGTGCAGATGTCGGCCAGCTTCATCTGCAGCGGATCGTCGCTGCGCTCGCCCACCTTGAAGGCCACCGTGGGGCTGGTGGGCGTGACCAGCGCGTCGTAGGTCTCGAACGCCTTCTCGAAGTCGCGCTTTATGAGCGTGCGCACCTTCAGGGCCCTCAGGTAGTAGGCATCATAGTAGCCCGCGCTGAGCGCGTAGGTGCCCAACATGATGCGCAGCCTCACCTCCGGCCCGAAGCCCTCCGCGCGCGTCTTGCTGAACATGCCCACGATGTCCTCGGCTCGCTGCGGCGAGCGGTATCCATAGCGCACGCCGTCGTAGCGCGCCAGGTTGCTGCTGGCCTCGGCTGGGGCGATGAGGTAGTAGCACGCCAGGCCATACTGCGCGTGGGGGATGGTTACCTCCTCGGCCTCGGCGCCCAACTCGGTCAGATCGTCCACGGCCTGGCGCACAGCCTGCACGACTTCGGGCTCGATGCCCTCGCCCATCAGCTCGCTCACGACTCCCACCTTCAGGCCCTTCACGTCGCCGTCGAGCCGCGCGGTGAAATCGGGCACCGCAATGTCGGCCGAGGTGGCGTCCAGGGGATCGTGGCCGCTGATCACGTTCATGAGCAGCGCGCAGTCCCGCACGTCCTTGGTCAGAGGGCCGATCTGATCCAGCGAGGAGGCGAAGGCTACCAGGCCGTAGCGGGAGACGCGGCCGTAAGTAGGCTTCAGCCCCACGATGCCGCAGAAGGCGGCCGGCTGGCGAATGGAGCCGCCCGTGTCTGAGCCCAGCGCGATGATAGCCTCCCCGGCAGCGACCGCCGAGGCGGAGCCGCCCGACGAGCCGCCAGGAACGCATTGCAGGTTCCAGGGATTGCGCGTGATCTGAAAGGCGGAGTTCTCGGTGGACGAGCCCATGGCGAACTCGTCCATGTTCGTCTTGCCCACGGTTACGCAGCCGGCCTCCCGCACCTTCCGCACCACGGTGGCATCGTAGGGCGGCCGCCAGCCCTCCAGGATTCTGCTGGCACAGGTCGTAGGCAGGCCCTTGGTACAAAGCAGGTCTTTGAGCGCGATGGGAATGCCCGTCAGCGGCCCCCAAGGGCCGTTCCGGGCGATTCTGGCGTCCACTGCGGCGGCTTGCTCCAGGGCCAGGTCGGCGGTGACCAGGAGGTAGGATTGCGTCTGGCCTTCGGCCTGCTCGATGCGCCTCAGCACCGCCTCGGTAACCTCGCGGCAGGTCACCTGCCTCTTTCGCAGCAGGTCGTGCAGCTCGTGGGCGGTCAGGTGGTATAGCTCCAAAGCGCGGGACTCCTTCAGCCGCGGTAGGGGCGGGCTTTACGCCCGCCCGTGGTCCGCCTCCCGCCGGGCGCGGATGAACCCCGCCCCTACAAGAGGCTGCCGGGGCTACAGCTCCTCGATGATCTTGGGCACGCGGAAGTACTGGTCGGTGCGGTCCGGCGCGTCCTCCAACACCTGTTCCGGCGCCAGGCACTGCCCCACCTCGTCCTCGCGGAAGACATTGGTCATGGGGATGGCATGCGCGGTCGGCTCGACGCCTTCGACATCCAGCGCCTGTAGCTCGGCGAAGGCGTCCAGGATGCGGTTCAGCTCCACGGCCAGGCGCTCCTTCTCGGCGGCGCTCAGCTCCAGTCGGCCGAGCAGCGCGACGTGTTCGACTTCCTCTTTGCTGATGAGTGGCATTAGCGTTCCTCGGTGGTTCACCGCTGGCGGGCCAGCCCGGCGCCCTTCTGGTACTTGAGCACGTGCAGGTCGCCGCTGGGCCCGGCGGCAATGATCTCCATCAGCCCGTCGCCGGTCAAGTCGGCCAGGGCCAGGCGCTTTACGGGCTCGCCGACCCAGAACTGGGCAGGCCGCTCGCCTGCGCCCTCGACTACGCGCACCGAGCCGTCGTCGGAGCCATAGCAGGCCGCCAGCCGACGCTTGTCAGTGAGATGCCCCACGGCGACGCAAGTGATGGGGCCCTCAGCGTGATCCATGAACTTGAGCTGGCCGTCCGGGCCCAGCACGTACAGGTAGCCGCTGTCTGAGGCCAGGGCGATCTCGTCCTGTCCATCGCGGTCCAGGTCGCCGATTGCCATGTCCACGGGCCCGTAGCCGTAGTTGCGGAAGGCCCAGGAGGGCAGGCGGCCGAACGGCGTGCTGGTGAGGACGCCGCCAGTGGAGCCGACCAGCATATCGGCCACACCATCGTCGTTGAGGTCGGTGACCCGGAAGACCACTTCGCCGGGCTCGACCTCGGTTCCGGGCATGCGCTCGCCTTGGGCCGAGAATACGTGCAGCTTGCCATCCTCGGTGCCGACCAGAATCTCCTCGGTGCGGTCGCCGTTGAGGTCGGCGACCTCCAGATGAGTGGGACGAGCGGAAAGCTCCGTGATGCGGGGCTCCTGCCAGTCTCCTTCCAGCCACACCAGTTGCGCGGGCGGCATGGCAACGAGGATGCAGGGCCCGCCCGCGGCCCCCTCGTGTGCCCGTTCGAGGACCCTCAGAAGGACCGGGCCCGCGTAGTAGGGCGCGGGCCGCCGGGCCAACGTCTTCCTTCGCACCTCCTGGCCGCTTCCGGTCAAGGCTACGACGTCGGCGTCGGTCGCCAGCACCAGCTTGGCCTGGTCGCCCGCTTGGCCAGCAACCTCAGCCACGGCGCGTATCTCAGCGTACGCATCGAACGTCCACAACTCCGTCCCATCTGGCGCAAGGCACCGCAAGTCCTTACCCACGGCCATGAGGATCTCGGCCACGCGGTCGCCGTTGATGTCGCTGACCAGCAGTGGCCCACTGGCAGACTTGGTTGGGGGCCTGCTCCACAGCTCGGCGAGGTTCTCGGTGGCGCCCAGGGGGCGCTTGGGGACATACAGCGGCGCGGCGGCCTTCAGGTCAGCCAGGTCGGCGGCGATGCGCCCCGCGAGCGACTGGTCCACGACCCAGGGGTTCACCTCGACCATGTGGCGGCCCTTTGCGATGGGCACGGCGAGCAGGTCTCCCTTGTAGTACTTCGCCGGCACCACCTGGCCGTCCACGCGCACCTCGCCCTCGCGCTCGCCCATAAGGCGCAGTACGCCCTTGCCCTCCGCGATCACGTCGGCCTGGCCCGTGCGCAGGTCCAGATCAACGGACAAGGGCCCCTTGGCGCTCATGATGGCTCGGCCCCAGGCGACCTCGGCCAGGTTCATGGCGACGATGCGCTCGGGCGTGACGTAGAAGACGTCCGCGCCCAGCACCACGTCATTAAAGGGCAAGCCGACTCCCCGCACTCCGGCGTAGGCGAGGCTGTCGCCCGGGCCGCTGATGACGCAGGCCCGCTCGCCGGCGCGGTGCAGGCCGTAACCCGGCGGGGAACCGGTTTGCGATGTGCACAGTAGGTTGTGGAAGCCCGCTACGCCGGCTTCGGCCAACTGCACGCGCCGGCGCTGGCGCACGGGCTCGCGTGCAGCGGGGAGTGCGCTCGCCCTCAGCTCCAAGCCCGCGTCCGTGTCGCTCACCAGATGGAACAGCGCCCGGTTGCGGTCCTCCAGGCCGGGGTCGGAACCCCATGGGCTGAGCCACCCTCGCTGAAGCTGGACGCTCAACATGCCGCCCTGCGGCTGCGCCTCGCGGTCCCACCACGTATTCACCATGTAGTGGCAATCGAATTGGAACTCTCCCCCGGCGAGCGCCTGGAGCGCGTCCAGCACCACCAGCGGCCCGCCGTGGCGCCAGAAGAGGTTGCGATACCAGTCCACGCCATTGTAGTCGCGCACGACGGTTTGCACTATGCTCAGGTCGCGGAAGTCCGCCAGGTAGACAACCGCCGCAACGGGCGGCACGGTGTCGGGAGCCAGGCCGTCCTTGAGCACGCTGACCATGCTGTGCTCGGTGGTGCTGCGCGCCCACTGGCCGCCGTCCAGCAGGCAATGCGCCCCGCGGTCCACGAAGCTGACGATGGCGTTCGTATCGTAGTGCCCGCCCTCGCCGCGGCCGTACCCATCCAGCAGCAGGTACTGCCCCATGGGCCCAGCCGTGCGCAGCGCCAGCTTATCGAAAGCCCGCTGATCGCTGACCGTCGGCGCCTGCTTCGGGCCGCCGTAGATGGGTTCTGGGAGCCGCAGATCGAAGACTGGCTTGGTTAGCGGGGCGTAGGCTGACCAGGCCTCCGCGCGGAGAGGCTGGGGCTGGACCTGCTCGCCGAATGGGCTCTGGTAGCCTCTGTGCAGCTCTTGCAGGCGGGCCAGATACCTGCCGTCGCGGTAGTACCACAGGGCGTAGGGGAGAGCTACGTCCTCGCGGTCGCCGCCGAGTGGGCTGCTGGTCAGCATGATGTAGTCCGCCCACTGGCGCACCGTGCCGTTGCCGAACATCGTGAGGTCGTTCTCGTTCAGCGCGTAGTCGGCGGTGTCCCTCAGGGCGCTCGTCTGGGCCTCAAGCGCATCCGCTTTGGACTTGTAGGACGCGTACTGGGCGCTGAAAGCCTGCTGGCACTTGCTCAGGAACGTAGTCATGCGCTCGTCCACGTTGCCGTAGTGGTGCCGGAAGTACCGCGCGCCGTAGTAGAGCCCAAGCAATGGCCGACTGGTTTCGGGGGAGATGATGGTTGGGTTCACGTCGAGCCGATGGTAGCCGGGAATGCGCGCCGGCAAGCTGTAGAGGATGGCCAGCAGCGTGTTGGTGATGACCAGCCGATCCTCGTCGCTGAAGACCTGGTCGCCCTCGACCCCCTGCCAGAGGTAGAACAGCTCCGCCGCCTCGGCCACTTCGCTGTCGGCCAGTTGGCGCTTGGGGTCGTCTGCGTAGAAGCCGGCCAGGCCGAGCAGGGCCTCCCTGATGCCTGCGCCGCCAACGCCATCGCGCAGATAGGCTGGCCCTGTCTGCGACAGCCGTTGCCAAGCTTGCGAGTCAGAGGATATCGCCTCCGCGCTCCGCTCGCTGCCTGCCGTAGTGGGATGTTCGGGGTCGTAGGCAAAGTACCGGTTCGGCGCCACGAGGCGCTGCTGACCTTCGAGGTGGGCAACGAAGTCCTCGATGGCCTTCTGCACCTCGGCCGGGCCCCTGCCGCCGAGGATCGCGATCTGCCCCGCCTCGGGATAGGCATAGGGCTCGGTGACCGTCTGGACCAGGTAAGCGCCGGGCGCAGCCCAGGCGGAGTCCACGGTCGTGGCCTTGGTCCAGTACAGGCGCTCGATGACGCGGTTGTTGCTCATGTTGCCCAGCACAACCAGATTGGGGCGCGTGGCGAGGTCCACGCCGGTCACGTCAACGACCACGGGCAGGTCGGCGCCCGAGCGCGCCCGGGCCTCGCGCTGGAGGCGGTAAGCCAGGTCCAGGTAGTTGGCGCCCTCGGCGGCGACGATGGTGGCCTGCGGCTCGCCGCCTTCGGCCAGGACTGTCTGGCGAGGGATGGGGTAGACCTCGGCGATGCCGCTGCTGTTGTAGGGCTCCAGGGGGGCGTACTTGCGGTACTGCTCGGGCGACAACTCCGTCAGGCTTACCTCGTCAAGGATGGTCTCGCTGCGGGCGATGTTGGCGGTGTAGATGTAGAGGCGAACGGCGGTAGTATCCTGCGGTGCCAGGGCCAGCAGGTTGGCCAACTGGAAGCCTGCGCCTAGCTTCGGGGCGACGGCGGCGGTGAAATCGCGCTCGCTGGGGAGGAATTCGAGGCGGAGGATGACCGCCCGGTCAGCCGAGCGGACCACGGGCTTGGCGCGCAGCAGCGCCCGGTAGTGAGCACCGCCTCGCGCCGGCACCTCCTGCACCACGCCGATGGAGTAGCGCGGGTCGCGCAGGGCGTCGGCTTGGTCCACGAGGGCCAGGGCTGCTTGGCCTGCCAAGGCCTCGTCGGTCAGCCGCAGCTCTGTGCCCTCAGCTCCGCCGCCGTAGCGCGCCCAGCTCTTCGGGGCGCCGTCGGGGCCGAGGCCTTCCTCAAAGCCCGGGTTGGCCAGCAGGTTCTGCGCCCAGACGGGTGCGGCCGTCAGCGCGGCCAGCACCCAGATCGCCAGGTATGCACGCGCGGCTCCTGCGCCTTGCACGCCGTTCACCTCCGGCGGCGCTGCGTGCGCCGCAGAGCTAGACGATCAGGAACCATGCGGGGTCAATGTCTGGGAAGAGCTTGTCGCGCTCTTTCAGCTCCTGGATGTAGGCGCGGTCCTCGGCGCTGAGCGACTGGCCGCTGGCCTGCCTACGGGCCAGGTCGGCGATACGCTTGAAGTCGCTCTCGTGTCCGTTGGCCCGGGCCTCGGCGTAGTCGCGGGCGGTCCAGGTGGTGATCAGGAACTGCCAGTCAGACGCCTGGAGCAGGAACAGCTCTCGGGCCGCCTGCCTCATGAGGTCCTTGGCGTCCTCGTGGGCGCTGTGCCAGTGGTCGCGCACCAGCGACTGCATGGCCAGCTCGGCCTGGTACTCCCGCTGCCAGATCCAGATCGTCCAGTCGTTGAGCCACACCCAGTGCTGCCCGCCCTGGCCCCAGGAGCCCTCGGGCAGGCTTACCACTGAGGTGGGGGAGTGCTTGGCCAGGTACTCGCCGCAGGTCATGAGCGCCACTTCTGGGTCGGCGTCCAGCGAGCGGCCGGTCATCTGGAGCCAGTCGGGCCCCTCGAACCACCAGTGGCCGAACAGCTCGGCGTCGAACGGTGCGCAGAGCACCGGCAACTGCCCGTCCGGCCGAGGGTTCTCCGCGAGCACCGACTTGACCAGGCTAGCAAAGTGGCTGGCGTTCTGCTGGACCCGGTCGGCGGCCATGTCGGGCTCGTACTCCTGCTTGGTGCCCAGGTCTCCCAGGCTGTCGGTCACGCGCCAGTAGCGGTGCCCCCCAGGGAAATGCTTCTTGTGGAAATCGAGATACGAGCCGTCGCCGGGATAGCCCCAGTCGCGGCTCCATACCTGAAGGCCCGTGCGTGGGTCGCGGACGAAGGCCGCCACGGGTGGGTGATCCTCGAACTGGCCACCGACGAAGTACGGCGCGTAAGGCGTCTTGTCGCCGTTGTATGGCAGCGGCTCGCGCAGGCGCGCGATCTTGCCCCACAGCTTGCCCAGGGTGTCCTGCCAACTGACATACACGGGCAGCGGCTCGGCCGAGGCGCCCAGCATTTGGCTGTCCACGATGAAGTAGTCTATGCCGTTGCGCCCCAGGATGTCCTCCAGGCCGGCACGGTAGCGCTCTTCCCAGGGCTCGCCGGTGATGGCCTGCGGCGGCCGCCAGTCGCCGCCGGGCCGATAGCCGCACTCGGGCAGCCAGAACCCCCTGGGGCGCCGCCCGAAGAGCCGCTCGTGGGTCTGCACGCCCTGCTTGACCTGCGCCTCGACACTGACCTCCTCCAGCAGCAGCGGCAGGTAGGCATGGGTAGCGGCTGAGGTCAGGATCTCGATGTGCCCCTGCTCCTGCAAGCGGGCAAAGGCGCCCACCAGGTCCCCCTGGTAGGTCTCCTCAAACGTGCGCAGCAGCCACTCGAAGTGGCCCCGCCAGCGCCCGGCCAGCCAGCTCAGGTGATCGCGCCGGTGCCACTCGAACTCCTGGGCATTATCGTTGGCATAGTGGATGCGCATGTGCAGGTAGTCGGCGAAGCGGTGCTTGAAGCGCTCGTCGGTAAGCTGCTCCGCCACCACCGGGGTGATGCCGATGGTCAGGTGGGGGCTGTGCCCCTCCTGAGCCAGCGTGTCCACAGCGTGAAGCACAGGGATGTAGGTCTCGGCCCCGGCCTCGTAGAGCATGTCCGCCCCATGCGGCCAAGTGCCGTGGTCCAGGACATAGGGGAGGTGAGAGTGCAGAACGAGGCAGAAGGCCCCGGCTGGCTGGTTCATATCAGGCTCTGCTCCTCTGCCAGCGCGCGAACTGAGGCGGGCTGGCCCGCAGGCGCAGTACGCCGCCTGCCGCGAAGGCCCCTTCGCGGCTTGCCCTGCTGTCTCCTGCCGCTCCGCCGCTTTGCTGCTGGGTATAGTGGAGCTAGCGGCCCAGCACGTCGCGCACCCGTTCGAACAGGCTGCGCTCGTGCTCCTTCACCTCTTCGCCGCCCAGGGCACCGAACTCTCGCAGGAGTTGCTCTTGCTCCTCGGTCAGGTGCCGCGGGGTGACCACGGTGACCACCACGTACTGATTGCCCTCACCGTGCCCGTGCGGGGCGGGCAACCCCTTGCCCCGCAGGCAGAAGCTCTCGCCGGTCTGCGTGCCAGCGGGAATGGTGAGCTGGCAAGGGCCGCCCAGGGAGGGGACCTCGATGGTATCCCCCAAGGCTGCCTGGGCGAAGGTGATGGGCTGCTCCACGATGATGTCCTGGCCCCGGCGCACGAAAACCTCGTGTGGGCGTATGAGCGCCCGCACGTATAGGTCACCCGGCAGCCCGCCCTGCGGCCCGACGTCTCCCTCGCCCTCGTAGCACAGACGCTGCCCGTCCTCGATGCCTGGGGGAATGCGCACCGTCAGCCTGCTCCGCTTGCGCACCCGGCCGGCGCCCTCGCACGCTGCACAGCGATTGGCTATGTACTTGCCCCGGCCCCCGCAGTGGGGACAGGTGGAGATGGTGGCGAAGTGGCCGAAGATGGAATCGCGCGTGTGCCGCACCTGCCCTACCCCGCCGCAGGTGGGGCAGGGCTGGGGCGAGGAGCCGGGGGCGGCGCCGCTGCCCCTACACTGCTCGCAAGGCGACAGGCGAGAGATGGTGATCTCGCGCTCCACACCCGCATACACGTCCGTCAGGTCAATCGCCATGTCGTAATGCAGGTCGGCCCCGCGCTCGAAGGTGGGTCCACGGCTGCGCGGCCCGGCGCCGAAGAACATCTCGAAGATGCTGAAGGGGTCAAAGCTGGCGCCGAAGTCGAAGCCCAGGCCCTGGGGCCCCTCGTGGCCGAAGCGGTCATAGTGCGCCCGGCGCTGTGGGTCGCTGAGCACCGCGTAGGCCTCCCCGATCTCCTTGAAACGCTCTTCGGCGTCGGGGTCCTCTCGGTTGACGTCGGGGTGATACCTACGCGCCAGGCGTCGGTAGGCCGCCTTGATCTCGCGGGGGGCGGCCTCGCGGCTCAGCCCCAGGACCTCGTAGTAGTCGCGCTTGGCAGACATGATGGCGGGGAGTCTACTCCTCCGGCTTTGCCTCCACCTGCTCCACCTGGATCTTCCCTTGCGCTATCTCGTACAGGGCGATGGTGAGGGGGTGCTTCGACTCGCACTCCACCAGCGGCCTGGCGCCGGCATTGAGCTGCCGGGCACGTTTGGCCGCCGCTACGACCAAGGAGAACTTGCTGGGCACTTTCGCTTCGAGTTCGGATATGGTCGGCCCTTTCACAGCCCTCCGCCTTTCGTTTCTCGTGGTAAGTCCGTGCGCGAGCACACTGATGGCATATGCCCCGCGCCAAACCTATAAGTATAGCCATATCAGCCGCACCTGTCAAACGCTTTCGGGTTGGGCATGGCTTGCGGGTGTGGGCGCTTGCTGGCGCGGATTATGCCGTGGTGGCCCCGCAGCAGCCCGGCGCGGGTCAGAGCATAGTCCGCCAGGCCCAGCAGGAAGAGGAGCGGCTGACGTAGGGGAGTGGGGAGGACTGTGTAGCGGACGACGTCCTGGCAGAACGCGTGCACCGTGGTGACCCGTTCCACCCGGAGTTCCTCCCGCGCCAGGGCCAGGAGCGCATCGAAGCGGCAGATGCCCTCCATAGGCGACGCGTGGGCCGGCTTGCCGGGCGCCGGAGGGGGACGCCTTAGCAGCTTTGCGCTCACTCGAGCCCATAGCGTGCGCCACTTCCCGCCGAGGGGCTCTGCGGTCGGCGTCAGTGTGTAGAGCAGCGTGCCCAGAATGCGGCCCAGGCGGCAGCCACCCGTGTTGTCCACGAGATAGGCGCGCCCCGTGGGCTTCAGGGCGCGGTTGATCTGTGCCAGCACGTGCCGGGGCCGGGCGCAGTGGTGCATGCTGCACCAGACGACTATCGTGTCGTACTGTGCGGGCGGCAGCTCCAGGACGTTCATGTCGGCCACGTAGTACCGTAGAACAGCTCGGCTAGCCTGCCAGGGGTCTTCGCGCGCGAGGCGGGCCGCGATCTCCAGCGCGCCGGCCGAGATGTCGTACGCATCCATCTCCACGCCAGCGCGCGCCAGTTCCAGCGACAGCCAGCCCGCGCCACATCCCAACTCCAGCCCCCGGCCACCGCGAGCCGCGGCCTCGTCCAGCAGCGCGTAGAGCTTGCGCATGGGCAGGCAGTACCGCCGCAGCGCGGGGTCGAACACATAGCCCGGCCCTCCGTAGGGGTCGCGCAGCCGACGGCGACCCAGCGCCTCGCAGCGGCGGAGGTCTAGCTCGGGCGTGAGTTCGTTCTCCTCCAGCCGCCGCTGCTGGATGTCCGCCCAGTAGGCCGCCTCGGCCTGCATGGCCTGCGCGTACTCTGGCCGTGCCGAGTCTGCGGCGTTCGCCTGCTCGTTGTCCATCGTCTCGGTGCCTTGGCGCGATTACGCCCGCAGCTTCCCCATCGGCGCCGCTTCGGCTGCTGCCTTGCGCGGTTTGCTGCGGGGACGGATAGCGACTGACCTACCCCGGAGGCCAGCTCATCTGTCGCCCGGCGAGCAGATGCATGTGCACATGGAATACCTCCTGCCCGCCGTGGCGGTTGGCGTTGACCACAACCCGGTATCCCGACTGGGCGAAGCCGAACTTCACGGCCAGTGTGACAGCTACCGCGAACAGGTGCCCCAGCAGGGGCTCCTGCTCCGCTTGCATGTCATTCAGCGTCGGTATATGCGCCTTTGGGACGATCAGGAAGTGATAGGGGGCCCGTGGGTTCAGGTCCTTGAAGGCTACAGCTTGCTCGTCCTCGAAGACGATGGTGCTTTCGACCTCTCTGTTGGCGATCTTGCAGAAGATGCAGTCCTCCACGTTCGCATCGCCTCCTGGTGGCAACGTCGGACGCGACCGCCTCACTCATGCAGGCGTTCGCCCGGGTCCTGCGTGCTGATGGCTTGCCGCCATTCCTGCCACAGGGCAGGTTTGGACTCCGCGCCATCAATGAAGTCCCAGGGCAGGGGCACCGCCGGGCCCTGCTCCGGGGCCAGATAGGCATCCCGATTCAGACCGTGTGTCCTCAGAGCCCTGCCGAAGGCGCCGGTCGTGCCACCATTTCGGTAGCAGTCCAGCAGCGCCCTGCCCAGTTCCGGCCCGCCGCGAGACAGAATGCCCTGCACCACCGACCAGCGAGGGCTCTCGGCGCTGACGGAGGCGTGTGTGTGATGGGCCAGGGCGGCCTTGAGCGCTCGCGTGCGGGCCTCCAGCACTCGCTGGGAAGCCATTTCCGCCCACTGAAAGGGCGTGTGCGCCTTGGGCACAAAGGGTGCGAAACTGACCGAGAACCGGACCTGGGGGAAGGCTTGCTCCAGTCGCGCGACGAGGGCCGCAATGTCCTGGACCTCGTCGTCGGTCTCCGTGGGCAGCCCGATCATGAAGTAGAGCTTGACGGCCTTCAGGCCGGCAGCATGAGCGGCTTGGACGCCGGCGAAGAGCTGCTCGTCGGTGGTAGGCTTGCCAATGAGGGCCCGCAGGCGGCTGCTGGCGGTCTCGGGGGCCAAGGTGATCTGCCTCTGGCCGCCTGCGGCCAGGGCCTGGGCGAGTGCTGGGCTCACCGACTCGATGCGCAGAGAAGAGGTGGAGAGGTCAGCCCCTCGGTTGGCCAACTCGGTGGCCAGTTGGTCAATGTTGGGGTAATCGGAGAGCGCCGCGCCGAGCAGACCGATGCGATTGGTGTGCCTGAGGCCACGCTTTGCGGTCCTGACCAGGCATTCCACGGTGCGCTGCCTCAGCGGACGGTAGATGTGCCCTGCCAGGCAAAACCGGCAGCCCCTCCCACAGCCCCGGCCGACCTCCACCAGGAAGCAGTCGCTGAACTGCGTGTGCGGCGTCAGGAACACGGAGGCCGTCTCGAAGCGGTCCAGCTCAGCCACCGCCAGCTTGCGCACAGGCCCGTCGGGGTTCACCTGCGGGACCCACATGCCTTCGATGGCGGCGAGGGCAGGTAAGGCCTCTGCGCGGCCCGGGGCCGCTCTCAGCGTTGAGATGACAGCGGGCAGGGCCTCCTCGGCCTCGCCAATCAGCACGGCGTCCAGGAAGTCGGCCAGAGGGGCTGGATTGGCGGAGGCGGCCGTGCCCCCGGCGATGACCAGAGGGTCGGATCCGGTCCGTTCTGACGCCAGGAGCGGGATTCGGCCATGCTCCAGCATGGCCAGGACATTGAGGTAGTCCAGCTCAAAGCTTAGCGAGAAAGCCACCACGTCGAAGTCCTGGAGCGTCGCTCCTGACTCCAGCGCGCTCCAACTACCGCCGTCGCACGGTACAAAGGCCCGCTCGACTCGGACGCCCTCAATCGCCGCCAGGAGCCCATACACAGCCTGCACGGAGAGGCTGGACATCCCGACGTGATACGTGTTCGGGAAAGCCACCACGACTGACAGGTCGTAGGCCCCCCCAGACGGGCGCAGCAGCGATCTCTCCGATGTCGCGGTGGCTGTCCTCATGCTAGCTCATGGCGCCTCATGTTGGCTGCGCCCCTGCCTGCCGTGAGGGTATTCGCGCCCGGCGCCTGCACTCCTGCCGACCGGCCTTGGGGAAAGCCGTCCGCAGCGCTCCAGAGCTGGGCGGAGCGCGCCGATGTACATCCTGGTGGCCCCAAAGCGTGGCTAGAATCACGTAGCTGGCTGCCAGGACAGGGTAAGCTCCAGATGGAGGCGCGAGGACAGGAAGCGCAGAGCAGTAGAGGTGGTGCAAAGCAGGAAGCAGCACGCCAGAAGCAGTCGGCAACTACGAGCACGCAGTCAAACCTAGAGCACAAACGCAGGGCCTGCGGCAACAGCAGCCACTGCAACTGCCGGATCGAGCATTGAGCGAGTGGTGGAAAGCTGCGGAAGCTGATGAAGTCGCGCCAGGTCGCCGGAGCGGGAATCCGCTCCGGCGATCGTCTTCTCAGGGGCGTCCGCGTTGACACGCCCGCTGCGGGCCCCAGCAGGCTACTCTACCCACCAGACGCCGCTGGAGCCCGCCACAGGGCGCAGATAGCGGAAGATGCGCCTGGGCACCGGGCCCAAGAAGGAGTTGCGGCGCGGGCCGGGAAACTACTGCCTGCGCTGTCTCTCGTCTTCTGCCACGGGCCAATTTGGGTGCGCACACACGCTCCCCATCCAAATCGAGCTGCTGGCACTCATCAGACGAGAGCAGCGCTCGCTCTTTTCGGGGACGCGGCTCCCAGAGGATGAAGGGGCCGGAAAGGCGGCAACAGGCTGATGGTCATAGGAGTGCCGAAGGAGATCAAGGAGGGCGAGAACCGCGTTGCGGTCACCCCAGCGGGTGTCCGGGTACTTGCCGATGACGGGCACCGGGTGCTGGTGGAGACAGGCGCCGGCCAGCACAGCGGCATCCCGGACGAGGGATACGAGCAGCATGGCGGCATCATCGCAGCCTCGGCGGACGACGTGTTTGCGCAGGCCCAGATGATCGTCAAGGTCAAGGAGCCACAGCCCGTCGAGTATGGCAAGCTGCGACAGGGCCAGATTCTGTTCACCTACCTGCACCTGGCCAGCAGTCGGGAAGTCACCGAGGCACTGCTGGACCGGGGCGTGACGGCCATCGGCTATGAGACCGTGGAGCGGGACGACCGCAGCCTGCCGCTGCTGACACCCATGAGCGAGATAGCAGGCAAGATGGCCGCCCAGGCCGGGGCCTGGTTCCTGGGCGCACAAGCTGGGGGCCGGGGCATTCTGCCCGGCGGGGTGCCAGGGGTGCCGCCGGCCGAGATCGTCATCCTCGGCTGCGGCACGGTGGGCAGCAATGCCGCCAAGGTGGCTATGGGCATGGGCGCCCACGTCACCACCATGGACATCAACCACGACCGGCTGCGCTACCTGGACGACGTGCTGCACGGTAACGCGATAAGCGTCTACTCCGACCCGCACACTATCCGCCGCGCGGCCGGCTACGCCGACGTGCTCATCGGCGCGGTGCTGGTCCCCGGCGCCCGGGCGCCGATCCTGGTGACCGAGGACATGGTGCGCGGCATGAAACCAGGCAGCGTGATCGTGGACGTGGCTGTGGACCAAGGCGGCTGCGTGGAGACGACCCGGCCCACTACTCACGCCGACCCGGTGTACCTGGAGCACGGGGTGCTGCACTACGCAGTGGCCAACATGCCGGCGGCAGTGCCGCGGACGTCCACCTTCGCCCTGTGCAACGCCACCATCTCTTACGTCCGCAAGATCGCCAACATGGGCTTGGACGACGCAGCGGGCAGCGACAGGGCCTTATGTCGGGGCATCAACGTGCGCGGGGGCAAGATAGAGCACTATGCGGTAGCGGAGGCGTTCTCGCAGTAGGGGGCGGTGGTACTGGGCAGTCAGATGCGGAGCATTATCTTGACCACCTCGTCGGGCCTCTCCCGCGACAGGCGCAGCGCTTCCTCGACCTGATCCAGTTCCATGCGGTGGGTGACGAACGTGTGCACGTCCACGCGCCCGTCGGCCACCAGCTCACAGGCGATCTGCATGAGCTGGCGAGAGCGCTCCATGGGCACGTAGGAGGGCTGCATACTGATCAGCCGGTGCACAATGGTCTGCGGAGCGGGGCCGCGGGGGTCCTCGCCCAGCGAGAGCATCACGCATCGGCCACCCTCGCGCAGCACGCGGAAGGCGTCCCGCAGGCCCGTCTTGCCCTGGCTCAGGTCTTCGTTCATGCAGTCGAAGACTACGTCCACCTCGCCCAGCTCCTGCCTGATGCGCTCCGGCCAGTCTGGCTCCCTGGCTTTTATGGCCATATCCGCTCCCAGGCGCCGGGCCATGTCCACGCGCAGATCGTAGAGGTCCACGCCGATCACCTGCGCGCCCGTGGCCTTGGCCCCCTGCATGACCAGCAGCCCCACGGGCCCCTGTCCCATCACCAGTGCCCTCTGCCCCGACTGAAGCTGGGCAGTGTCCACGCCGCGCAGGCAGGCGCACAGGAGCTGGGTGTTGGCGCCCTGCTCCCAGGTCACGTTGTCTGGCAGCCGGCCGACGGCCAGGTCGGCCGGGACGATGCGCGTGTACTCGGCAAAGCAGCCGAAATGGCACCAGAAGGTCAGCCGCTCGCCGACCTGGTAGCCGTTCAGTTGGCTGCCGACCTCGACCACCTCGCCGGCGGCCTCGTGGCCCATGATGGTGGGCAGATGCGGGTGGGTGGCGCCCACGTACATCTGGGTGTCGGTGCCGCAGACGGCGCAGTTGTGGATCCTCAGCACCAGGCCGTCGGCGCCGGCTTGGGGGACGTCTCTCTCCTCAAGGCGCAGGTCGTAAGGAGCATGCAGTACCGCAGCTTTCATGGGTGGGGTCAATCCTTGGTAGGTTTCAGGTGTTGAGTTCCCGGTGTCGGTCGTATGGGGTCTCGCGCGACGACCGCTCGCCATTTTGCCCGTTGCAGGGAGGTTTGTCAAGCTGGACGCGGAGGGCGCGGCAGCAAAACGGCGCCGCGCCGGGCAAGCCGGCGCGGCTTCAGGAACAGGACGAATAGACAGGACGTACGAATGGCATCTTACGGCGAATGAAGACGCGTCTGAACGTAAACGGCTTTCGTGACTGGCAGCTTTGGGTGGCCCGCTTTGTAACCAATCCAGTCAGGGCAGTTTGGGCAGTCAATGGTTCCGCGCCTATTGCACCACTCGGGCTGCTTGAGTAGTTTGGCCATTGCCTCGTCGAGGAGCCACCCGCGGCAGGGCCTGGGCGGCACGAACCATCACCCCCCTTGCCTGACAATGGCATTATACCCTGTCCGCGGCCCTCCAAACAGCCTCTGGGAGCATTTCCTGCCCTTTTCTGCGTCACTTGACGGCCAGGCTAGGATGTGCTACAATCATGCTGCGGCGCGGCAGAGGCGCCGCATTCTTTGCTTTCCCAGGCTGGGGCGGTGGAGCATGGCCACTGAGGTGCGGGACCTGTGGGTCCCGCAGGACCACATCCGCAACTTCTGCATCATTGCCCACATAGACCACGGCAAGTCTACGCTGGCCGACCGGCTGCTGGAGATGTGCGGCGCGGTGAGCCAGCGGGAGATGGTGGAGCAGGTCCTGGACCAGATGGACCTGGAGCGGGAGCGGGGCATCACCATCAAGGCCAGCGCCGTGACCCTGGAGCATCGGCCAGACGGGCAGGAGCCCTACCTGCTGAACCTGATTGACACTCCGGGCCATGTGGATTTCAGCTACGAGGTGTCGCGGAGCCTGTCGGCCTGTGAGGGCGCCATCCTGGTGGTGGACGCGCGGCAGGGCGTGGAGGCGCAGACGGTCGCGAATCTGTACATGGCCCTGGAGCACGATCTGGTCGTCGTCCCCGTGGTCAACAAGATTGACCTGGAGAACCTGAACCTGGAGCTGGTGCTGTCGCAGCTGGAGAGCGACTTAGGCATCCGCCGGGAGGAGGTGCTCTTCGCCAGCGCGCGGACCGGACAGGGGGTCGAGGAGGTAGTGCAGGCGGTCATCCAGCGCGTGCCGTCGCCGACGGGCGACCTGGGGGCGCCGCTGCGGGCGCTGGTGTTCGACTCGGAGTTCGACCAGTATCGCGGCGCCATTCCCTACGTGCGCGTGATGGACGGGACCGTCGCCGTGGGGGACGAGATCAGGCTGATGTCCAGTGGCAAGTCATTCGAGGTGAGCGAGCTGGGCATCTTCGCGCCCAAGCCACGGCCGGTGCAGCGTCTGCGCGCAGGGGGCGTTGGCTACCTGGTGGCCAGCATCAAGAACGTGCGCGACACGCGGGTGGGCGATACGGTTACCCACGAGCAGCGGCCGACGCCGCAGGCGCTGCCGGGGTATCGCGAGCCCAAGCCCATGGTCTTCTGCGGGCTGTACCCCACGGATACCTCCGACTACCCGGCGCTGCGGGACTCACTGGAGAGGCTGGCGCTGAACGACGCGGCGCTGCACTGGGAGCCGGAGACTTCGGCCGCTTTGGGCTTTGGCTTCCGGGCCGGGTTCCTGGGGCTGCTGCACATGGAGATCGCCCAGGAGCGGCTGGAGCGCGAGTATGGCCGGGACCTGGTGGCCACGGCGCCGAGTGTGGCGTACCGGGTGCTGCTGCGGGACGGCACTGCCAGGGAGGTTGACAACCCGGCGCTGTGGCCGGATGCCGGCAGCATCGAAGAGGTGCAGGAGCCCTACGTGCGGGCCACCATCATGACGCCCTCGCAGTTCGTGGGGCCCTGCATGGAGCTGGCCCAGAGCCGCCGCGGCATCTACAAGGACATGGAATACATGGCGGGCGAGCGCGCCGCCTTGAGCTACGAGCTGCCCTTAGCCGACATCCTCATGGAGTTCTTCGACCAGCTCAAGTCGCGGTCGCGGGGCTACGCCTCCCTGGACTACGAGCTGAGCGACTACAAGCCGGGCGACCTGATGAAGGTGGACATCCTGCTGAACCAAGAGCCGGTGGATGCGCTGGCCTTCATCTGCTACCGACAGGTGGCGGAGGCGCGGGGGCGGGCCATTGCCGACCGCCTGAAGGAAGTGCTGCCCCGGCAGCTTTTCGAGGTGCGCATCCAGGTGGCCATCGGCAGCCGCATCATCGCCGCCAGCCGGGTGCGGCCACTGCGGAAGCACGTCACGGCCAAGTGCTACGGCGGGGACGTAACCCGCAAGCGCAAGCTGCTGGAGCGCCAGAAGGAAGGCAAGAAGCGGATGAAACAGATAGGGCAGGTGGAAGTGCCGCAGGAGGCCTTCCTGTCGGTGCTCAGGATTGCTGAGTAGCCGTGCCGTGCAGCAGCCAATGGCTGATCCCCTCCATTGCTACGTTCACATCCCCTTCTGCCGCCGCAAGTGCCCGTATTGTGGCTTCGTGTCGTACGCGGGCAAGGAGTACCTGCTGGAGTCCTACGGGCGGGCCGTGGCCGCTGAGGCCCAGCGCGTGGCCTGCTCGCTGCCGGGAAGAGAGCTGGATACCGTCTACTTCGGTGGCGGCACGCCGTCGCTGCTGGCGGCCGAGCAGGTGGGCCACCTGCTGGCGGTTCTGGACGATGTGTGGGGCCTGGCGTCCAATGCCGAGGTGACTCTGGAGGCCAACCCAGGCACTGTGGATGGTGAGAAGCTGGCGGCCCTGCGGCGGGCAGGCGCCAATCGGTTGAGCCTGGGGGTGCAGTCTTTCGACGATGGCGAGCTGGCCCTGCTGGGACGGCTCCACAGCGCTGGCGAGGCGCTGGCGGCATACGGCTTTGCCCGGCAGGCCGGCTTCGGCAACATCTGCCTGGACTTGATATGGGGCCTGCCTGAACAAACAGCGGCTTCCTGGCGTCTACGGTTGCGGAAGGCTATTGAGCTGGGCCCGGAACATGTGTCTGCCTACGCCCTCACTCTGGAGGAGGGCACTCAGTTCGGCGCTCGGGCCGCGGCCGGCGAGCTGGCGCTGCCCGACGAGGACACCCAGCTAGCCATGTACGAGACGGCCCGGCGCATGCTGGCGGAGGCCGGCTATGGGCAGTACGAGATCTCGAACTGGGCGAGGCCTGGCTACGAGTGTCGGCATAACCTGGCTTACTGGCATGGGCAGGAGTACGTGGGCCTGGGGGCGGGCGCGCACAGCTTTGTGCAGGGGACGAGGCGGGCGAACGTGGAGGAGGTGGAGGCCTACATCGAGGCGGTAGAGCGTGGCCAGGCCCCCACGGCCAGCGAGGAGTCGCTATCGCCGCAGAGGGCCATGGGCGAGGCCATCATGCTCGGCCTGCGGACCGTGGAGGGTGTGGACCTGGCAGCGGCCCAACGGCGATTCGGGGTGGACCCGTGGGCTGAATACGCCGACGCGATGCAGCAGTTGGAGGGGCTCGCGCTTCTGGCCCGGACGGATCGGGGCATTCGGCTGACAGAGCGGGGCATGGCCCTGGCCGACGAGATAGCCATGCGGTTCCTGTAGCAAACTGGAGGAGTCGAAACTGCTTGCAGGCCACCTGCGAAGCGTGTATAATAGCCCTGACGAAACCAACGCTCGGCAGGGCGAAGGAGGCGCCGGTATGAGAATGCCAGCCAGAAGGGTGTGCGTACAGGGCGCGGCTCTGGTCATCAGCACAGCGCTGGCTGCCGCGTTCTGCGGGGCCCTCGTGGCCGACACAGTGGCGGACGTCTACCATGGAGCCCTGGCTGGCGTGAAGTTGGCCAGTTGGGGGGACGGCTCTGTCGAGGAGTCCACGACAGAGCCCGCTTTCTCGGTGCAGGAGGGTGCCAAGGTCCTCAAGGTGACGGCCGATGGGCTGTATGCCGGCGGCCGTTTGGACCTGTTGCGGCCCATAGACATTACCGCCTTCCAGAAGAACCCCCAGGGCGCTTATGTGGAGTTGTACGTGAAGACGGTGGAACGACCGCTGGTCATGCCCACCCCTGGGATGGCGACGTCCGGGTACGGTGTGCCGCCGGGCTATCCGCCTTCGGGGTATGGCCCGTCAGGCTATGGGCCTCCTGGGTACGGCGGGCCCGCTGGGACGACCGGGGAGGGAGGGGCGCCGCCTTCGGGGTACGGTGCGCCACCGGGGTATCCCCCGGGTTACAGGGGACCCTCGTCCGGCTACCCACCGGGCTACGGGCAGCCGCCGGGAGGCTATAGCCAACCACCGGGCTACCCTCCGGGCTATGGCCAACCGCCGGGGGGCTACAGCCAGCCCCCGGGGTATCCTCCTGGTTACGGACAGCCGTCGCCTGGTTACCCGCCGGGCTATGGGCAGCCACCGGGAGGGAGCCAGCCGCCCGGGTATCCTCCGGGTTACGGGCAACCCTCGCCTGGCTACCCGCCCGGTTATGGGCAGCCGCCGGGAGGCTATAGCCAAGCGCCGCCTGGCTACCCGCCGGGTTACGGGGGACCCACGTCCGGCTACCCGCCGGGTTACGGGCAGCCACCGGGGGGGACCGGCCAGCCGCCGGGCTATGGGCAGCCGCCTGCCTATGGGCCTGGCTATGGTCAGTACCCGCCCGGCTACGGTGAGGAAGGGGAGGGCGGCTATGGCTATGGGTACGGGGAGGAGGGTTATCCCCCCGGCTATGGCGAGCAGGGCTATGGCTATGGGTACGGTGCCGCGGCGCTCTATACGGCTGCTCCACCGAAGAACATCGAGAACGTGCAGGTGCTGCTGGTGGGCGACACCGGCACCATAGCCACGCCGGCCACCAAGGTCTCGCAGGACCTCAAGGACAGCAAGGGCTGGGTACGGCTGGACATCCCCTTCAGCGAGATGTCGTGGGCCGGTGACACGGGCATGACCCAGATCAAGCGCATCGCGATCACCGGCGATGCCGACTTCTACTTCTTTGTGGGCGCCATTCAGCTCATCCAGGAGGACCAGCCGCTGGCAGCCGAGATCACCGGCCCGCAGGGGGCCAAGGTTGGCGAGGAGGTAAGCCTCCGCGCCAAGGCCCAGCAGGCCGGCATTGAGGGGCGCTACGCCTGGGACTATGACGACCTGAACGGGATCACCGAGGACGATCTGGGCGAGACGGTTACCCACAAGTTCACCGAGGCCGGATACTACACGATCACCTTGACAGTGACTGACCCGACCACGAACAAGGTCCCCCGCCGGGCGACGCACAGCCTGCGGGTCATCAAGTAAAGCTGGGCGCACCCGCACCTAGACAACGTGCCGCCTGTTGTACAGCGGCCACCTTTTAACTCAGCACCGCGAGGCTGGAAAGGGTGACCCACCAGGTTCAGAGCGTATGTGGAGCCCCTTGCCAGCGTGCAAGGGGCTCTTTTTGTGTTAGCCACGCTTCGACAAGCTCAGCGCAAGCGGATGGACACAGATGCACACAGATAAGGCCGTCCTTCGGGAACGACGGGTCAACGGCGGACAAGACGCCAGTTCTGATGCCGCCTTCGCGGCAGCGTGTTGCAGCACGCCTTAGCCGTTGCCGTTCCCCCCGAGCGCTTGTCGTTGCCGTATCCGTGTCAACCCGTGTTCATCCGTGGCTGAATCAGCCGCAAAGGAAAGGTCGCGGAGGAAGTGGCGAGCCGGAGTAGGATGATCCTGGACGAGGGAGACATTCGCCGGGCCACGCGGCGGATCGCGCACGAGATCCTGGAGCGCAACCGGGGCGCGCAGGACCTGGTGCTGGTGGGCATCCGCACGCGCGGCATTCCCTTTGCACAGCGCCTGGCACAGGTCATCGCCGAGATCGAGGGCGTGCAGGTGCCCGTGGGCAGGCTGGATGTGCGGCCACACCGGGACGATGTGGCGCCGGACGAGCACTTGCAGGCCGAGACGGACATAGGCTTTGACGTCACGGGGAAGCGCGTGGTGCTGGTGGATGAGGTACTGTACACGGGGCGTACCGTGCGGGCGGCGATGGATGCCCTGTGTGAGCTGGGCCGGCCGCAGCAGGTGCAGCTAGCGGTGCTGGTAGATCGGGGCCACCGTGAGCTGCCCATCCGGCCCGACTACGTGGGCAGGAACCTGCCCACCGCGCGCCAGGAGTACGTGCGGGTCTATCTGGCGGAGACAGACGGGCGCGACGGAGTGGTCATTGACAGCTACAACCAGAGCGACGGGAAGCGGCATGCCGCCGGCTAGCACTGACATCTTGATCCGCGGCGGGCGGGTGGTTGACCCAAGCCAGGAGCTGGACCGAGAGGCAGACGTGCTGATCCGCGAGGGGCGGGTGGCAGAGGTGGGGAGGGGGCTGGCTGCTGGCGCCGCGCGGGTGGTAGAGGCCGGCGGGAAGATCATCTGCCCGGGGCTCATGGACGTGCACGTGCATCTGCGTGAGCCCGGCGAGGAGCACAAGGAGACCATCAGGACGGGGACGCGGGCGGCGGTCGCGGGTGGCCTTGCCACCGTATGCGGCATGCCCAACACGCAGCCCCGCCTCTACAGCGAGGACATCCTGCGTGACCTGGAGCGCAGGACTGAGTGTGACGCTGCGTGCAACGTGGTGCCCATCGCCTGGGCCGGAGCTACGCTGTACGGCGGCTGGGAGGAGCTGGCGAGGGTGCTCAAGGGCGCACACGGCGGAAGGGCGTCAGATGATGGGGACCCCATACAGGACCGGGAGCAGCTTCGGCAGGTGTTGCAGGCGTGCGCGGAGGCGGACGCCCTGTTCATCGCGCACTGTGAGTGCAAGCGCCTGGCGCCGGAGGGCTGGGTGATGAACGCCGGGGAGACGGCTGAGGAGCTGGGCGTGGGTGGCTTGCCGGCTGCTGCGGAGGTGGAGGCAGCAGAGCAACTGGTGGAGGTAGCCCAGGGGGTAGGCGCCCGCGTCCACGTGGCGCACGTCAGCGCGAAGGAGACCGCGGAGGTCATCCGCACGGCGCAACGGAGGGGCGTGAAGGTGACGGCCGAGGCCTGCCCGCATCACTTCACGCTGACGGAGGAGGCAGTGCGAGAGCACGGCGCCAACGCCAAGATGAGCCCGCCGCTGCGCGGGCCAGAGGATGTGGAGGCGATCAAGGAGGCCCTGGCGGACGGGACCATTGAGGTGATCGCGACCGACCACGCCCCGCACGCGCCGGCGGAAAAGGCACAAGGGCTGCTGGCAGCGCCCTTCGGCGTCGTGGGCCTGGAGACGTGCGTGGGGCTGGTGTTCGACGAGCTGGTGCACGGGGGCGTGCTGAACTTGAGCGAGGCCATCGCCAAGATGACCGTGAACCCAGCGCGGGCGCTGGGCTTGCCGGGAGGCACGCTGGCCATCGGTGCCCCTGGCGACGTGACCGTCATAGACCCGGACGCTGAGTGGACGGTGGACCCGGACAGCTTCGAGAGCAAGGGCCGCAACACGCCGTTCGCGGGCCGCAAGTTGAGGGGCAAGCCGTTCGCCACCGTCGTGGGGGGTAGGCTGCGCATGAGGGACGGCCAGATACTCGATTGAGCGAGGTCGAGACATGAACGAGCAGAAGACGGCCATGCTGGCGCTGGAGGACGGGACGGCGTTCGTCGGGCGCGCCTTCGGTGCGGAGGGCGAAGGCTTCGGTGAGGTCGTGTTCAACACCAGCATGATGGGCTACCAGGAGATCCTGACGGACCCGTCCTACAAGGGCCAGATTGTCACCATGACTTACCCGCTGATCGGCAACTACGGCGTCAACCACGAGGACGTGGAATCCGAGCGGCCGCACGTGGACGGGTTTGTGGTGCGGGAGTACTCGCCGCGGCCCAGCAACTGGCGCAGCGAGGGCAACCTGAGCGAATACCTGAAGCAGTACGGGATCATCGGCATCGAGGGCCTTGACACCCGGGCGCTCACGAGGCACCTGCGCACCTACGGCGCGAAGAAGGGGGTCATCTCGACGGAGGACCTGGACGCCGACACCCTGGTGGAGAAGGCGAAGGCCTCGCCGGGGCTGATCGGACGGGACCTGGTGAGAGAGGTAACCACTCGGCAGCGCTACGCCTGGAGCGGCTGGGCGAGCATCCCGGCCCCTCGCCATAGCCACGCGGATGACGGCACGCAGCTCAGCCTGGGGATCGAGGCGGGGGAAGCGCAGGCGGTCCCGCGGGAGGCGCGCCGACGGGGCGCGGCCGGGGCAAGGCAGATGCGTGGCTTGGTGGACACGCTCAAGGTGATAGCGCTGGACTGCGGGGTGAAGCAGAACATCATGCGCGAGCTGACCAAACGCGGCTGCGAGGTGCTGGTGCTGCCGGCGAACTGCACTGCGGAGGACGTGTTGGGCTACCACCCAGACGGTGTGTTTCTGAGCAATGGCCCGGGCGACCCGGAAGGCGTCCCCTACGTGATTGAGACTGCTCGGCGGCTGCTAGGCAAGCTGCCCATCTTCGGCATCTGCCTGGGTCACCAGATACTGGGCCTGGCCTACGGCGGGCGCACCTACAAGCTCAAGTTCGGCCATCGCGGCGGCAATCAGCCGGTCAAGAACCTGGATACCGGCATCATCGAGATCACGGCGCAGAACCACGGCTTTGCCGTGGACATGGAGTCGCTCAAAGGCCAGCCGGTGCGCCTGACCCACATCAACCTCAACGACGACACGAACGAGGGCATGGAGCACACGCAGCTACGGGCGTTCTCGGTGCAGTATCACCCCGAGGCCTCGCCGGGCCCGCACGACGCGCGGTACCTGTTTGACAAGTTCATCGGTATGATGAGGTCGGGGTGAGAGGCAGCCCTCACCCGCCCACCTTCGCGGGGGCCCGCTGCGGTGGGCACCCTCTCCCAGTGGGAGAGGGGGAGGGTGAGGGCTCTCGCGGGGCGATTCGACAGAAGGAAAGCGCAACATGAGTCCTGAGGATCGTGAGCTGCTGCGGCGGCTGCACCGGATCGGCTGCATCAAGTTCGGGCGCTTTCGCCTGAGGGACGGGCGCGAATCGCCGTTCTACATTGACCTGCGGCCGCTGGTGTCGCATCCGGCGGAGCTGAGGTCGGTGGCGCAGTCACTGCTGCGCAAGGCCCAAGGGCTGGAATACGGCTGCCTGGCGGGGATACCCTACGCCGGCCTGCCGCTGGCGGTGGTGGCGGCGCTGGAGAGCAATGTGCCTGCGATCTACGCCCGCAAGGAGCGGCACAACACGGGCACGGCTCGCATGGTGGAGGGTGAGTTCAAGCTCGGCGACGTGGCACTGGTGCTGGACGACGTGATCACCAGCGGCGGGAGCAAGCTGGAGGGGATTGCCCACCTCCAGAAGGCGGGCCTGCGCGTTACCGACCTGGTGGTGCTCATTGACCGCCAGCAGGGCGGGCGGACTACCGTCGAGGCGGCGGGCTACCGGCTGCACAGCGTGATGACCATCAGCGAGGCGCTGGATGCATTGCTCGAAGATGGCGCCATCAGCGAACAGCAGCATCGGGATTGCATAAGGACGGTGTCGGGAGGGTAGCCGCCGCAAGTCGGCAGCGGGAGCTGGCTCCCACATACGGACTTTGCCGCAAGCCGGCACGGGGTGAATGATGCCACGACGAGATGACATCAGCAAGATACTGATCATCGGCTCCGGGCCCATTGTGATCGGGCAGGCCTGCGAGTTCGACTACTCGGGCACGCAGGCCTGTAAGGCCCTCAAGGAAGAGGGCTACACGGTGTGCCTGGTCAACTCGAACCCGGCCACCATCATGACCGACCCGGAGACCGCAGACATCACCTACATCGAGCCGCTGACCGCCGACAGCATCGAGAAGATCATCGCGCGGGAGCAGCCGGAGGCGCTGCTGCCTACTCTGGGAGGCCAGACGGGGCTCAACGTGGCTCTGGAGCTGGCGGAGAGCGGGGCGCTGTCGCGGCACAACGTGGAGATGATCGGCGCCAGCCGCAAGGCCATCAAGAAGGCTGAGGACCGCGAGCTTTTCAAGGACGCCATGCTGGCGGCCGGGCTGGAGCTGCCCCGAAGCAACTTCGCCTACAACGTGCGCAGCGCCATCCGCATCGCCGAGGAGATTGGCTTTCCGCTCATCATCCGCCCCTCCAGCACGCTGGGCGGCACGGGCGGCGGCGTCGCCACCAACATGGAGGAGTTGGAACGGGCGGCGCTCAAGGGCATTGACGCCAGCCCCATGAACGAGGTGCTGGTGGAGGAGTCGGTCATCGGCTGGAAAGAGTACGAGCTGGAAGTAATGCGGGACCGCAACGACAATGTGGTCATCGTCTGCTCGATAGAGAACTTCGACCCCATGGGCATTCACACCGGCGACAGCATCACCGTGGCCCCGGCCCAGACGCTGACGGATAAGGAATACCAACTGATGCGGGACGCGGCCATCCGCGTCATCCGCGAGATAGGCGTGGACACCGGGGGCTCCAACATCCAGTTTGCGCTGAACCAGGACACCGGCCGCATGGTGGTCATCGAGATGAACCCGCGGGTGTCGCGCAGCTCGGCGTTGGCCAGCAAGGCCACGGGCTTCCCCATCGCCAAGATCGCGGCCAAGCTGGCGGTCGGCTACACGCTGGACGAGATACGCAACGACATCACGCGCGAGACGCCGGCCAGCTTCGAGCCGACCATTGACTACTGCGTGGTGAAGATTCCGCGCTGGGCGTTCGAGAAGTTCCCCGGGGCCGACGAGACGCTGCACACGCAGATGAAGTCAGTGGGCGAAGCCATGGCCATTGGCCGCACGTTCAAGGAGGCCCTCCAGAAGGGCATCCGCTCGCTGGAGATAGGTCGCTTTGGCCTGGGGGCGGACGGCCGCGGCGCACACTACGATACGATGCCGCGCGAGGAGCTGGTGGCGCGCCTGAAGGTGCCGCATCCGGACCGGCTGTTCCAGATGCGCAGCGCGCTGCGGGCCGGCATGAGCGTCGAGGAACTCTACGCCATCACCAAGATTGACCCGTGGTTCGTCCACAACATGAAGCAGATCGTGGACCTCCAGGACGAGGTGGCCAAGGTGCGCGACCTGCCGCGGCGCAACGGTCGGCCCCCAATCCCGCCGGAGCTGATGCGCGAGGCCAAGCGCATGGGGTTTGCCGACGTGCAGCTCGCGGTGCTCACCAAGAGCGACGAGGACACCATTCGGCAGATGCGCAAGGAGATGGGCGTGCAGCCGGTGGTCAAGCTGGTGGACACCTGCGCGGCGGAGTTCGAGGCGTTCACGCCCTACTACTACTGCACCTACGAGCAGGAGGATGAGTGCCGGCCCTCCGAGGGCCGCAAGATTCTGATCCTGGGCGGCGGACCTAACCGGATCGGGCAGGGCATCGAGTTCGACTACTGCTGCGTGCACGCGGCGCTGGCGCTACGGCAGGACGGGTTCGAGAGCATCATGGTGAACTCGAACCCGGAGACGGTGAGCACCGACTACGACACCTCGGACAAGCTGTACTTCGAGCCGCTGACCAAGGAGGACGTGCTGAACATCATCGAAAAGGAGCGGCCCGAGGGGGTGATCGTGCAGTTTGGCGGGCAGACGCCGCTGAACCTGGCCCAGCCGCTGGCGCGGGCGGGCGCGCGCATCATCGGCACCACCCCCGACAGCATTGACCGCGCGGAGGACCGACAGCTCTTCAAGGAGCTGCTGGACAAGCTGGGCCTAGTGCAGGCCGCCAATGCCACCGCCATCTCGGTGGAGGAGGCCAAGCGCATCGCCGACCGCATCGGCTACCCGGTGGTGGTGCGGCCCTCTTACGTGCTGGGCGGGCGGGCCATGGAGATCGTGTTCGAGGAGGAGTCGCTGGAGGACTACATGGTCGGCGCGGTGGAGGCCTCGCCGGAGCGGCCGGTGCTCATAGACAAGTTCCTGGAGGACGCCGTGGAGGTTGACGTTGATGCAGTGGCTGACGGCCGACGCTGCGTCATCGGCGGCATTCAGGAGCACATCGAGGAGGCCGGCATCCACTCGGGCGATTCGGCCTCGGTGCTGCCGGCCTTCAGCCTGGCCGAGGACGAGACCAAGCTGATCAGGCAGAACACGCACGCCCTGGCGCAGGAGCTAGGCGTGGTGGGGCTGCTGAACGTGCAGTACGCCATCAAGAACGATGTGCTGTACGTGCTGGAGGTGAACCCGCGAGCCTCCCGCACGGTGCCCTTCGTCAGCAAGGCCATTGGCGTGCCCCTGGCCAAGCTAGCGGCGCGGGTGATGGTGGGCAGGACCCTGGAGGAGCTGGGCTTCACGCGCGAGTTCGAGACCGAACACGTGGCGGTGAAGTACCCGGTGTTTCCCTTCGCGAAGCTGGCAGTGGCGGACACGCTGCTGGGGCCGGAGATGAAGTCCACCGGCGAGGTCATGGGCATTGACAGCGATTTCGGGGCCGCCTTCGCGAAGGCCTACATCGCCGCCGGCAACGACCTGCCCCTGCGGGGCCGGGTTTTCATCAGCGTGAAGAACAAGGACAAGCGGCACATCGTCTTCATCGCCAAGCAACTGGTGGAGATGGGCTTCCGCATCTGCGCCACGGCCGGGACGGCGCGGGTGCTGCGCCAGAACCGCATCGAGCCCATGCTGGTGCACCGCGTCAGCGACCAGGGCTCGCCCAACGTCATTGACCTGATCCGACAGGGGGAGATTCAGCTCGTCATCAACACTCCGACCGGCAAGATTCCGGTGGAGGATCAGGCTCGCATCCGGCGGGAGGCGCTGCTGCACAACATCCCCTGCATCACCACGCTGTCCGGAGCGATGGCGGCGGTGAACGCCATCGAGGCTTTGCAGCGCGGGGACATACACGTGCGGCCGCTCCAGGAATACCACGAGATCATCCGTCGCTTCCAGTTAGGGATGGCTGCGGCCAGCAGCGCGGCCGGGGGCTAAAGCCGGGAGGGAGGGTCCAAAGTGAGCGCAGCGGCCAACTTCGCGGACCGCCTGTGGCAGGCGGTTGACGAGAAGCGTTCGCGGGCGTGCGTGGGGCTGGACGCGCGACTGGAGCGCATACCGTCTTTCCTGTGCGAGGAGACGGACAGCGCCGCCGAGTGTCTGCTGGCCTTCAACCGGCAGATCATCGAGGCGGTAGCCGAGCACGTGGTGGCGGCCAAGCCGCAGGTCGCGTTCTACGAGATGTATGGCCCGGCCGGCGTGGCGGCCTTCGCGGAGACCTGCCGCTGCGCCAAGCAGCACGGGCTGGTGGTGATTGCCGACGTGAAACGCGGGGACATTGGCTCTACGGCGGCGGCCTACGCGCGGGCCTACCTCGGGCCGGCGGATGAGCAGGGGCGGGCTGCCTTTGACGTGGACGCGGTGACCATCAACCCGTACCTGGGCAGCGACAGCGTGGAGCCGTTCCTGGCCGAGGCGCAGGCCTCGGGGAAGGGCCTGTTCGTGCTGGTCAAGACGTCCAACAAGTCGTCGGCGGAGATTCAGGAGTTGCAGGCCTCGGGCAAGCCGGTGTACGAACACGTGGCCAAGCTGGTCAGCAAGTGGGCGCAGCGTCTGCCCGGCCGGCGCGGCTATTCGGGGGTGGGCGCGGTGGTGGGCGCGACTTTCCCAGAGCAGGCGGCGGCGCTGCGGAAGCTGCTGCCCGGCGTGCCCTTCCTGGTGCCTGGCTACGGGGCGCAGGGCGGCTCGGCGCAGGACGTGGCCTGCTGTTTCGACGAGGATGGCTACGGTGCCATCGTCAACTCGTCGCGGGGCATCATCTTCGCCTATGAGGGCGCACAGTGGGAGGAGCGGCAGTTCGCGGAGGCAGCGGCGGCGGCGGCGCGGCGCATGAAGCAAGAGATCAACGCGGCCCTGGGGCGGTGAGGGGCGAGGAAGGTGTGGCGGGTGTGGGAGGCTGGGACGATCTACGATGTACGATGTAGGATCTAGGCGAGGCCACGCCCTGCCGAGGGCCCGTGTTTCGGTAGCTTGCTGCCGAAACACGGGAGAGCGTCAGGGGAACACGGAGTTCGCTCTCCTGCCAGAGAGGCAGCAGGTCGGCAGAGCTCCACTTCGCGGAGGCCACTAATGAGCGAGGGGAACTGGTTGTTCGCGACCCTTCTTGGGCCGGAAGACGACTACGGGTTCTGGCAGGAGGACCCACGGCGTGTGCAAGCCCAGAACCGGCTGCTTCGACACGCTTCCGCCGCCTTCGGCCAACGCAGGTGGTTCTTCCGCCGCGCAGGGATTCAGGGGAAGGGGGGACTGGAGGATGCGTTGCTCCACCGGGCCGTGTGCGTCTATGTCGAGGGCGAGCCCACGGACTCCCACGGGGACCTGCTGGCGCTCGTCAGCGCCCGGCTGCCGCAGGGCTGGTGGGTTCAGTATCACGAGCCCTGGCGGCCCTGCTTCGATACGGGCTACGGCGGGCCCCTCGGCCACCAGGCTATGGCCGACCTGTGCTGCGCGCTGGCACGAGCGATCACGACCGATGAGCACCCGCCCATCGGCGGCGTCATACACTGGCTCAGTCGGATGCTCGGCGCACCAGATGAGCCGCGAATCGCATGCGCGCTCGGCTTGCTCAGGGAGTGGACAGCCTGGAGGCAAGGCTCTATCTAGGCTGTGGCCGCTGGGTTATGGTTTTCTGCGCCCGGCATTGCCAAGCTAGGGCCGCTTGCCTATAATGTGGCCCATTGTCTCGGCCGAGGGCTGGACAGGCGATGAAGCGAGCCCTGATTTCCACGGCTGATCTGTCGCTCGATGAGCTGGGGCGCCTGCTGGACCTGGCGGCGGAGATGGAGAGGGAGGGAGGGAGGGCGCTGTGCCAGGGGCAAATCCTGGCCACGTTATTCTACGAGCCCAGCACGCGCACGCGGCTGAGCTTCGAGGCCGCTATGCTGCGGCTCGGGGGACAGGTCATCGGGTTCGCCGACCCGCGCACCAGCTCGCTGGCCAAGGGCGAGACGCTGGCCGACACGGCGCGCATGGTGGACCAGTACGCCGACATCATAGTCATTCGCCATCCGCTTGAGGGGTCGGCCAAGGTGGTAGCCGATTACGCCGACAAGCCGGTCGTCAACGCCGGGGATGGCGGGCATCAGCACCCTACGCAGACGCTGACTGACGTGTACACGCTGCGGCGGCTCAAGGGAAGCCTGGAAGGGCTGGTGGTGGGCCTGTGCGGCGATCTGAAGTACGGCCGCACGGTGCATTCGCTGGCGCCGGTGCTGGCGAAGCTGGGGGCCAGGCTCTACTGCATTGCCCCGCCGGAGCTGGCCATGCCGCCGGAGTTCCTGACGGAGGCTGAGCAGCGGGGTGCGCTGCTGGGCCAAACGGCCAGTCTTCAGGAGGTAATCGGGGAGCTTGACGCTCTGTACATGACGCGGGTGCAGCGGGAGCGCTTCGAGCGGGAAGAGGATTACGAGCGCGTGAAGGGCACCTACATCCTGACCAAGGGCCTGTTGGCTGGGGCGAAGGCTGATATGCTGATTCTGCACCCGCTGCCGCGGGTGGACGAGATCGCCTACGAGGTTGACGACGACGAGCGGGCGGTCTACTTCCGGCAGGCGGGGTTCGGGGTAGCAGTGCGCATGGCGCTGATGGCGGCTCTGTTGGGGCGGGCGAAGCGCACCGTTCTCGAACCGGAACCCGAGGTCGCCAGCACTCGCGCCAGAGGCTGGCCGGCCGCCGCACGGTGCGGGAACCCGAGGTGCGTCACGCAGCAGGAAAGCTACCTGGCGCCCGAGTTCCTGGCGAGTGGCGGCGAGCCGGCATCCTGGCGCTGCGCGTATTGCGAGAGAACCATCTAGCGCGAAGGCCGTTCACGAGTGGCTATCAGCGTAGTCGCGTGGGAGGTGTGGAGAATGGAAGTCGAACTCGCGAAGTGCAAGAAGGTGGCTGTGGCCTATAGCGGGGGCCTGGACTCGGCCCTGTGCATCAAGCTGCTGTTTGACAAGTACGGCGCGGAGGAAGTCTTACCCGTGACCGTCAACGTCGGCTTGCCGGACTACGAGATCGAGGAGGCCAGGAGCAAGGCGGAGCTGTTAGGGGTGCCCTGGCACTTCATCGAGGCCACCGATGAGTTCGCCAACGAGTGGGTCAGCAAGGCGATCCAGGCCAACAGCTCTTACGGCGGCTACCCGGTGGCGACCTCCATGACCCGGCAGCTTATCGCGCAGAAGGTGGCTCAGTACGCCGTGGCGCAGGGCTGCGATGCCATCTGCGAGGGTTCCACCGGCAAGGGCAACGACCAGTACCGCATGCACCACGTGTTCAGCATCTTCGCCCCAGACCTGACCGTGATCCTGCCTGTGCGGGACTTCAACTTCACCAGGCAGCAAGAGAAGGAGCTCTCCGCGCAATACGGCATCCCGCATAAGGTTGGCATTGGCGACGATCTGACGATGTGGTGCCGGTCCATCGGCAGCGGCGAGGTGGACAACATCCACATGCGGCTGCCGCAGTCGGACTATATCTGGTACAAGTTCCCCGAGAATGCGCCGGACGAGAAGACCACCATCGAGATGGAGCTCAAGAATGGGGTGCCGGTGCGCTGCGATGACAAGAAAACGCTGGCGGAGATCATCCATTACCTCAACAAGGTGGCCGGGGAGAACGCCGTCGGGAAGCTGGACCTGATGGAGGACGGGATGATCGGCCTCAAGTCGCGGGAGGCCTACGAGGCGCCGGCGGCGGAGGTCATCCTGAAGCTGCATCGGGACCTGGAGGCCATGTGCCTGACCAAGGAGGAGCGCCAGTTCAAGGCTATCGTGGACCAGCAGTGGGCCTACCTGGTCTACCACGGTGCCTGGTTCCATCCCTTGAAGGACGAGTTGGATGGCTTCATCGAACGCTCGCAGCGGTTTGTAGAGGGCTGGTACAAGGTCGAGCTGTACAAGGGCAGCGTAGACATCGTGGACCGCGAGTCGCCCTACTCGCTGTTCAAGCCGGAGATTCGGTCGCTGGCCACGGCGGGCTGGGATCAGCGGGAGAGCGGCCCGGCGGTCAAGATCCACAGCATGCAGTACCGGATACTCGGGAAGCGGGGGATGTAGATGCCCAAGTCGGGAGCCATAGGCGCGCGCGGCAGGCGGCAGGTGGATGAGCTGGTGCTGGCCTACGGCGAGTCCACCAAGGCCGACAGCCGCATGATCGCGGAGGACATCTGGGGCAGCGAGGCCCATGCCCTCATGCTGGGCAAACAAGGCCTCATAGCTCCGCATGTCCTTCGGGGCATACTGCGCTGCCTGGAGCAGGCCCGGACGGACCACGAGCGGGGGAAGCTGAAGCTGGACCCCAAGCTCGAGGACGTGCACATGAACGTGGAGGCCTACATCCGGCGGAAGGCCGGCCCCGATGTGGCGGGCCGGCTGCACACTGCGCGCTCGCGGAACGATCAGGTGGTCACCGACGCACGCATGCACCTGCGGGTCCGCTTGCTGGATGTGCAGGAGGCCCTTTGCGACCTCCAGGGGGGCCTGCTGAGGATAGCTAGTAGGCACGCCGACACCGTGATGCCGGGCTACACCCATACCCAGCACGCTCAGCCTATCACCTTGGGCTTCTGGGCGACGGGACACGCTGAGGCGCTGGCCAGGGACTCGGAAAGGCTGTCCGCCGCCTACCAGCGGACCAATCGGTGCCCCCTGGGGGCCTGCGCGCTGGCCGGGACGTCGTTGGAAACGGACCGCAAGTTGACGGCAGAGCTGTTGGGCTTCGAAGGCCTCATGGAGCACGCGCTGGACGCAGTGGGCTCGCGGGACTTCGTCTTGGAGAGCCTCTCGGCGTTGGCCATTCTGGCGGCCAACCTGTCGCGCCTGGCCGAGGAGATCGTGCTTTGGAGCAGCTACGAGTTCCGGCTGCTCGAGCTGGATGACGCGGTGGCGCTGGGCAGCTCTATCATGCCCCAGAAGAAGAACCCTTGCGTGGCGGAGTTGGCACGCGCCCGCAGCGGCGTGGTCTTCGGTGCGCTCGTGCGTACGTTGAGCGCAATCAAGGGGGTGCCGAGCGGCTACAACCGCGACCTCCAGGAGGACAAGCCGCCGCTGTGGGAGGCATTGGACGCGGTCGAGGCCAGCCTGCGGATTCTGGCCCATACGGTGGGCACGGCAAGGTTCAACACAGAGCGCATGAGGGAGCTGGCCGGCGCCAACTTTGCGACCGCGACGGAGCTGGCGAACTTCCTCGTGGCCGAGCGCGGGCTGCCCTTCCGGCGCAGCCACGAGATCGTCGGGGATACGGTCACGCAGCTCCTGCGCGAGGGCAAGGGCTTTGCTGACCTGGAACGCGTGGGCCAGATCCTGGCCGCAAAAGGGGTCGAATGCAGGCCAGAGGAGTTGCGCTTGCTGCTGGACCCGGCGGCGTGCGTCGCTCGGCAGCACAGCCTGGGCTCCACCGCGCCGCAAGAGGTGCGTCGCATGGCACGGCGGCTCGGGCAGGTAGTGCGGCGGGTCTGCCAGGCGGTCAACAGCCGACGCAAGTCTCTACAGCAGGCGCGCAGCCGCACGCAGCGCCTAGTAGACCAAGTGCTGGGCGGGGAGGATGCGACCGGTTGACGGTTAGGGGCGCAGGGGAGGAATGAGAAGCTGTCAACCGTGAACCGCCAATCGCTGTCTCCATGAGTCGTCAGCAGCTAGCCAGCATTGTCAGCAACACCCCCGTGACAGGAGCAGGGGCCGGCACAGGGGTGTCCGCAACACAGCCCGGGGTCGAGCCGGGGCATTTTCTGATGATCCTGCAATGCCCGGAGGTGGCGGCCCGCGCGCAGCCTGGCCAGTTCGTGCACGTGCGGTGCAGCCCCTACCACGATCCGCTGCTGCGGCGGCCGCTGTCGGTGGCCGACGTGTCTGACGACCGTACGCGCCTGTCACTGCTGGTGCGGGAGGTGGGGAAGGGGACGGCCATTCTGGCTCGCACGGCGGTGGGCAGCGCGCTCGACATACTGGGGCCCCTGGGCAGGGGCTACACGTTGGACGTGGGCAAGGACGACCGGGAGTTCGTGTTGGTGGCGGGCGGCTACGGCGTGGCCCCCATCCACTTCGCCGCGCGGCGCCTACGAGGTATGCGCGGCAGGTTGGGGCGGCCGCGACTGTCGGTGTTCCTGGGCGCGGCTACTGCGGAGCGGCTGGTGTTCGCCGGGCGGCTGAAGCGGCTCGCCGACGACCTGCACCTGGTCACCGAGGACGGCAGCGTGGGCCACCAGGGGCTGGTGACGGACCCGCTGGCACGCTACCTGGAGACCAGCATGGCCCACCGGCTCGAAGGGCAAGTGGCCCGCGTGCTGGCCTGCGGGCCAATGGGGATGATGGCGGAGGTGGCACGGCTTTGCGAGCATCACGGGATGCCCTGCGAGGTCTCCCTGGAGAACTGGATGGGGTGTGGCGTGGGGGCTTGCCTGGGATGCGTGGTGCCCGCGCGTGGCACTGACGCAGCGGACGCCTTTCGGCCCATAGAGCAGGGACGCATGGCCCAGGAGGAGGAGAGCGTGCTGGACGGGCATCGCTACCTGCGCGTCTGCACAGACGGGCCTGTGTTTGAGGCGCGAGACATTGCCTGGGAGGCCATGCGTTGAGCCCAGAGCGGCCCAACCTGGCCGTGGATCTTGGCCCGCTGCCCCTGAAGAACCCGGTGATGGCGGCCTCGGGGACGTTCGGGTTTGGGCAGGAGTACGCCGAAGAGATGGACGTGAGCAAGCTCGGCGCCGTGGTGGTCAAGGGCACCACGCTGACGCCGTGGCCGGGCAACGCGCCGCCGCGGATCGTGGAGACGGCCGGCGGGATGCTTAACGCCATCGGCCTGCAGAACGACGGTGTGCACGCGTTCATCGAGGGCAAGCTGCCCTGGCTGCGTGAGCACGGCGCTACGGTGATTGTCAACGTGTGCGGAGCGCGCGTGCAGGAGTACCAGCGCGTCTGCGAGATCCTGGACCAGGTGGAGGGAGTGGCCGCACTGGAGATCAACGCGTCGTGCCCAAACATCGCCGCCGGCGGCATGAGCTTTGGCACCCGCTGCCCCGCTCTGGAGGAGCTTGTCTCCGTCTGCCGGCAAGCGACTCGTCTGCCGATGCTGGTGAAGCTATCGCCCAACGTCACCGACATCGTGGAGCTTGGCCTGACGGCGGTGGAGGCAGGCGCGGATGCGCTTTCGCTGGTGAACACGCTGCGGGGAATGGCCATTGACGCCGAGACCCGGCGGCCAGTGCTGGCCAACGTCGTCGGCGGGCTCTCGGGCCCGGCCATCAAGCCCGTGGCGCTGCGCATGGTCTACGAGCTGCGGCGGGAGCTGGAGGCGCCCATTGTGGGCATGGGTGGGATCATGATCGCCACGGACGCCATTGAGTTCCTGCTGGCCGGCGCGAATGCGGTGGGTGTGGGGACGGCGAGCTTCGTCAACCCACAGGCGATGCTGGACATCATCGCAGGCATGGAGGACTACCTGGTGCGGCACGAGATGACCGACGTGGGCCAACTGGTGGGGTCGCTGGAAGTCTGAAAGGCCGGCCGCCTAACGACTGGCATGGACGTCGCCATCTGCATTGTCAGCCACAACACCCGCGACCTGCTGCTTGCGTGTCTGGACTCGGTCGGGCGGCAGGCCGGCGCCAGCGAGGTGGTGGTGGTAGATAGTGCGTCCACCGACGGCAGCGCCGAGGCGGCACGGGCGGCCTTCCCACAGGCGAAGGTGATCGCGGCGCAGGAGAACCTCGGTTTCGGGGCCGGGTGCAATCGCGGCATTCGGGCGACCAAGGGCGAGGCGGTGCTGCTGCTCAACGCCGACACGCGGTTGACGGCCGGCGCGCTGGAGGCGATGGTGAGGGCGCTGTGCGCCGACGAGGGGGTGGCCCTGGTCGGGCCCCGTCTGGTGCGGCCGGATGGGTCACTTCAGCGCTCCTGCCATGCTTTCCCCACGCTGGCGACGGCTTTCTTCGGCTACGCGGGCCTGAGCAAGGCGTTCCCACGGAGCAGGCTGTTGGGCCGGTACGACATGAGCTGGTGGGATCATGGCGAGCGGCGCAAGGTGGACTGGGTCTCGGGAGCCTGCATGTTGGTGCGGCGGTCGGCCCTGGAGCAAGTGGGGCTGTTCGACGAAGGGTACTACATGTACGCAGAGGAGTGCGACCTGTGCTTTCGGCTGCGGCGGGCAGGATACGGCGTAGTGTACGAGCCGGCAGCCGAAGTCGTCCATCACGAGGGCGCCAGCACCACTCAACGCTGGCCGGAGATGGTGATGGCCTCGCACCGGAGCACGTTCCGTTTCTTCCGCAAGCACTACGGACGGGGCTCGGAGTTGGCGCTGCGCGGGATCGTCTTCGCCGGCAACCTGGCTCGTCTGCCGGCTGCTGCGGTTGGGTGGGTGGTGCGGCCTCGCGCGCGAGGAGAGCTGACGCAGCGGCTGGCAATCTACCGAGGGGCGGTGCGCTTGAGCCTGGGCCTGGAAGCGTGACGGGCCCGTAGAGGCTGCTGTGCACGGACAGGTGAACGCCGATGGAGATACGCAGCGTAAGCCGGACGGAGCCCTTTGAGACCCTCGACGGGTCGCTGATTCACGAGTTCTTCCATCCACGCTGCTCGGGAGCGCGCCACCAGAGCCTGGCTCACGCCTTCGTCGCCGCCGGCCAGAGCACCCTACGCCATGAGCATGTCCAGACCGAGGAGATCTACTACGTGCTGTCGGGAGACGGGGCCATGCAGATAGGCGGCGAGACGGAGCGTGTGGGCCCGGGCGACGCGGTGCTCATTCCCCCTGGCGCTGAGCACCGCATCACCTGCGTGGGGCCGGAGCCACTGGAGATTCTGTGCCTGTGCTCGCCGCCGTACACCGACGAGGACACCGTGGTCGTTGAGGGGAGGCTGGTGTAGGATGCCGTCCCGGGCTGAGCCTGGCCTGCGGCAGCGGGTGCGGGCCGTGGAGAGGGCCGCCGGGCGGCGTATCGTGCTGCGGAACGTGCGCACCAGCGACCCCTCGTTCCGGGGCCGGATCGTCCGCCGGCCTGGCTACATAGTGTTGGAGTACCGGGACGATCAGCCGGGCTACTTCTGGCACGTGGCCATCATCGAGGAGCTGCTGCGCCTGGTGGAGCTGGGCGCGGGCAGCCTCACGCTATACGAGGGCGACCGGCAGTACGTCGAGGTGCCGCTGGAATAGGCTGCCCAGTGGCGAACCCGGCGGGACATGCCCGCGCCAAGTCGGCAGCAGAGCTGCCTCCCACATGGTCATTTCACTGGTCGGCCGATGTGCAGCACGGCGTCGCCCGGCCCGAAGGAGGCCGGGTGGATTAGCTGAGCGGGGCTGGTGGTGATGGGCGCGGCCTCAACGACGTCACCGTTGCGGGGGCTGATCCAGGCGGCCGGCAAGCTGGCTCCGGCCAACTCCACCTGGACGCGGGCGCGCCCTCCTTCGGCCAAGTAGACCAGGTAGTGCTCTCCGGGCTTGGCCAGACACAAGCCCCGGTCGGTCAACTCGTTGTCAGGCTCCATCTCCCAGTAGGGCACGCGGCGGAAGGCCTTCAGCAACGCGGCCATCCAGTCGTATCCCCTGGGCTCCGGTTCGAGCAGCACCACGTCCCAGGCGGTGTCGCAGTAGTAGTACACGCCATAGCCGCCGGCCATGTAGATCTGCCACAGGCGGCGACGCAGCTCTTCGGGGTTGGTGTTGCCATAGGTCGCGATGGGCCCAGGCTCATAGCCGAACTCCACGTTGACCACCGGCCAGGGGCGCGCCTGGCGCTCGCGCAGGATGTGGTTGTAGAAGTCGGAGTGCTGCTGGTCGGCCAGGAAGTCGCAGGTGGGCAGGTTCACGTCGTGAATGGTCACCAGGCGGCGGTAGGCATCGAGCCGGCGGATGAGGTCCACGCGGCTGTTCCAGTAGCCGGTGTCCTTCACGTACCAGCCCTCTTTGGACAGGTTCCAGACGACGTTGCTGTAGGCCTGATAGCGGGCTACGAGGTAGCGCCAGTAGCGGTCGTCGTCGGCGCTGCCGAAGGCGGGCCACTGGACGTGCTTGTTGTGGACCAGGATCATGAGGTCGCTGATTATGCCGCGCTGGTGCATGTAGTCTACCATGCGGTCCAGATGACGGAAGAAGGCGGGGTCAAGCTGCGAATGGTCGGGGTGCTCATTGGTGCCGCGCCAGGGGAACATGGCCGGCGGGGAGACGCAGTGAGGCTTGCCCAGGCCCCAGTCGGAGTGGTGGGCATACACCTGCATCACCACGTGGTTGAAGCCATGTGCTGCGATGCCGTCCAGGTAGCGCTGGCCCAGGTCGAAGTCGAGGGCGAACAGCCAGTCGCACTCGTCGCCGGCGAGGAAGTAGCGGGTGCCGTCCTGGTGCACGAAGTGGTGCGGATAGGCTGGGTCCACCAGCAGGCCGCCGTGGACCAAGGGGTTCCGGTTAGGGGTGCACTTGATGGGCTTGCCGCGGATGCCGTCGAGCCTGGGGTCGGTGGAACGGGTCTGGTAAGTCCATTCTCCCGGCGCGGTCGGGGAGAAGCGGACCTTCCAGGTGCCCTCGCCGTCGTAGAAGCCGGGGATGACCAACTCCTGGCCCTCGGAGCCGCGGAACACGGCGGAGAACTCGACGTCGAAGGGAATCTCATAGGAGGCGTCGCTCTGGAAGGCGAAATCGTGGACTGCATACTGCTCCAAGGGAATCGCTCCTTATTGCTGCGTGGCGTCTTCGTGGACCAGGCGTCACGTGCTGATGAGGACGCCCACGGTTGATGTGCCTTCGACGTGGGGCAAGGGGAGGCCTCCTTCGGGGCGCAGTAGCTGTCTGCCGGGCGTGACGGGGACGAGACGAGCGCAGGAGGTAGGCGCCGTGTTGGCTGGGAAATGACGCGGTGCATCGTGCCTGAGGGCGGCCGGGCCGGTCTAGGCGGCCCGGCGTTTTGCTGCCCGCACCTGAGCCCAGAGGCCGTTACAGATGGAGCAGATGGAGCACCGGGAGGAGACGGCCCCACGTGGCGTGACCTGGCGAGCGCTGCTTATCGCGCTGGTCATCATCCCCATCAACGCGTACTGGGTCGTGCAGATGGAGGTGGTGCGCTACAGCGCCCACCCCACCACGGTCTCTTTCTTCTTCAACACCGTCTTCATCCTGCTGCTGCTGGCCGTGGCCAACATGGTGGTGCGCCGCTTCTTCCCCAAGGGGGCGTTGAGCCAGGGTGAGCTGCTCATCATCTACGCCATTCTCAACGTGGCCACCTGCATCACCGGACACGACGGGCTGGAAGTGCTGCTACCCCAGCTTCCCTGGCCTTTCCGCTTCGCCAGCGCGCAGAACCACTGGGAGGAGATGTTCCACAAGCAGATCCCGACGTGGCTAAGCGTGCGCAACGAGGCAATCTACCGCGGCTACTTCGAGGGCAGCACTAACCCCTACACCTTGACCCAGCTCAGGGTCTGGGGCCCGCCGTTGCTGGCCTGGGGCGGGTTCGTGTTTGTGCTGCTGTTGGTGATGTTGTGCATCAACTGCCTCATCCGCAAGCAGTGGCTGGAGGGGGAGCGGCTGACCTGCCCCCTGGTGCACCTGCCTTTGGAGATGACCGAGCGCCGGGTGACCCTGTTCCGCAAGCCTGCTTTCTGGATTGGGTTCGCGCTGGCCGCCGGGATGGACACGTGGAACAGCCTGGCCTTCCATTTCCCGGGCCTCCCCATGATCCCCATCGCCGAGAAGGACCTGTCGCCCTACATCACGGGCCGCCCGTGGAACGCCGTGGGCTGGACGCCCATCTCGTTTTACCCCTTCATCATTGGCCTGGGTCTCCTCATCCCCAGCGACTTCCTGTTCTCCTGCTGGTTCTTCTACCTGTTCTGGAAGGCGGAACGGGTGATCACCGCCGCCTTCGGCTGGGACCAGTACCCGAACTTCCCCTTCATCAACCAGCAGGCCTTCGGCGCCTATATGACGTTCTGCCTTTACGCCATCTGGCTGGGGCGGGGCTACCTGCGGGCGGTGGCGCGCAAGGTGCTGGGCCTGCCCTCACCGCTGACGGATGAGCGGGAGCCACTGCCCTACCGCACGGCGGCTCTGGGCGCCCTGCTGGGCTTTGTGGCGCTGGTATGGTTCTCGGCCGCGGCAGGCATGAAGGTGTGGCTGGCTGTCAGCTTCTTCCTCATCTACTTCGCCCTGGCGGTCGCGGTCACCCGCATGCGGGCCCAGTTCGGCAGCCCCGTACACGACCTGCACTTCACCGGCCCCGACACCACCCTGAGCATGACGTTCGGCACCCAGTTCTTCGACAAGAAAGACCTCACCATCATGTCGCTGTACTTCTGGTTCAACCGGGCCTACCGCAATCATCCCATGCCGCACCAGTTCGAGGGCCTGCGCATGGCGGACCGCACGCGCACCTCTCCGCGGCGGTACATGGGCGCGATGATGGTGGCGGCGGTGTTCGGCATCCTGGCGGGCTTCTGGGCTTTGCTGCACCTGATGTACAGCTACGGCGCGCAGGCCAAGTCGCGGATGAGCTTCGGCGCCGAGGCGTTCGACCGCTTGGCCGGCTGGATAAACGCGCCGACGGGGCCGGACTGGGGCGCGACGGGGGCGGTGGGCGTGGGACTGGGCCTGGCCTTCTTCCTGGAGGTGATGCGCACGCGCTTCGTGATGTGGCCGTTCCACCCGTTGGGGTTTGCCATCTCCAGCAGTTGGGAGATGAACCTGGTGTGGATGCCGCTGCTGATTGCCTGGGCGCTGAAAACCGTGATCCTGCGCTACGGCGGCCTCAACACGTTCCGCGCGCTGGTGCCGTTCTTCATGGGGCTGATCCTGGGCCAGTTTGTGGTCGGCAGTATCGTCAACGTGGTGAGCATCGTCATGCAGGTGCCCAGCTACATGTTCTGGCAGTAGGGGGCGGCGGCAATCGGTAACCTGTAATCGGTAATCAGTGATTGGCGACTGGTTGGCGGGGGCAAGGAGGTGTGAGGGCAGCCGGGGAAGGAACCGCGGACGACGACGGTGCGACCAATACCAAGGAATGAGATGGAGGGTGAGCTATGCCCGATCTGGCCAGACTGAGAAGCTGCCGAGCCAAGCGGATCTCCAGCTATGACCGGACCGGCGGCAATCGGGACGCGCTGCACATCAAGGCAGGCAAGACCCAGACTATCGCTAGCATCAAGGGCCCAGGGGCCATCAAGCACATCTGGATCACCATCGCCTGCGAGGACGAGTTCTACCTGCGGCGGATACTGCTGCGGGCGTACTGGGACGGGGAGCAGAACCCGAGCATTGACAGCCCCATCGGGGACTTCTTCGGTGTGGGGCACTGCGCGGTAGCCTCCTACCAATGCGCGGTGCTGAACATGTCGGCTAATCCGGGGTCGCGCCACGCGGCCATGAACTGCTACTTCCCCATGCCCTTCAACCGGTCGGCGGCGCTGGAGGTGGTCAATGAGTGCAATGCGGACATCGGCGCCTTCTACTACTACGTGGACCACGAGCTGTACGGTGAGCCCTGGGGGGACGTGGGCTACTTCCACGCCAAGTGGCGGCGGGAGGACCCCTGTGACGGGTTTGCGCGGGGCGAGCAGCGCCGCCAGGGGTCAAAGGCCCACGGCAAAGGGCCAGCCATAGCGCGCAACCTAAGCGACGAGGGCAACTACCTGTTCCTGGACGCGGAGGGGCGAGGGCACTACGTGGGCACCGTGCTGAGCGTGGAGAACATCCAAGGCGGCTGGTGGGGCGAAGGGGACGACATGTTCTTCGTGGACGGCGAGGGCTGGCCGCCCTCACTGCACGGCACGGGCAGCGAGGACTACTTCAGCCACGCCTGGGGCATGCAGGACAACTCGTACGCATACAACGGGACCTCGTATCACGGCGGCAGCCCCGCAGGCCAGCCCGGCGAGCGGATCACCGTGTACCGCTTCCACCTGGCCGAGCCAGTGCCCTTCCAGAGGTCCCTGCGGGCCAGCATCGAGCACGGGCACGCCAACAATCGCTCGGACGACTATGCCAGCGTGGCCTACTGGTATCAGACGGAGCCCCACAAGGAGTTCGCGCCCATGCCGGGCCCCAGCGCGCGGCTGCCTCGGCCCTATGCCACCGACGAGGAACCTGGTCCGCCGCCGGTGCAGGACATGCGTGTCAAGCAGAAGCCCGCGCCCACGAAAGCCTCCAAGAGAAGGGCTGGACGGCGGTCGTAGCTCGCAGCGCCGCGCACGGCCCTTCGGGTGCGGCTGCCGACACACACTTGGGACGGCGGGTGCTAATGCGGGTGGCGCCTGGCTTGACAGGGGCACGGTTTCCTGGTAGCATTCGGGCCGCTGGAGGGCATGTGTTTATGGGTAGAATTGACTGGGCGACTCTCGAGGGCTTGTCCGTGGAGCGCCTGGAAGGCGTTGAGGAGCAGATAGAGCACAACATCCGCCGAGAGATCGAGGGCAAGCGGCGCGACCTCGAGGAGCAGGAACGCAAGAAGCGCAAGAAGCGGAAGCGGCGGCGCTAGTAGCGCCTCTCGGGCTTTGGGCGGCGGAGTAGCTCAGGTGGTAAGAGCGCGCGGTTCATACCCGCGTGGTCGGGGGTTCGAATCCCTCCTCCGCTACCAGGCCGACAGAGGCGGCGGTGGGGGTGTGGCCGAATGACAGGTCGGCGCGTTTGCGGCAGCAAAGCCTTACGGTCTTTGCCCAAAGCCGCCGGCTCCCGTAGGCGAACCACTGGACAGACGCGGGCGTAGCCCCCTCGCTAAGGCACAGCTCGATGGTGCACACGAGGGCCTCGCGGTCGTTGTTCCTCCTGACTGGCCTGCCCCTCGTGTCCGCGACGAACACCCGCGTTGGCGCGGCCGCAGCTCTTCAGCGAGCACGACGGCTGCCCCACTTGCGCCGAGGGTCCCTGATGCAGTAATCTACGGGTGTCCGGGCAGGCATACGCGAGCGCACCGGGCGACGGCGCGACTGAGGTGACTGGCGATGCGCGGCGTGCAAGGGCGAATCTCAGGCCCGGCCCTCTTGGGCTTCCTCGCTGTGGCTGGCGGCATGGCCTGGATGCTCCTGCGGCTGAGCGCGGCCGGCAGCACTGCCAAGGCCTTGGGCCTGTTGCTGCTGATCCCCGCGAGCATCGCAGCCGTGCTCAACGTGTACGCGGGCCTGTTCATCCTCATCGTCGTGGCCAGCACCGACGCCTTCATGAAAGCCTGGCTCGAGCAGAGCTGGCCCTCCCTGTTGATGAAGGATTACTTCATGCTCCTATGCCTCATTGGGTGGCTGTCGGGACGGCCGTGGCAGCAGCGCAAGGGGAGCACGAACCACCCTCTGTTCGCACCGGTGATCGCCTTCACGGTCTGGGTGCTGTTGGAGATCTTCAACTGGAACGCTTTGAGCTTGCCCGCCAGCCTGGCCGGGGCCCGGGCCTGGCTCATCTGGATTCCCCTGTTCTTCATCACCTATGACACCGTCCACACTCAGCGGGCGCTGGCCTGGCTGGTTAGCTGGGTTGGCCTGGTAGGTGGCTTGGTGGGGGCCTATGGCCTGGTGCAGTTCAAGTATGGCGCCTCGGGATTGCTCGACATAAGTCCGGACTTCGGCTACGCGCTCTCGCGGTACAAGTGGTGGCAGGGGACGGGAGAGGCGGTCTCCCGGGCCTTCAGCAGCCTTTCTGGCCCCAACGAACTGGGTATCTTCATGGCCGTAACCACGCTGCTGGCGGCCGGGGGCTTCCTCCGCAGCCGCCGCGCGGTAGGCAAGCTGGGCTGGGCCCTGGTGGGTGTGGCCGCAGTGGCGGGGATGGTGGCGGCTGGCACGCGGGCCGGCTTCGTCATCACTGCTTTTGGCTTGCTGGTGATGTTGGCAACGGCCCGCCGCCTCCGCTTGGCGGTGAGCGTGTTGGCCCTCATCTCTCTGGCCGCTGTCGTCACCGTCAGCATCACGGGCCCGATCACCTTGGCGCGCGTCACGCTCATCTGGGAAGACATGGGTTACACGCTGCATCGGCCCTACAGCCCCTGGCGCAGCGCCTTCGAGTACGCCCCCAAGTATCCGCTGGGTCGAGGGCTGGACTCGGGTCAAGGCATGGCCTACTCGCTGTACCAGAGCGAGCGCTTCGCCATGCAAGGGCACTTCTTGGAGAACCAGTACGCCCAGGCGCTGGCCGACCTGGGCCTAATCGGCCTCGGGCTATACCTCTGGATGCTCTACACGGTGCTGCGCAGCGCCTACTGGGCCGTCCGGCAGCTGGAGGGTGAGGACTCGTACTACCTGGCCCTGGGCGTGTTCGGCGTGATGGCGGCTCTATGTCTCAGCCTGCTGGTCAAGGCCAACCTGTACACGGCACCGAACGGGCTTCTCTTCTGGATACTGCTTGGCGCCTCCACAGGCGTGGCAGCCGAGGCCAGCGCGCTGGTCCGCCGTGCCCCCACCGAACAGGAGGTCCGCGCGTGCCAGGGCTCGGCAATGGCCGCGGCCCCCGGCGGCTAACTGCGGGCGCGGAACTGGGTCAGTTAGCCCTGCCCTTGCGGGGCGGCGGATTCCCGTTTTCAGGCTGTGAGTCGAACGTAGTGGGAGGCGGGGCCAAAGCTGAGGCGCTCCTCGAGAACGCCAAGGCCGTGGAGCAAGCGGCTGAGGAAGCCAGGCAGCCAGGCGAAGGCGCTGGCCTGCACCGTGGTGAGGATGAGCAGGCCCCTGGGCAACAGTACCCGATAGGCCTCCTCCACCAAGCTGGGCTTGTCGGCATCGGCGACGTGCTCGATCACGTCCATGAGAAGCACTGCGTCGAAGCTTTGGTCGCGGAAGGCCAGTTGGCCGCCGCCAGAGCAGACGAAAACGATGTCAGGTTGCTCTCGGGCCCCTGGGGCCAAGGCTTCCTCGTCCAGGTCTACGCCGCGAATGAGTGACGCACTAGGCCTCTTGCCTTGCCCTGCGGTCCGAAGTCATCCGTCAACCCCCTTCTCCCTCCGGGCCAGAGCCTCCTCCGCTCGCCGGGCCTTGGGGCACGCGATCTCGGGGCTCGGTTCGGTCCGAGCGCTTTGGGGAGTCACGGCGGGCAGGTAGCAGCCGCTAAGACACATCCTCGCCTTGACACGAGGTCGGTTAGTTGTATAATCGCCAGCGCCGCGTACCCGACTGTCAAGTGGGATTGGGCTCGAGCGGCGAGCGTGATCGTCGGCAAAGGAAAGCTACATGCAAGGCCAGGCATTAGACGACCTGCGCAAGCTGATCGAGCTTTTCGAGACGGAGCCCTTGTTGGAGCTGGAGGTGGAGGAGGAGGGGCTGCGGGTGCTGCTGCGCTCGGACGAGGCCGTGGGGCAGCAGACGCACGCTCATGCCGCGCTGGTGCCGGCCTTGCCCGCTGCGGCCACGGAGGGGGCGCCCGCCAGGCGGAGGGCGGAGCCGCTGCCTGAGAACTGGGTGCCGATCCTGTCGCCCATGGTGGGCATCTTCTACCACGCGCCCTCACCGGGCTCACCTCCCTATGTGGAGGAGGGCAGTTACGTCGAAGAGGGAGACGTGGTAGGCATCATTGAGGCCATGAAGGTGTTCAACGAGATCGTGGCGGAGATGGTGGGCAAGATAGTGCGTGTGGTAGCGAAGAACGAGCAGGAGGTCAAGGTGGACGAGGTGCTGTTTCTGGTGGAGCCGGTCGGGCCGTCGGAGGGCTAGGCCCGGCCGACGCGGGGCACTACTGTCGCGAGGTCGTCCGTCCAAGCGAGAGAAGGGACTCCGGGTGGAGCGCAAGCAAGTGAACATTGGCATTCTCGGCTTCGGCGTCGTGGGCGGGGGCGCCTACCACGTGCTGAACAAGCACGCCGAGGCTATTGCCCAGCGCGTTGGGTGCCGGCTGGCGGTCACCAAGGTGTCCGACATTGATTGGCAGCGGGACCGGCCCGGCCTGCCGCCGGCCGAAGTGCGCACCGACAACTCCCTGGCCGTGGTGCGCGACCCCGAGGTGGAGATTATCGTGGAGTGCATCGGCGGCGTGCGGCCGGCCAAGGAGTACATCCTGGAGGCCATCGGCACCGGCAAGAGCGTGGTCACATCTAACAAGGAGCTGATGGCCAAGCACGGTGCGGAGGTTCTGGACGCGGCCAAGGCGGCGCAGGTGGACGTGGAGTTCGAGGGCAGCGCCGGCGGTGTCATCCCCATCGTGCGCGCTTTGAAGGAGAGCCTGGAAGGGAACCGCATCGAGCAGATCGTGGGCATCCTCAACGGGACCACCAACTACATCCTCACCCGCATGGCCGACGAGGGCCTGTCGTTCGAGCAGGCGCTGGCCCAGGCGCAGGAGCTAGGCTACGCTGAGCCCAACCCGGAAGCGGATATCAACGGGGACGATGCGGCCTACAAGCTGGCCATCCTGGCTTCCATCGCCTTTGGGAAGCGAATCCGCATCGAGGACGTATACAAGGAGGGGGTGCGGGGCATTACCCCTGCCGATATAGAGTATGCCAAGGGGATGGGCTATGTGGTGAAGCTGCTGGCCATTGCCAAGAACGCCAGGGAGGGCGCCGAAGTGCGGGTCCACCCGGCGCTGCTGCCGCAAGCGCATCCGCTGGCGGCGGTCAAGTACGAGTTCAACGCCGTCCTGGTGCGGGGCGACGCGGCCGGGGACGTGATGCTCTACGGACGCGGCGCGGGGGCGCTGCCAACGGGGACTGCGGTGGTAGGCGACATCATCAGCGTGGCCCGGAACATCGTCCGCAACGCGACGGGGCGCGTGGTCTGCTCCTGTCAGGGGGAAGCCACTGTGGTCCCCATCAGCGAGGTGGAGGCGAGGCGCTACGTGCGCATGAGAGTGAAGGACCGCCCCGGCGTGGTGGGCAAGATCGCGACCATCTTCGGCGAGGAAGGAGTCAGCCTCAATTCGGTCATTCAGCAGGAGAGCCGGGGCGCGAGCGCGGAGATCGTCTGGGTTACGCACAAGGTGGCGGAGCGGCGATTCGCCCGCGCTCTGGAACGCATTGGCGAGTTGGACGTCGTGGAGCAGGCCACCCACGTCATCCGCGTGGAAGAGTAGGGGGCAGCGGGAACGGCGGGAAGGCCAAGGGAGGGCTTAGCGGTCAAACAGGCACCACGGCTGGGGTGGCGCGGCGTCATCGAGGAGTACCGGCAGTACCTCCCGGTGACGGAGGGCACGCCGGTGATCACGCTGTTGGAGGGCGCCACGCCCCTGCTGGAGTGTGCGCGTCTGGCGGAGGCGCTGCCCGGGGGGCTGCGGGTGCTGGTCAAGTGCGAGGGCTACAACCCCACGGCTTCCTTCAAGGACCGGGGCATGACGGTCGCCGTCTCGAAGGCGGTGGAAAGGGGCACGCGGATGGCTATGTGCGCCTCCACGGGCAACACCTCCGCCTCGGCGGCTGCCTACTGCGCCAAGGCCGGCATCACCTGCGCGGTGCTGGTGCCTGCGGGGCACATAGCTCTCGGGAAGCTGGCTCAGGCCGTGGCCCTGGGTGCCAAGGTGCTGGCCGTGCAGGGGGATTTTGATCAGGCCCTGGCTCTGGTGCGGGAGATCACCGACAACTACCCGGTGGCGCTGGTGAACTCGCTGAACCCCGACCGCATCGAGGGCCAGAAGACGGCTGCTTTCGAGATCTGCGACGCGCTGGGCGAGGCTCCCGACTACCAGGTGCTGCCGGTGGGCAACGCCGGCAACATCACGGCATATTGGAAGGGCTATCGTGAGTACTATGAGGCGGGTCAGATATCGCAAGTGCCGAAGATGCTGGGGTTTCAAGCGGCTGGCGCTGCGCCCATCGTCCTGGGCAGGCCGGTGGCGCATCCGGAGACGATTGCCACGGCCATCCGCATCGGCAACCCGGCCAGTTGGCGGCAAGCAGAAGCGGCGCGGGACGAGTCCGGCGGACTCATCGAGGCGGTGACCGACGAGGAGATCATCGAGGCCTACCGTCTGCTGGGGCGGCTGGAGGGGGTCTTTGTGGAGCCGGCCAGCGCTGCCTCTATCGCTGGGCTGAAGAAGCTGACCGAGCGCGGCCACTTCGGCGACCAGCGGGCCACGGTGGTCTGCACCCTCACCGGCCACGGCCTCAAGGACCCCGACGCGGCCATCAAGCTGGCCCCCGAGCCCGAGGAGGTGCCGGCGCGTCTGGACGCCGTGCTGGAAGCCTTGGAGCTCGGAGAGTAGGGCAGAGGGAGCAGGTTTCAGGGCACAGGTTGCGGCTTGCAGGTGTCAGCGAACGGCTGCTGGTTGTGCGCTGGAACCTGACACCTGAAACCTGTAGCCTGAGCCCTGGCGAACGACGATGGCTAACACTGCGGCCCTCGTGACCACGGACTTGTCGGGCGCGGTGTCCCGCCGCTCCGGCAAAGTGCGCGACATCTACGATTACGGCGACACCTTGCTGATCGTCGCCACCGACCGCATCTCAGCCTTCGATGTGGTCATGCCCACTGGTATCCCCGGCAAGGGCAGAATCCTAACCGGGCTGACGCGCTACTGGTTCGCGCGCACGGAGCATCTGGCACCCAACCACATGCTGACCATGGACCCGGCCAAGTTCCCCGCAGGGGCGCGTGAGCGGGCTGAGCTGCTGGCGGGGCGCGCCATGCTGGTCAAGAAGGCCGAGGTCTTTCCCGTCGAGTGCGTGGTCAGGGGGTATCTGGGTGGCTCTGGCTGGCGCGAGTACCGGGAGACCGGCCGCGTTGGGGGGCGGGAGCTGCCTGCCGGCCTACGCCTGGCGGACAAGCTGCCGCGGCCGATCTTCGCACCGGCTACCAAGGAGGAATCCGGCCACGACGTCAACATCACTGTCGAGCAGGCGGCCGACATGGTGGGGGCCGAGGTGGCTGAGAAGCTGGAGGAGTTGAGCCTGGCCCTGTACGGCTTCGCCGCGCAGCTTGTGGCCGAGCGAGGCTTTATCCTGTGCGACACGAAGTTCGAGTTCGGGCGGGCCGACAGCAGGTTAGTGCTGATAGACGAGGTGTTCACGCCTGATTCCTCCCGCTACTGGGACGCACAGCAGTACCGGCCCGGCGTGCAGCAGGAAGCCTTTGACAAGCAGTATCTGCGCGATTGGCTGGAGGAGCTAGTAGCCGCAGGCAAGTGGAACAAGGAATACCCGGGTCCTGAGCTGCCCGATGAGGTGGTGCGGGGTGTGCTGACCCGATACGTGGAAGCCTACGAGCGGATCACCGGGGAACCGGCGCCGGTCTAGCGGCAGGTTTCAGGGAAGGGCGGTGTGGTATGGTGGTGAACCTGACACCTGAACCCAGGCACATACCCCGACACAGGCATGAAGTACGTCGTCATCATCCCTGACGGCATGGCGGACTACCCGTTGGAGGCCCTCGGTGGCCAGACGCCGCTCCAGGCTGCCGAGACGCCCAACTTCGACGCGCTGGCGCGCATCGGGACCGTGGGCACGGTGCGGACGATTCCAGAGGATATGGAGGCCGGCAGCGAGATCGCCAACCTGTCCATCTTGGGCTACGAGCCGCACCAGTACTTCACCGGGCGGGGGCCGCTGGAAGCCGCCGCCATGGGCATCTCCCTGGGGGAACGGGATGTCGCTTTCAGGTGCAATCTCGTCACCACTGACGGGGAGGTGCTGGTTGACTACGCCGCCGGCCATATCTCGACCGAAGAGGCCGGCCCGCTCATCGCTCTGGTGGACGGGAAGCTGGGTGGGGGGCCGGCGCATTTCTTCCCCGGCATCAGCTACCGCCACCTGATGGTGTGGGCAGATGATCCCGTGCTGGTGCAGACCATGCCCCCCCACAACGTGGAGGGCCGGCCGCTGGTGGAGATCATGCCGGTGGGCAACCGCGAGGCGCGGCTGCGGCAGATGATGTACGACTCGCTGGACATCCTGGATGGCCACGACATCAACCGTCGCCGGCGGGACGAGGGGAAGAACCCAGCCAACATGATCTGGCCCTGGGGAGGCGGTCGTCGGCCCGACATGCCCTCCTTCTTCGTGAGATTCGGGTTGACCGGCGCTGTGATCTGCGCTGTGGACCTCATCAAAGGTATTGGCAGGCTGGCCGGGTTGCAGCACGTGCCGGTGCCTGGCGCCACGGGCTACATTGACACCGATTACGAGGCCAAGGGGAACTACACGGTGGGGGCGCTGCGAGACTACGACTTCGTCTACGTGCACATTGAGGCTCCCGATGAGGCCAGCCATCTGGGCGACCCGGAGAAGAAGATTGCGGCCATCGAGCAGTGCGACCGCTTCGTGTTGGGGAGGGTGCTGGACCAGCGGCACGAGTTCGGCGAGGTCAGCATCATGGTGCTGCCGGACCACTACACGCCCATTGGCTGTCAGCCGGCCCACATGCCCGATCCGGTGCCCTTCGTGATTGACCGTCAACTGCCGGGCAGGAGCGGGTTCACAGCCGATGGATTCTGGGAGGGTGCTGCGGAGCAGACGGGGCTGCATGTGGACCAGGGCCATGAGCTGATGGGTCTGTTTGTGGCATAACTGGGAGTGTGGGGCGCAGACCATGCCGGCGGGCAGGCAGGTTGGGCACAGCACAGGCGCGGACCGTGAGCCAAGCGACCTCCCGCTGCTGGCCTGCGTGTGGCGGGCCGTAGACAGGTTTGGGCTACTGGGACCGGGGGAAGGCCTAGTTGTGGGGGTGTCTGGCGGACAGGACTCGGTGGCCCTCCTGGATGTGCTGAGGGTCCTGCGGCGCGATCTTGGGCTGCGCCTGCACGTGGCACACCTGAACCACGGCCTGCGGGGCGCGCAGGCCGACGAAGACGAGGCTTTCGTCCGCCAACTGGCCGCTGAGTGGGGCGAGCCGTTCACGGCCGAGCGCTGTGAGGTGGGGCGGATCGCGCGGGAACGGGGGCTGTCGGTGGCGGAGGCTGGGCGCCAGGTCCGCTATGATCTCTTCGAGCGCGTGCGGCAGGCGGAGCAGCTTGACAAGATCGCCGTCGGGCACACCGCGACGGACCGAGCCGAGACCCTCCTGATGAACCTGCTGCGGGGGGCAGGCGTAGACGGGCTGGCGAGCATCCCGCCGCAGAGGGGCCGGGTAGTCCGGCCGCTGATTCTGGCGACCAGACAGGAGACGGAGGGCCACTGTCGAAGGAGGGGCTTGAGCTTCCGCCGCGATCCGTCGAATGATGATGTGGAGCACCTGCGAGCCAAGGTCCGCGCCCAGCTCATCCCGCTGCTGGAGCGCGAGTACCAGCCTCGAGCGGGCGCGGCGCTGGCACGTGCGGCGGAGCTGCTTGGCGCTGACGCTGAGTTTCTGAGCGACCTGGCACGAGCACAGTATCAGCAGCTAGCTGAGCGCGGTGGCGAAGAGCTAAGTCTGGACCTTGAGGGCCTGCTGAGCAGCCCGCTGGCGCTGAGGCGGCGCGTAGTGCGAGAGGCGGTGCGAGAGCTGCGCGGCGAGGTGGCTGACCTGGGCCTGGAGCACTGCGACGCGGTGCTGGACCTGGCCCGAGAGGCCCAGACGGGGAAGGCGTTGGAGCTGCCCGGGGGGGTGAGCGCGGAGGTCTCTTACGGGCGGCTGCTGGTGCGAAGCGGGGGAGGTCTGCGGGAGTCAGAACGCATTGAGGAGACGCTTTCCGTACCGGGCAGGCTCGTCAGCCAGGCGCTGGGGATAGCGCTGGAGGCGGAAGTGGTGCCCAGAGAGGCGTTGGCGGCGCCAGCCGATGAGCCAGGGCTGGCCGATCTGGACTACGAGCAGGCTGGCAGCCAGTTGGTGGTGCGCAACTGGCGTCCAGGGGACCGTTTCAGGCCTCTGGGCATGGCTGGCGAGAAGAAGCTGCAAGACTTCTTCGTGGACGCCAAGGTGCCGCGCCGCCAGCGCGCGCGTGTACCGCTCATCGCGCAGCCCAATGGGCGCATTCTGTGGGTTGTGGGGCACCGCATTGACGAGCGGGTCAGGATAGGGGAGAATACCACCAAGGTCCTGAGGCTGACGGTGGAGTTCGCCTACGGGCCTGGTGGAACACGAACTCCGGCCGGAGATTGAGCATGTCACGGCATGTCAATACCCTGGTGATCATCGCCTTCCTGCTGGCGATCGCCTACTGCATCTACCTCATCCCTCAAGTGAGCACGAAGGCGCGCGCCAGGGAGAAGATAGAGGGCTACACGGGGCTGATGGAAAAGGTGAGCGCGGGGCAGGTGGCGGCCGTCACCTTGGTCGGGCACGAGCGGGCTGTGGGCGTGTTGGCCAACGGCAACGAGTTCAATGTCGCGGTCCCGGACGACCCGCAGTTGGCCGAGAGGCTGCGGCAGGCCAATCCCGCCGGCCACCAGATGATCGTTGATGTGAAGCCGCGCTCGTTCAGTCAGCTGATGCTCGGCGCGGTGGGAAGCTTCGTCATACCCGTGGTCGTGATCGTCCTGCTGTGGGTGTTCATGATGCGCCAGATGCAGAGCAGCAGCAGTCAGGCTCTGTCCTTTGGGCGCAGCCGCCATAAGACCCTGGGGGACAATCTGGAGAAGGTCACCTTTGCGGACGTGGCGGGCATGGAGGAGTCCAAGCAGGAGCTACAGGAGGTCGTGGAGTTCCTCAAGGACCCCGACAGATTCCGCGCCCTGGGAGCCAAGATCCCGCGCGGCGTGCTGCTGGTGGGCCCGCCGGGCTGCGGGAAGACGCTGCTGGCTCGTGCGGTGGCCGGCGAGGCGGGCGTGCAGTTCTTCTACATCAGCGGCTCGGACTTCGTGGAGATGTTCGTGGGCGTCGGCGCGTCGCGCGTGCGAGACCTGTTCGAGCAGGCCAAGCGCAACCTGCCCGCCATTGTCTTCATTGACGAGATAGATGCCGTGGGGCGTCAGCGCGGCACCGGTTTGGGCGGGGGCCACGACGAGCGCGAGCAGACGCTGAATGCCCTGCTGGTGGAGATGGACGGCTTCGACCCCAATGCTGATGTCATCCTGCTCGCGGCCACCAACCGGCCCGACATTCTGGACCCCGCGCTACAGCGGCCGGGACGCTTCGATCGCCGCATCGTGGTGGACAACCCGGACGTCAAAGAGCGCGAGGCCATCCTGCGCTATTACACCAAGAAGAAGCCGCTGGCCGAGACCGTGGACGTGCGCGTGCTGGCGCGGCGCACGCCGGGCTTCACCGGTGCCGATCTGGAGAACATGGCCAACGAGGCCGCGCTGATCGCCGCGCGCTTTCGCAAGAAGCAGATCGAGATGGGTGACTTTGACGAGGCCATTGAGCGCGTGATGGCCGGGCCGGAGCGGAAGAGCCGCGTCATCAGCGAGAGGGAGAAGAGGATCCTGGGCTACCACGAGGGCGGACACGCCCTGGTGGCCAATATGCTGCCGGAATCGGACCCCGCCTACAAGGTCTCCATCCTTCAGCGGGGTATGGCCTTGGGCTACACCATTCGCCTGCCCGCCGAGGACCGGAACTTGGTAAGCAGGGGGCAGCTGCTGGACACCTGTTCCTGTCTGCTGGGGGGCCGGGCGGCCGAGGAGTTGGTGTTCGGCGAGCTGACCACGGGCGCGCAGGACGACCTAGAGAAGGTCACAGAAATGGCTCAGCGCATGGTCTGCGAGTTTGGCATGAGCGACAAGCTCGGGCCCATGACCTTCGGCCGCAAGCACGGCCCCATCTTCCTGGGCCGGGACCTGGTGGAGGAGCGCAACTTCAGTGAATCCGTAGCGGCGCAGATTGACCTCGAGGTGCGGGGCATTGTGGACTCCTGCTATAGCCGCGCCAAGCGGGTGCTCCAGGAGAACCGCGAGAGTCTGGACCGGCTGGTGCAGGTGCTGCTGGAGCGGGAGGTGCTCGATAAGGACGAGGTGGCTGCCCTGCTGCGGGGCGAGGAGTTGCCCGACAGGGAGGCGGAGGCGCTGACAGAGCCGACGGCGGGTCGTCCCAGCAGTCAGGAAGCCGGAGAGGAAGAGGAGCCGGAGCGACTGGGCTGGAAGCCGGCCCCCAGCACGACCTAGCGGCAGAAAGCAGGAGTTTCCCTGCCGAGGGCGAAGCACGGCCAGGAAAGCTGGCAGCGCGAAACGAGGCCTGCCAACATCCCCCCAGACAGGAGCGAAGTGGGGTTGGCGCACAAGGATACGGGCACGCAGAAGCTCGAGGCCCTCTATGCCGGTGCAGTGGCGGCGGCGCGTGACCGGCGTCTGGACGAAGCCATCCGGGGCTTTCAGCAGGTTCTTACTCTCCCCGGAGGTGTATCGGGCCATCTGGCGGCGGACTGCCGCCGCGAGCTGGGCGTCTGCTATGCCGAAAAGGGCCTGTTGGATAAGGCTATAGCTGAGCTACAGGCGGCCATAGCGATGGACCCCGGCGATGTACGCGCCGGGTGCCAACTGGGCGGGCTCTATGACCGTTGCGGGCGGCGGAAGGAGGCCATCGCCCAGTTCCGCGCCCTGCTCCGGCGGGCGCCGGCGTGTGTAGAAGCGCGCTCGGCTTTGTGTATGTGCTACATCGAGCAGGGAGACTATCAACGGGCGGCGCGGACCGCCCGCCACGCCCTGAAGCTGGACCCCGGGTGCAGCTCTGCTCGGGTTGACCTGGCGGTGGCCCTCAGACACCAGAGGCTACTGCACGAGGCCAACGCGGCTCTGGACGAACTCCAGGGCCAGTGGCCCCCGGACGCGACGCGGTTGTGTGAGCTGGCCGAGATCAGGATACTCGAGGGACGCCTGGAAGAGGGAGCGGCGGCCCTGCGGCGGGCACTCGGAGCGCAGCCCCGGCACGAGCGCGCCATTGAGATGCTGGCTGAGGCCTACGTGCTCCAGGACGAGTGCCAGAAGGCCATCGAGACCTGCAAGCTATCGCGACGCCGGGGCACGGAGCGGATACCCATCCTGGATGTGCTGATCATTGCCAGCGAACGTCTGGGGGATGCTGACGATTGCCTCGCATACGCCGGCGAGCTGGTTCAGCTCTGCCCGCTGGACGCTTACGCCCATTACCGCCTGGCTGCGGCTCTCCAGCGCCAGGGGGATTTCCCTGCGGCCATGGAACGCTACGCCTTGGCCGCCGACCTGGCGGGCGAGGACGAGCAGGTGGCGCAGTCGGCCGAGGAGGCCATCGAGGCCCTGGACTCCATTCAGCAACAGCAGATAGTCGCCTTGGCGGCCTCCAACGGCGTGTTTCGCCTCCAGCTTAAGCGCGATCCCGAGCGCGCCCTGCGCGAGCACGGCTTCCAGCTCACTGAGGAGGGCCTTAACCGGCTGACCTCCGTGGACATAGAGGAGCTGCCGCAGGTGCCGGGACGCGGACACCCCGGGATGTCGCACTAGGGACCTCCCAGGCCACCTCTGACCCCCTTTCCCGTTGCTGCCTAACCTGGCTTGGCTGTGCTCGCGGGGCTTGGCGGCCCACGGGCCGTTTGCGCGCAAGGGGTCGGGCCATTGCATATGGAAATAGGCGGAAGGCTGGGGAACGCTACGACCATCCCAGCAATGGTGGAACCGATGGGAAAGCGCCTGATGGTCGTCGCGCTGATCGCTGCTGTTGCGTCGGGGCCTGTGTTGTCTGCGCGGCCAGTCAGATGAGGGCGGACTGTTTTGAGGAGCGAGGCCGTGATCACCGCATACCTTGGCCTGGGCTCCAATGTGGGGGATCGGCAGGGACACTTGGGCCAGGCTCTGAAGCTGCTGGAGCAGCGCCGGGCGCTGCGGCTAGTGCGGGTCTCGTCAGTCTATGAGACGGAGCCTTGGGGCGACACTGAGCAGCCAGCGTTCCTCAACGCCGTGGCCGAGGTAGAGACCGGGCTGGAGGCCCGGGGGCTGCTGGCAGCCATACAGTCTGTCGAGGCGGAAATGGGCCGGAAACGCACCCGTAAGTGGGGGCCGCGCGTGATTGACGTGGACATCCTGCTCTTCGGGGAGCAACGCGTGACGGAGCCTGACCTGCGCGTGCCGCACCCGCTGCTGATGGAGCGCCAGTTCGTGCTGGTGCCGCTGGCGGAGATCGCGCCCGACCTGAAGCTGCCGGACGGGCGTCTGGCCAAGGAAGCGGCGCGGCCTGAAGACGCCTCGGTACGCAGGATCGGGCCCCTGCGGTCCGGCCGGACCGTACGGTGATGAGCCATGCCTGTTTTCGAGTATGAGGCGCGCGATCGAACGGGCGGCGTGGTCTCTGGAGCTGTCTCGGCCGAGAGTGAGCAGTTGGCGGTGGCGCGGCTGCACGAGGCCGGCTACTTCGTGACCAGCGTGCGCGAGCGGCCCACTCCGGTCGCGCCACACGTCGGGCTGGCCACGAAAGACGTGGTCTTCCGGCCAGTGGCCACGGGCGATCTGGCGGCGGCCTACCGCGAGCTGGCTACGATGATCAATGCCGGCATGACCATCGTGCGCGCCCTGGACGTCCTGGAGCAGAACACCAGCAACCCGCGCCTGCGACAGGCCCTGCGGGACATGCAGAGGGGCGTGGAGAACGGGCGCCCCTTGTCGGAGCAGATGCTGCGTCACCCGGCCATCTTCAGCGAACTGGCGGTCGCCCTGGTGCAGGCCGGCGAGCGCAGCGGCCGCCTGGAGGGCATGCTCAAGCAGCTCGCGGAGTACGTCGAGTACCAGCGGGAGCTGGAAGGACTCATCCGCCGGGAGACGCTTTACCCCAAGATCGTGCTCGCCGTCATGATCCTGGTCGTCATCTTCCTGCCGTTGATCTACCGGATCGTCAATGGCGGCCCCTGGTTCTGGACGGCCGCGGGGGAGATCATGCTCGTCGCCGTCATCGTCGCCGGGCTGGTGCTTGTCCCCAGGATGCTCCTGTCCACCGAGTATGCCCGCGACGCGTGGGACCGGTTCAAGCTCTCCCTGCCCATCTTTGGCAAGATCGCCAGCCGCCTGGCCCTGTCGCGCTTCTCTCGCGCCCTGGCCGCTCTCTACGAGGCCGGCATCTCGCCCGCCAGCGCTCTGGAGCCGGCCGGTCGCGCCTCGGGCAATCGAGCCATCGCGGATGCCATGCGCCGAGTGGTGCCTATGCTGCAAGGCGGGCAGAAGCTCAGCGATGGCCTGGCGACCACGGGGCTCGTCTCGCGCACCGTCATGGAGATGGTCAGGACAGGGGAGGAGGCAGGCGAAGTCGGGGGCATGCTGGAGAAGGTGGCCCAGTACCACGAGGACGAGGCCAAGACCGCCATCCACCAGGTCACCGTGTCTATCCTGCCGATCTTCCTGCTGATCGCGGGCGTTATCGTGCTGCTGATCGCCGTCAGCTTCTTCGTGGGCCTCTATGGCGGGCTGTTGCGCATGTGAGAAGCTTCGCACCCCGAAAGGCCTATGCAGGACGGGCGCTCTCCCTACGAGATCCTCGGCGTTGCTGAGAACGCCACTCAGAGACAGATCAAGCGGCGATACCGGGAGCTTGTCCGGCAGCATCATCCAGACGTGAGCCAGGAGAAACGGGCCGCTCACGAACGCTTCGTGGCCATTGCCGAGGCTTACCGGCTTCTGAGTGACCCCGAGGCCAGGGCAAAGGTTGACGCTGCCCTGCATAGGACGCCTCGGCGGCGGCCCGAGCCAGTGTTGAGTCCCTTGGCCCGGGCCCGGCTGCGTTTCGCTGAGGCCGATCACGACGAGGCCCTGCTGCTGTGTGCCGAGGCGCTGGAGACAAGGCCCGAAGACCCAGAGGTGCACTTGCTCATCGGGCGGATCTACGACGCCCAGGGGCGCGAGGACCTAGCGGCGAGAGCCTTTGCTCGCGCGCATCGCCTCGGTGCCGAGATACCCGCGCCGGAGCCCTCGGGCCGGGGCCCTGCTGTCCCTGCGGAGGCCAAGCCGCCACCTGAGGTCCCCGCGTACTCTCCCACCAGGCTGCGCAAAGGGGCTCTGAGCGTGGGGTGGGTTGCGCTGGCGGGCGTCGCGGCGTTGATGTGGCACGCCGAGCCTAGCCAGGATGCCTTGGGCGTGAGCTGGGCCACGGTGGCGACTTGCCTGGTCGGCGCTTTCCTGCTGGGAGCGCTCCTGGGTGGGCATGGCTGGCTGGGGTCGTTCGACGACGAGCTGGGCGCACCGGTGCTGGGGCCGGGGCACACGCGTTTGCCAGTGGGGCTGCTGGTGGTGGTCGCGAGCTTCATCGCCGCGCCGCTAGGCCTCGTCGCGGCTCTGGTGGCCGGCGCGTTGGGCGAGCGCTTCCTCCGTGGTACGGTCATCGCGCTGGCAGCAGCCATCTGCTGGACTGGCCTGGTCGGGGTGGTGGTCTACCTGCGCGACATGCGCCCGTGGATGCTGTACGCGCCGGGGATTGGGCTCGCCGGGTTTGGGTTGGCCGCGGCCCTGGGCGGCTGGGCGTTCGCCAGCATCTTCCGGCCGCGTTTCTGGGACTGAGGCGGCGTCGGAGCGCCGGTGTCTAAGGTGAGTGGGTAGGCCAGCCCCGGCGCAAGTATGGTGAGGGACGAACATGCGTATTACGAGGACCATCGCGGAGACGCGCGCCATCTTGCACGATGAACGGGCCCTGCACCACACCATCGGCCTGGTGCCCACCATGGGCGCCTTCCACGAGGGTCACCTGTCGCTGATGCGCCAGGCGCGTTCGGACTGTGACTGCGTAGTGGTCAGCCTGTTCGTCAACCCCACGCAGTTCGTGCCGGGAGAGGACCTGGAGCGATACCCCCGCGACTTCGACCGTGATGCCGACCTGGCTGAGCAGGTTGGGGCCAACGTGCTGTTTGCCCCAGCGGCGGAGGAGGTATACCCGGAGGGCTACCAGACCTATGTGGAGGTAGAGGAGCTGACCAAGGGCCTCTGTGGCAGGTTCCGGCCGGGCCACTTCCGTGGCGTGACCACGGTGGTACTCAAGCTCCTCAATATGGTGAACCCCCACAAAGCCTACTTCGGCGAGAAGGACTACCAGCAGCTCAAGGTCATCGAGCGGATGGCGCGGGACCTGAACCTGGGCGTTGAGATCGTGGCCATGCCCATTGTGCGGGAGCCTGACGGGCTGGCCATAAGTTCCCGGAACGACTACCTGAGCCCGCAGGAGCGCGGCGCTGCCCTGGTGGTGCCCAGGTCATTGACAGAGGCACAGAAGGTGCTACAATCTGGCCAAAGGGCGGCTGCGGCCCTGCGGCAGGCCGTAGAGGCCTGTTTTGCCGGGGAGGGGATGGCGCGGCTCCAGTACGTGGAGGTCGTGGACGCTGAGACGCTGGAACCGCTGGAGGTAGTGGAGCGCCCGGCGCGCCTGGCCGTAGCGGCGCTCGTGGGGCAAACGCGACTCATTGACAACTGCCCTTTGCGTCCCTGAGTTCAGTTGGAGAGTAGGAGAGGAGAACCTGCGCGTGCTGCGGGAGATGTGCAAGTCGAAGATACACCGGGCCACCGTCACGGAAGCCAACCTGTCCTACGAGGGCAGCCTGACGCTGGACCCGCTGCTCATGGAGGCGGCCGACCTGCTGGCCGGTGAGAAGGTGCAGGTTCTGAACATAAACACGGGCGGGCGCCTGGAGACGTACGTGATCGAGGGCGAACGCGGCAGCGCGACGGTGTGCCTCAATGGCGCGGCGGCCCGCCTGGGTCAAGTGGGGGACAAGGTGATCATCATCTCCTACTGCCTGTTGCCGGACGCCGAGGCGCGCACACACCAGCCGAGACTCGTACACGTGGACGAGCACAATGCCGTCCGGCAGCCGACATGTGTGGCCCCCGACTAGCCCTATACCAGATGAGCAACGAAGACTTGATCAAGAGCATCGAGCGGCTGAAGCGAGAGCGCAAGGCCGTCATCCTCGTTCACAACTACCAGCGGCCCGAGGTGCAGGATATCGCCGACTTTCTGGGGGACTCGCTGGAGTTGAGCCGCAAGGCGGCAGGCACGGACGCCGAGGTCATCGTCTTCTGCGGCGTGCACTTCATGGCCGAGACGGCCAAGATGCTCTCCCCGGACAGGACGGTGCTCATGCCCGACCCCCGGGCGGGCTGCCCCATGGCGGACATGATCACCGCGGCTCAGCTCCGGGAGGAGCGGGCCAAGCACAACGGGGCCACGGTGGTCACCTATGTCAACTCCTCAGCGGCCGTGAAAGCTGAGAGCGACTACTGCTGCACTTCCAGCAACGCCGTGGCGGTGGTCAAGGCCATCGAGGCCGAGGAGATCATGTTCGTGCCCGACCGGTACTTGGGCGACTACGTGCAGCGCCAGACGGGCCGGCACATGCACCTGTGGCGGGGATTCTGCCCCACGCACGTGGCGATTCGTCCTGAGGACATCGAGCGCGCGAGAGAGCAGCACCCGGACGCAGAGGTGCTGGTGCACCCGGAGTGCAGCCCCGAGGTCATCAAGCTAGCCGATATGGCTCTCAGCACCAGCGGCATCTGCAAGCGTGCCAGGGAGAGCGCTGCTGAGACCCTCATCATCGGCACGGAAGTGGGCATCTTGCACCGCCTGCGCAGGGACAATCCGGAGAAGACCTTCGTGCCGGCGACTGCGCGAGCTGTATGCCCCAACATGAAGCTGTGCACGCTGGAGAAGGTCGTTTGGTGCTTACAGGACCTGGCGAACGAGATCACGGTGGACGAGGACATCCGCCGCCGCGCCAAGCAGGCCATTGACCGCATGGTAGCCATCAGCTAGGGCGAGCTTATTCCCTGTAGAGCTGCGCTGGGTGAGGGTCGCGCAACGCCATTCTCAGGCCGTCTCTGGGGTCCTGAGTCATGGACGTGGCCGGACTGCGCAGTATAGCTGAAGCCGCTCTCCAGGAGGATGTAGGCCCTGGGGACGTGACCACGCGGGCCTGCGTAGGCGCGCAGGTGCGTGCGCGCGGCACCATCGTGAGCAGAGCCCAGGGCATCCTGGCGGGGACAGAGATGGCGTGCCAGGTTTTCCTGGCGGCGGATTCCGCCACCGAGTGCTCTGTGCGTGCGGAAGAGGGTGAGGAAGTGCGCCCGGGGGAGGTGGTCGCCGTCGTGGAGGGATGTGCGCAGGCGCTGCTGGCCGCGGAGCGCACCGCCCTGAACTTCCTCCAGCATCTCAGCGGGATCGCCACCCTCACCAGGAGGTTCGTCGAGGCCGCGGGCCCGAACGTGCGCATCATGGACACGCGCAAGACCATGCCAGGGCTGCGGGCTCTGGAGAAGGCGGCGGTGTGCGTGGGCGGCGGGCACAATCACCGCATGGGCCTCTACGACGCCGTGCTCATCAAGGACAATCACATCGCGCTGGCCGGCGGCATAGTCCAGGCCGTGCGCGCCGCGCGCGGGAAGTGCCCCCCAGGCGCGAAGATCGAGGTGGAGACGAAGACGCTGGAGCAGGTAGAACAGGCCTTGCAGGCGGGCACAGACATTATCATGCTGGACAACATGGGCTTGGACACCATGCGCGCGGCGGTGCAGATGGTAGCGGGGCGGGCCCAGGTCGAGGCCTCTGGCGGCGTGACGCTGGAGAACGTGCAGGCCATCGGCGGGACGGGCGTGGATATGATCTCGGTGGGCGCGTTGACCCACTCCGCACCGGCACTGGACATGAGCATGGAGCTGGAAGCAGTACCGTAGGTCGGACAGGCTGACCGTGGCAAGGAGGCTTGGAGCCGTGGACAGGCGGTCTGAGCAGTGGCGAGCGGGCGCGGGCGGGCTTCTCCTCATCTTCGGGCTGCTGCCGGCAGCACCGGGTTGGGCCGCGGAGGAGAACCTGGCCCTCAACCGGCCTTACTCGTGTAACGCCCCCAACCGTGCTGGCTGGAGCGGCCTGGTGGACGGCCTCAGGGACAGCGACCAGCCGCCGGCATGCTTCGCCACCGACGGCGGGCCGCAGTTCCCCAAGCACGTTGTGCTGGACCTGGGTGCTGTCTGCAACCTCTCCCGCATCGAGGTCCTCAACAGCCTGAACGGCAATACCAGGACCGTGGAGATATACGCCGGAGACGACGCCGAGAAGTTCGTGCTGCTGCGCAGCTATGTGTTCCCAAACCGTCAGCTCCAGACGCTGAAGCACGTGTTCCCGGCCCGGCCGGCGCGGTACGTGAAAATAGCGTTTCGGGACACGTACGGCGGCGGCCTAGGCGGGGACGACTACATGTACCTGCGAGAGGTGGAGGTGTGGGGAATCCGACAGGGTGGGGTTGCGCCGCCGGTGGCCGGGTCGCCGCCGACCACGGCCCGCTGGCTGCGGCTTTTCCGGCACTACGTGCTCGAATCCCAGGCCGAGGTGACGATTGCCGTGCTGGGGGACTGCTCGGCGCTGGCGGCGGCCTCGGAGGCGGAGCCTTCAGCCTTCCCCGACATCCTGGTGTCCATGCTGCGGGAAGGGTTCCGCGCCCCCTCCGGGGGCGAAGACAACAAGAGCTTCCGGTTGGAGAACCTGGCGACCGAGCACGGGACGGCAAGCTCCGCCCTGCGCGAGCTGGACGGACTGGCCCCCGTGGACCCGGACATAGTGATCGTGTCGCTGGGCTTGGTGGATTCGCTGCACTGGCGGGAGGGCGAGTTCCGGCGCGACCTGGGCGAGCTGGCTCAGCGGCTCAGCAACGAGACGCATGCGGCCATCATCCTGGTCGTGCCGCCGCCCATCGTGCCCCAGGAGGACAAGGACCGGTTCAGCGACGCAAAGGGGAAGTCGTCGGAGGCCGCGGCCGCGGCGGCACGCTCCGTAGCGGCCGTGACGGGGGTGCTGCTGGCGGACGTGCCTGCCGCCTTCAGCCAGTCGCCCACACGACTTCAGCAGCTCTACCAGGACAACCTGCACCTCAACCGCATTGGCCACACGGTGGTAGCGAGGGTGATATTCCAGCTCCTGAAGTAGGCCGTGCGAGCCCAACCGCAAGCGCCGTGGGGCGGCGTCTGGCGCGAGGCGTGTTGCGGCAGCTCTACTCCTCGCGCGTGAAGGTGACTCCCCGATCCAGCTTCACGATGAAGCCTTGGCCACCCGCCTCGTCAATAGCCTTTTTGACCGCCTGCTGTCTGCCGGGGGCATAGGCAAACATGCACCCGCCTCCGCCGGAGCCGTTGATCTTGGCGCCCAAGGCGCCGGCGCGCATGGAGACCTGGATGAGTCGCTCGATCTTCTGGGTGGAGATGCCCAGCCCGTCGCGCAGCTCAGTGTGGTGGGCAGTCAGCAGGCGGCCAAGCTGCTGGGGGTCGAAGTCGGCCTGTGAGAGCATGGCGCGGGCCGCCTGGCACAGGTCGCGGTTGACGAGATTGGCTGCCAGCTTGCGGGCGCTGTCGCGCGGCATATCGTCGAGAAACGGCTCAGCCAGCTCAAGCGGAGTGGTCTTCAAGTCAAAACCAGGGATGCGGCGGCACAGGAGGTCCAGGCCCAGGCGCACGTCGCCCTTCGACTTGGCCAGGATCTCGGTGGTCGGCTTCTTCTCCAGCGAGTCGCCCAGCACGAAGCCGTCTAGCTGGGCCGGCAAGGGCGTGACCGTGATGGGCTCGGCGCAGTCTATGCAAAGCAGCCCACCGAGGGCGGCCACACAGTGATCCATCATGCCGCCCGGCTCGCCGAACTCCTTGACCTCAGCAGCATGGCCGAACTTGGCAATGGACACCGCGTCCCAGGGAACCTCGCCTTCCTGGGTCTCTAGCAGGAACTTGATCCAGGCAATGACCATGGCAGACGAGGAAGAGGTGCCCGCGTTGATGGGGATGTGGCTGGTGACGGTGAGGTCGTAGCCACGCACGATCCGGAGGCCCGCACGACGCAGCACGTTCATTGCCGCCCGCAGGTAGTCGCGTTCGCCGAGGTAGTCGAGCTCGCCGTCCGGCTGGAGCACGTCGTGCGCGGCGATGTCGGGCATGTCAATGCTGAACAGCAGGTCGTCCCGGGGTGTGCCGGCGAACTGGATGCGCAGATCAATGGGGCAGGCGATAACCGACAGGCCGAGGAAGTCCTGGTGTTCGCCGAATAGGCACAGCCGCCCTGGAGCCGACGAGCACAACCGGTGCTTGCCAGGCACTGTGAACACTCCCTCGCGCACAGGGGCAGTCTAGCGGCAGCCGGCCCGTCTGTCAAGGCCGAGGAGGAATGCCTGCCGCGCCTCCCCAGGGCGGCACGTGGCGTGTGGCCGAGAGAGGTGCGGAGTGGCGCAGCGCGGAAGTGCGCTGCGTGATGTCAGTCCGGCCCGGTGGCTTGGTCTGAAAGAGGCAGTCTCCAGTAGTCATGGTCACCACTCTCACCCTGAACGCCGGCATTGACCGGGTTTACCAGGTGACTAACTTCGCCGTGGGCCAGTATCATCGCCCCGAGCGCTTCCGGGCCGCTCCCGGCGGCAAGGGCATCAATGTGGCGCGGGTGCTGCGGAAGCTGGGGGTGGAAGTGCTGGCCTCCGGCTTCGCCGGCGGGACCGCTCTGGAGTTCATGCGGAGGGAATTGGCCAAGGAAGGGATCTTGGCAGACTTCGTGCGCATCGAGGAGGAATCGCGCCGCTGCATCTCAGTCATTGACCCCAAGAACCGCACGAGCACCCAGGTGGACGAGGCGGGGCCGTTGGTGAGCCCCGGGGAGTTGAGCAAGCTGAAGCAGCGCCTGCCGAGTCTGCTGGAGAAGAGCAGGCTGCTGATCATCTCTGGCAGCGTGCCCCGGGGCGTGCCCCTCAACACCTACGCGGAGCTGATCCAGATCGCCCGGGACCTGGGGCGCCCCACCATCCTCGACAGTCGCGACGAGCCGCTGATCGAAGGCGCCAAGGCCAAGCCCATGATGCTCAAGGCGAACTTGCAGGAACTCCAGCAGTTGGTGAAGGAGCCGGTGGCAGGGACGGAGGCGATCCATGCCGCCGCCCGCAAACTGGTGGCGGACGGCGTGCAGATCGCTTTCGTGAGCATGGGGGCGCAAGGGGCCTTGGTGGCTAGCACGGAGCACGGAGACTGGCTGGCCAAGCCCCCCAAGATTGATCTGGTTAGCCCCATCGGTGCAGGAGACGCGCTGGTGGCTGGCTTTGCCGACGCCTTCCTTAAGGGCGTGGAGATGCCTCGGGCCATCGCCAGGGGGGTGGGGGCCGGGGCCGCGGCCGCCGCCGGCGTGGGCCCAGTAAGCTGCACCCGCGAGCAGATCATGCAGCTTGCGGCTGTGACGGAGGTCACCAGGCTGGCCTGAGGGGCAGGAGTGGCTGCCGGTGACACCAGTCACGTGGCGCACTTGGCAGCGCTGGGGTATTTATGATAGGATAGTGAGCGGAAGCGGCCATCATGAGCGGAAGCAGCAGACTGGGGCGACGCGCTTTCTTGAGGAACGTGGCCGTCGGGGCTGTGGGCACAGCGGCCGGGGCTCTGCTGGTTGGGTGCGGGCGGCGGCCCGAAGGCGCTGTAGAGCAGTTGCGGCCGGCCCCACCTACGCCCTCAGCCAAGCCGCCGTCCAAGCGCAGCCGTGTGGTTATCGCCAGGCACTCGGGGGTCCATTCGGCAGGACGTCAGCTCAACCGCAAAGCCCTGGAGGAGCTGGTGGACTACGGGGTCGGGGAACTTGCGGGCGAGAGCAACGTTCAGAAGGCATGGGAGCGGTTCTTCGGCTCCGACGACGTTGTCGGTATCAAGGTGTGCACCATCGGCCGCGCCGCACTCTCTACCGAGCCGTTGCTGGCGGCCGTGGTGGCAGAGCGGCTCCAGGCGATGGGCATACCGGCCCGCAACATCATCATCTGGGACCGGAGTGCGGATGAACTGCGGGCTGCCGGCTATGACCTGGAGCCGGGGCCGTCGGCGGTGCAGTGCACGAGCCATGGGGGCGATTGGGACGCGCCGGTGGAGAGCGGAGTCTGGCGGGGGCGCTTCGCCAAGTTATTGACTCAGCACACCTCGGCGCTCATCAACATGCCCGTGCTCAAAGACCACGGGATTGCCGGGGTCACCTGCGCCCTGAAGAACCACTACGGGTCCATTGACAACCCGGGGAGTTGTCACGGCAACAACTGCGATCCCTACATCGCCGACATCAACGCCCATGCGGCGGTGACCAGCAAGACGCGGCTGATTATCGCCGATGCTACGCGGGTCTGTTGGGATCAGGGGCCGGTGCCCACCGATCTGGACCGGGTAGTGTGGGCCTACAACGGGGTGCTCCTTGGGCAGGACCCGGTAGCCCTGGAATACCAGGGGCTACAGATAATCGAGGCTAAGCGCGCTGAGGCGGGTGCGCCGTCTCTGGCGCGCAGTGGCCGGTGGCCCAAGCATATCGCCTCCGCCGCGGCGCGCGGCCTGGGCACCGACGATCCGGCGCAAATGGAGATCACTGACACAGACTTGGCCTAGATAGGCCACAGGTGGGTGAAAGCCATGTTCGGTTTGGGGACCCAGGAACTGCTCGTCATCCTGCTCATTATCTTCCTGCTGTTCGGGGCCAAGAAGCTGCCCGAGATAATGAAGTCGTTCGGGCAGGGCATCCGCGAGTTCAAGAAGGAGTCGAGCAAGATCGTCTCCGAGATAGAGTCTGCCGCCCAGGCAGAGCCGGAGGAGTCGCCTTCCTCCAAGTCTGCCCCGGGCGGGTAGAACGCGGCGGCGGACGCCAAGCGAAGACGGTGGCGCTGATGTGTCAATCCCCCCAGGACTCTCTCAGGATCTAACGGAGGGATGAGAACATGCGCGCGCGACAGATGCTTTCAGCGGTCGCCTTGATAGTCCTGGTCGGCCTGACGTTCTCTGCCGTGCCTCAGCGGCCGGCGGCGGCCAGCCAGCAGACGTTGTCGGCCCTGCTGCCCAAGGCGGGGCAGGTCTCCGGCTGGAAGATCGTACCCGAGGGCGACCTCTATGCGGCAAACCCGGGCAAGCTCTCGGTCATCTACGATGGCGGCGACGGGGAGTATATCCGGGCGGGCGTGACGGAGGCACTCTCTCGGACCTACCAGAGCGGGAAGACCTACCTGACGGTGAGAATCCACAAGCTGGGCTCAGACCCGCAGAAAGCGAAGGCCTTCTACGCCAACAAGGAAGGCAGCATCAGGAAGGCCCAGGGGTATACAGCCGTAGCGGTCAAGAATGGCGGCTGCTATGCTCCAACCGGCGGCCTCACCGTCGGCTTTAGCTGGACAGGGCCCTACATGGTCACCTACGTTGCTACCACCACGGAGGCTACCAGCGCTACCAAGGCCTTCATCCTGAAGGTCAGCGCGAACATCGCCGAGGTTCATAAGTAGCTGGCAAGGGGTCGCACCAGCAGCCAGAACCGAGCGGAGGCACAGGAGCACAGGCCTCCGCTCGTCAGTATGAGGACCAAGGCAGTGGCCGCGTGGGCTGGCTGCACCTGCCCTGCGCGGCGATGTGCCAAGTAACGGGGCGGCCGCCGAGCGCATCAATGCCAGAGGAAGGGGCCAGGCGACCCCGCGGGTAAGGACTCCGGCCAACGTGTCTGTAACCTGCCACTTGAGAGGCCGAGCATGGGCCAGCTTAGGCTCTACAACACGCTGACGCGCGTCAAGGAGCCGTTCGCGCCGGCCAGGGACAACACGGTGCGCATGTACACCTGCGGCCCCACGGTGTACGACGTGGTACACATTGGCAATCTGCGCACCTTCCTGCTCTTCGATATCATGCGCCGGTACTTCCAGTACAAGGGCTTCGGCGTGCAGCACGTTATGAACATCACTGACGTGGACGACAAGACGATCAGGGGGTCGCAGCAGGAAGGCGTTGCGCTTCAGGAGTACACTGCCCGCTACGTGCCGCTGTTCCTGCGTGACATCAACATGGTCAGGCTGCAAGAGCCCGAGGTCATGCCCCGGGCGACTGACCACATCCAGGAGATGCAAGACCTCATCCGCGTGCTGCTGGACAAGGGCCTGGCCTACGAGGCCGGGGGCAGCATCTACTACCGGGTGTCCGCCTTCCCCGACTACGGCAAGCTGTCGCGGCGCCGGCCGGAGGAGGTAGCGGGAGCTGCCAGGGCGCGTGTGGACGCTGACGAGTACAAGGACGACGTGACCGACTTCGCCCTGTGGAAGGCCACCAAGCCGGGCGAGCCAGCCTGGGACAGCCCCTGGGGTCCGGGACGGCCCGGGTGGCACCTGGAATGCTCGGCCATGGCCATGAAGTACCTGGGAGAGACCATAGACCTGCACGCGGGAGGCGTGGACCTGATCTTCCCTCACCACGAGAACGAGATCGCGCAGAGCGAGGGGGCAACCGGGAAGCCCTTTGCCCGCTTCTGGGTCCACACCGGCTACGTGACTGCTGAGGGGCAGAAGATGTCAAAGTCCCTGGGCAACTTCTACACGTTGCACGATCTGGTCGAGCAGGGCCTGGACCCGGCCGCCATCCGCCTGGCCTTGACGGGGCGGGCTCACTACCGCAGCCAACTCGACATTCGTCAGGAGCATTTCCAGGAGGCTGCTGAGTCGCTGGAACGGCTGCGCGACTGTGCCGATCGCATTGACGAGCGCCTGACCGCACTGGAGAGCGATCCCCAGCCGGACCCTCAGCAACGCCAGTGGCTGCTGGCGGAGCTGGACAAGGCCCCGCAGGCGTTCGAAGAGGCCATGGATGACGATCTGAACGTCCCGAGCGCCGTCGGCCACATATTCAGCATGACGCGCGCCGTGAACGCTGCCATGGCGGAACGTTGGGCCACGCGGGAGCTGCTCGAGAGAGCGCGCGAGCTGCTGAAGCGTTTCGACATGGTGCTGGCGGTCATCGAACACGAGAAAGGCGTGCTGGACGAAGACGTCGAGGCGCTGATCGAGGAGCGGGAACAGGCGCGCGCCAGCAAGGACTTTGCCCGCGCGGATGAGATTCGGGACCAGCTCGCCGGGCAGGGCATTGTGCTCGAGGATACGCCCACGGGCACCCGCTGGCGGAGGGGACGCAGCTAGCGCGGGATGCAGTAACCTGAGACGTGTAAGCTAGCACCCGAAAGCTGCGTGTTGCTCTTGACAAGCTGGTTCCTGCCAGGTACACTGGCTGTTGACAACCGAATCGCAAAAGACCATGACAGGGAGTAGTAGGCGGCCGCGGGACCACAGAGAACTGCCGGTAGCTGCGAGGCATGCTCCAGAGCCGCCGAAACTCGCCCTCGAGTCGCAGGCCGAAAAGGGCCCGGGCCCTGAGTAGTCCCTGACGGGACTCCCGCCGTTACAAGGGAGACGGCATCGGCTGACCTAAGCCCGTGCCGGCCTGAGCGGGCTGCTTTCGCCGCAGGCGGCAGCAGCCACGTAGAGTGGTACCACGGAGCATGAGCCTTCGTCTCTATGAGGAGACGGAGGCTTTTCGTTTGGGCGACCGGCCTGGCGCGTATGAACCAACGATGTAGGATCTATGATGTATGATGTAAGATAGGAGATCGGTGGCAGCAGGGGTGTAGCAGAAGGCCATGGAGGTCAAGCAGCCGCAGACCTACCACGATCTAGACGTGTACAGGCTCGCGTTCGCCTTGGGCGTGCAATGCCACAAGGCTTCCATGAAGCTGCCGAAGTACGAGCTTTGGGAGGAAGGCAGCCAGCTCAGACGTTCGGCCAAAGCGGTGGGAGCCATGATAGCGGAAGGCTTTGGCCGCCGCAACTACAAGGCGGATTTCATCCGCTACCTGACCTACGCACAGGGGGAGCTGAACGAGGCCACGCATCACTTGCAGATGCTGCTGCAGACCGGAGCAATGGAGGCAGAGGTGGGGAAGGGGCTGTTGGCGCAGGCGGACGAGCTGGGCCGCAAGCTGCATCGGTTCATGGAGGCAGTGGGCCGTGGCCACAGGACGCAGCGCCCTCAGCCAGGAGGCGCCGGCGAGGCCGAGCAGTCATAGGTCGTGCTTCGTACATCATACATCGTAGATCGTACATCGTACATCGCGGTGGCATCCTCTGGAGGTGGGCTACCATGGCCCGCAAGATTGACATCTTCGACACCACGCTGCGAGACGGGGAGCAGGCGCCCGGAGCGAACCTGGCGCTGCCTGAGAAGCTGGTAATCGCACAGCAGCTGGCGCGGCTGGGCGTGGACATCATCGAGGCAGGCTTCCCCATCAGCTCGCCGGACGACTTCCAGGCGGTCAGCCGCATTGCCGCCGAGGTGAAGGGTCCCACCATTGCGGGCCTGTCGCGGGCCGTGGAGGCGGACATCACGGCCTGCTGGGAGGCGGTGCGGCACGCGGGGAAGCCGCGCATTCACACCTTCATTGCCACGTCGGACATCCACGTGGAGAAGAAATTCCGCAAGACGCGCGACCAGATACTGGAGATGGCGGTCAACGCAGTGAAGTACGCGCGGTCATTGTGCCAGGATGTGGAGTTCTCTACCGAGGATGCCGGGCGCACGGACAAGGGGTATCTGGCCGCGGTCGTGGAGGCGGTGATCGAGGCGGGGGCCAGCGTGGTCAACATCCCCGACACGGTGGGCTACATGGCGCCCTGGGAGTTCGCCGGCATCATCCGCCACGTGTTTGAGCACGTGCCCAATATCGCGCAGATCAAGTTGAGTGTGCACTGCCACGATGACCTGGGCATGTCCGTGGCTGAGTCTCTGGCAGCCGTGAAAGAGGGCGTCCACCAAGTCGAGTGCTGCATCAACGGGGTGGGCGAGCGGGCCGGCAACGCCTCCCTGGAAGAGATCGTGATGGCCATCGAGACCCGCAAAGACCTGTTTGGCTGTACCACTAACATCAACACGCGCGAGATCATGCGCACCAGCCGCATGGTCAGCAACCTGATGGGCTTTCCGGTGCCGCCCAACAAGGCGGTGGTGGGGGCCAACGCGTTCCGACACCAGGCCGGCATCCATGTGGATGGCGTGCTCAAGGACCGCACCACCTACGAGATCATGACCCCCGAGAGCGTGGGCGTGAGCGAGAGCAAGATCGTCCTGGGCCCCACCTCTGGCCGCAAGGCCCTGGCCCAGCGCCTAAGCGACCTGGGCTACAAGCTGGACGAGGCGCAGCTTGAGAAGGCCTACGAGCGCTTCCTGTCCATCGCCGACCGGCGCAAGGAAGTCAGCGACCAGGACCTGGAGGCTATCGTGCGGGACTCGGCCTTCCGGGTGATCCCGGAGGCCTACACGCTGGAGCAGGCTTCCACCGCCCAGACCGAGGAGGGCGGCTCGCGGGCCGACGTCATCCTGCGCACCAAGGAGCGCGCCATCAAGGGCAGCGCCGAGGGCAACGGGCCGGTAGACGCCATCTACCAGGCCATCAACCGCATGGTTGGGCTGAAGCTGGAACTGGTGGACTTCAGCATCCGGGCCGTGGGCAGTGGCTCAGACGCAATCGGCGAGGCCACGGTTCGCATCCGGTATGATGGTAAGACAGCCACAGGCTTAGGCTCCAGCCTGGACGTGGTCAAGGCCAGCGCCAGGGCCTATGTGGACGCTATCAACCGCTTGCTGTTCCAGATGGGGCGGGAAGCAGCTCCAAGCAAGCCCAAGAAGCGAACGACGAGCCCGAAGACCAGTGCGCAGAGGGCCAGGAAGCCGGCGAGAAGAGGGGCCAGGCGCAGGGAGTAACGTGCCGGGGCAAGCCGTCAGCGTGGGGCGAATCCCTAGCCGTTGCGCCGGCGGCGCTCCATGTAGTCTCGGGCCTGGTGCATGAAGGCTTCCAGGCGGGTGCGGGCGGTGGACTGCTCAAAGCCGTCGTAGACCATGTTCAGGTAGGGGAAGCCGCCCTCATCCTCCCGGACGCGCTTGAGGATGGCCTGCGAGATGGTGCCGGGCATGCAGGTGAAGGGCATCACGCTGACCACGCCGGACAGCCCTTTGCGGGCGAAGTCCACGGCCTTGCCCACGGTCATAATGGCCTCGCCCTCGAAGCTATGGTGCACGTAGGGCGCGGCCATCGTCATCACGTCAGGTGTGGGCGGCTCGTGGGCGGCGGCCAGGAAGTCGGCGAAGGGCTCCACCAGTTTGCGCTCGTCGTAGCGCTGCACCCAGTCACGGAGCTGGTTCTTGACGGCGAACTTGTAGTCCCTGTCCAGCTTGGCGCGCATGGTGCGGCGGAAGTTGCGGTAGAGGAACCATTCGTACACCGGCGCCATCCATACCTCGCCGCCCAGCTCCTCGATCTGCGCGATCAGGTTCTGGTTGCTGAAGCGGTTGGCCCGGATGTAGAACTCGCCCACCAGGCCGATGATGGGCCTCGGCTGGCTGCGATCCACCTCCACGGCATCGAAGCGCTCCCGGGCGCGCCGCATTGCCTCAAGTAGGCTGCCATCGGTGCGAATGGCCTCACAGATGTCGTTCAGCGATTCCTGGTAGGCCTTCTGGGCTGAGCCTAGCACCACCTCGTGGGGCCGCGTCTCGTTCAGGGCCTTCTCGATGACGTCGGCAGCCACAATCCCCCGCCAGCCCTGGTGCAGAAACTTGCGGCCCACGATCCCCAGATCGTTGTAGAAGCTGGAAGCCTGGTTGGGCGCGTAGATGGGCACGTCGGTGAAGCCCAGCTCGTCCAGCACCATGCGCTGGAGAGCATTGTACTGCCCGAAGCGGCAGGGGCCGCCGGAGCCGCCCATGAACAGGGCGTACCTGTCGCGGTCGAAGGCGGGGTTCTTCACCGTCTTGACCATGTCGCCGGTGGTGACGATGCAGGGGAAGCACTCCTTGCCCGTCGTATACTGGCGGCCCCACATGAGCGTCTCCTCGTCGGGCTCGGGCAGCACCTGCGCCGGCATGCCGCTGGCCTGGAAGGCCGCAGCCAGGGCGAAAGCGTGGCCGCTCATGTTTGGAATGAGCACGGTGCGCTGGGAGCCGGGCTCGATGCTGTGCCGCACGAACCGTCGCCCTTCGCCGCCCCCGCGGCCCTCGGTCCCGGCCAGGCTGTCCAGGAATGCTTCGCAGCGTGTGACCACACCAGCGTCGGCGCTGTGTTCATCCACCTCGATAATAAGGCAGGGCTGGTCCCCCAGCCGGTCGCGGAAGAACTTGGTCACGAAACTGTCGGGGCCACAGCCGAAGTTGGTCAAGTAGACGGCATTGAGCCGGTCGTCTGCGGCCACGATCTCGGCGGCGCTCAGGATCTTCTGGCCATAGCGCCAGTACATGTTGGACCAATCATCCGGCAGGCGATGAGCGTCCAGGGGCAGGAAGTCCATGGGGATGGCCCAGACGCCCATGTCCCGCAGCTTGCGCGGGATCTCCAGGTTGGCGCCTGCATCGCAGCCGTTGTAGGAGCGGCTGATGATGACCAGTGCCCGCCGGCCCAGCGGCAGTTGCCTCAGTACCTCCTCGCCCCGCTGACGCAGCGACTGTTCGAACTGGCTCAGGGCGGCCAGGCCCGCCTCCACGGCGCGCCGCACCTGGGCCCGGGTCTTGCCCAGCTCCGCCCCTATCGGAGCCAGCGCCTTGGCCAGATGCCGCGGCCCCAGTTGCAGGTAGATGGGCGTCTCCAGCACCTTGACGCTGTGGGCGGCGAAGTCCAGCGCCGACTTGACCGTGTACGCAAAGCTCTGCACGAAGGGACAGACGAAGCTGTCTGTCATGCGTGGATCGTCCTGGGGCAGGTTGATCACGCTGGGCAGGAAAAGGTAGTCAATGTCCTGGCGCAGCAGGTTGAGCGTATGCCCCAAGGCAATCTTGATAGGGAAGCAGAACTCGGCAGGGGCCTGCTCCGCGCCCTCGTGTATGATGCGCTTGTTGGTGGGATCGGACAGCACCACTTCACAGCCCAGTGCGGTGAAGAAGGCCTGCCAGAGCGGGAAGAGCTCATAGAACAGCAGCGCACGCGGCAGGCCGATGCGGGGCCCTTCGGCAGGCTCAGGGCCACCCCGAGCAGAGCCGCGGGGCGGTGTGCCTTCGGGGAGGGGCTGCGCAGAACGCCCGGCGGCCAGGAGCAGCCGCTGGCGCTCGGCGAACAGGTCCGGGATATCGTCAACCTTCTTCGGGCGCCTGCGCAGCTCGTACTTCTCACAGCGGCTCCCGTAGTAAAGCGGCTGCTCCCCCTCCACAGTCACCTGGTTGATCTCGCAGCGGTTGGGACAGTCCTGGCACTCGAAGCTGTGCACCTGGTAGGGCTTTTGCGCCAGGCCGAATCCCTTGAAGCGGCTGCCCTGGCCGTTGTCGGACTCCAGGGCCAGCAAGGCACAGCCAATCGCCCCGGTGACCTCGTGGTGCTCGGGCACGGTGATGGGCTTGCCCGTCACCTGCTCAAAGGCTGCCACCACCCCTTTGTTGAAGGCTACACCGCCCTGGAAGAAGATGCGCTCGCCTACCCGCTTGCTGCCCACCACGCGATTCAGGTAGTTGTAGACGATGGAGTAGCTCAGGCCCGCTATCAGGTCCTCGGTGCGCGCTCCGGCCTGTTGGTGGCGCACGAGTTCCGACTCCATGAACACCGTGCAGCGCTCGCCGAGGTTGATGGGGTTGCCGGAGGCCAGGGCCATCTCGCCGAACTGCTCCTTGATGGAGATGCCCAGCTTCTCGGCCTGCTCCTCCAAGAAGGACCCCGTCCCCGCCGCGCACACCTTGTTCATCTCGAAGTCCACAATGGCGCTCTGGTTCAGGCTGATGAACTTCGAGTCCTGCCCGCCGATCTCGAAGATGGTGTCCACGTCAGGGTCAATCTCGGCTGCGGCCCGGGCCTGCGCGGTGATCTCGTTCTTGACCACGTCGGCGCCAATGAAGTCCGCAATCAGATAGCGGCCGGAGCCGGTGGTGCAGGCTCCACGGATTTCGACCTGGTCGCCTACCTCCTCGCCCACTTCCATCAGGCCTCGCCGTACTGCCTCAATGGGCGCGCCAGCCGTCATCAGGTAGCGCTTGGAGAGCACTCGCTTCCGCTCGTCAACCACCACGACGTTAGTGGTAATGGAGCCCACGTCAACGCCCAGGTAGGCGGGGATCCGATCTGCCCCCAGGGGAAGCGCGTCAGGCTGGGTGGCCTGCGGCAGCTTCGATCGGCTGAGGGAGAGCTTGGCAAGCTGGCCACGCCGCTCGCCAGCCACTCGCTGCCGCCCCAGTTCGTCCAGGCCCGTGAAATCCGGCCGCGGCCAGTCAGGCTCCTCCAAGGCTGCCAGCACTGCGCCGATGGCTCCCATGCAGCCGAAGTGCTCGGGGATGACGAACTGGTCCCCGTCCAGGCCCAGCACGTCCTTCAGTGCCCGGACGATCCCTGGGTTGGCCGCTACGCCTCCCTGGAAGGACACGGGCGGCTCCAGCTTGGTGGCCGAGCCCACCGTGCTTTTGAAGTTGCGCGCCAGAGCGTAGCAGAGGCCCGCGACGATGTCGTGTGTCGGTGTCGCCTTCTGCTGGAGGTGGATCATGTCGCTCTTCGCGAACACACTGCACCGGCCAGCTACACGCGGGGGGGAATCCGACTTGAGGGCAAGCTGTCCGAACTCCTCGATGCTCAGGCCCAGTCGGCTAGCCTGCTGATCCAGGAAGCTGCCTGTGCCCGCAGCGCAGATGCTGTTCATGGCGAAGTCCGCCACGGCGCCCCGCTGTCCGCCCTCCTCGGCCCCCAGGAATACCAGCTTGCTGTCCTCGCCGCCGATCTCGACGATAGTGCGAGCCTGCGGCACCAGATGAGCAGTAGCCTTGGCCTGGGCCACTACCTCGTTGACGAAGACGGCGCTCAGGTGGTCCGCGATCAGGTGCCCGGCGGCGCCGGTGGCCGCCAGCCCAGCGATGCTATCGGCCGACACCGCGGCCAGCACGTCGCGAATGGCCGCCGCAGCCACCTGCATGGGCTGCCCCTTGTGGCGCAGGTAGCGGGTCGCCAGCACGTTGCCGGCTTCATCCATGAGCGCGACATTGACGCTCACCGAGCCCACGTCAATGCCCAGATACCTCATCTGCTGGTCCATTGCTCGGGACTTCCCCTTGCTCCCGAAAAGGCGCGCCGCCGGACGCTGCTGCCCCGCAGGCGCGCCGTGTGCTGGCCGCTGGCGACTCGTCCGCGGAGCCTTGAGCCTGTTCTCGCCTCTGCGCTCTCGCTCCTTCTGGCCGGTTACTGTAGGCCACCTCGCGCTTGTGCTGCTGTGAAGCTTGCCACATGCGAGGCAGCCGTGTCAACCCGGCGAGCGTGAGCCGGCGTGGGAGACGAGACGCTGGGCCGGTGCAGCCTATGCTCGCCTGCGCGCGCATACTGTGGTACAATCGCTCCTATCCTGGGCCGACGCATTAACCATGGCACTTCAGCCGCTGGAAACTGGCGATATCCTGGACCGCGCGGTCAAGCTGTACCGCGACAACTTCGCCCCCTTCCTGCTCATCGTGCTGTCGGTACGACTCCCCATAGCTCTGCTCCAGGTTGCCCAGATCTACTTTCTATACGCGGCCGGCTTGGGGCAGTTTCGGCGCCTCTCGCCTGAGGACCTCACTAAGCTGGACATGACCGCCTTGAGCGCCTCCCTGGTCATCGGCCTGGTGACCGTGCTGCCGGCCTGGATAGGCAGCGTGCTCTCGTCTGGCGCCCTCATCTGGGCTGCCTCGCAGCGCTACTTCGGTCAGCCTGCCTCGTTCGGCCAGGCCTATCGCGCCGCCTGGAGTCGCATCTGGGACTTGCTGCTTATCTCGCTTCTCTGGGGACTGGTGATCAGCGTCGCCTCGATGTTCTGCCTGGTCCCGGGCATCGTCCTGGCTGTCTGGTTCTGCTTCTACTTCCCCGTGGTGATGCTCGAGCGTCTCGGCGCGGTGGACACACTGGGTCGCAGCAAGAGCCTCGTGGATGGCCACTGGTGGCGCGTGGCCTGGCCCCTGGAGGGACTGGCTGTCATGGCCTTTGTCGCGCCGGCTCTGGTCATTGCCATGCCCTTGAGCTATGTGTGCGAACGGTGGCTCTCACGCTTCATAACGCTGGCGGCCGCGGGCGGGCTGGCGCAGTTCATCTATCAACTTGCCCTCATCGTGTTGGCGCCGATCATGTTGTGCGGCTTGGTGGTGCTCTACTATGACCGCCGTGTGCGGCGCGAGGGAATGGATCTCGAGCTACGCGCGCAAGAGATGGCCGCGTCGGCTTAGCGCAGCCCCCCTTACCCTTGCAGGGGCATCCTCAGTGCCACCAGCGGCAAGTCCTGTCCCGCCGGAACGCTTTCGCCTTCCTCGTACTGCCACCCCTTGGCGCTCGTATAGGGGCCTACGGCCACCCAGGAGGTGCCCTCCCGGCCGTCAGCGAGCCGGAACCACAGGTACAGGCGCCGGACCTTGAAGCAGTCGCCGCCGGGGTTGCGGATCACAAGGCTGTTGACCGGCTTGATCGCCTTCAAGGCCTCCTGCCTCAGAGCCAGCTCGCCGGGGGCGCCCCATTCGTCACCCTTGGTGGATGGCGGCAGCTTGCCCAGAGGGATGCTGTTGAAGAAGCCGTACGAGACATACTGCCCGCCGCCCTCGAGTCCTGCGCTCTCGAAGACGATCTTGGCCTCGGCGACCTCGGCCAGATCCGCTTGCGTCAGCCCCTTCAGTGCTTGCGGCGGCGGCAGAAAGGCCGCAGGGGGTTCGGTCTCGTGGATGCTGAGGGACATCATCTCCTGTGACAGCACGATGTCCGGCTCGCCCCAAAGGGCCCAGTCCGAGTTGGAGTTGTCCGCAGGGCCCACATCGGTCAGCAGCGTGAGCTCTACTTCCTGCCCAGCGTACTCCGAGAGGTCCACCTGGTGCTCCTCCCACACGCCCAGCTTGGCGTACTGCTTGTCGAACACCGTCTGCTCCTTGCCTCCGTGGCTCACGATGACCTTGAACTCGCAGCCATCCTGCGTGCTCGACCCATCGAGGAACCCCAGGAAGAAGCGCAGATGGCTGGGCTGCTCGGGCAGGCGAACCTTGAAGCGGCCGTAAGCATAGCCTACGCCGGTCTTGTAGGGCGGATGGCAGAAGAAGCCCTGCTTCTGGACCCCACCAACCGAGCCCAGGGTCTTGTAGAACTGCGCGCCGGTCTTCTCGGTGTCTAGTGGCTGCTCTTTGCCGCCGCGAAGGGCCACGCCCGTAGTCAGGTCCGCAACGTCGGTGAGCCGCACCGCCGTGTGCGTGCTCGGCTGGGCCTTGAGCCAGCGGGTGATGGCGGCCCCTGCCTCTGGCAGCTTCACCTGCATGGCGAACCTGTCCACGGTAGGCGCTGCCGGTACGGCGAACTCCCAAGCCACGCGCTGTGCTTGACCAGCCGCGAGGGAAAGGGTCCTCTGGGCTTGCGCGACCTGCCAGGACGGCGGAGCAGTCAGCACCACCTGCGCTGGCTGGTTGCCAGGCCAGTTGCTCTTCAGCTCTGCGCCCAGGCGGTGCCAGCTACCCGGCGGCACGGGTGTGCTGCTGAGGGCCTCCAGCGTGATGTCAACTGCGGACAAGGCAGTCACGTCGAACCACAGCGGGCCGCCCGTAACGCCGTTGTCGGCTTGCACGCTCACCCGGTACCACAAGCGCTTGCCGACAACCGCGTCGGGCGGAATGCGCACCTCACACTTCAGCGTGGCTTGTTGGCCAGCCGCGAGCGCGTGCCCCAACTCGCGCTGGCCTACCTCATGTGCGGTGTCCGCCTCGTCAACGTAGTCCCACAGCGCCCCAACGTCGCCGACTGGCCCGTCGCTCCGGTTACGCAGCACCACTTCCGGAGCGAAGGCCGTTCCGACTGCTACCTGCGTTGGCGAGGCGAGGCGCTCTATGTGCAGAGACCCCCTCGGCGTTTCCTCCGAAGCCAGCCTATACTTGATGGCGCCGGCGAAGGGCATGACGGTGACCTGATGGTGACCCTGATGCACCTCCGCCTGGCCGATCACCTCGCCCGCCTCGTTCACCGCCTTTGCAGTCACCTGGCCCTGAGCAAGGTGACAGCCCGGGAGGGTGTCGTCGGCGATGCTCACTTCCTCGGCCTCGGTGGCTGGGATCACCCAGGCGCTGCGTCCGTCAATGCGCTTGATGGCGACCGTGCCACGGGTGGTCACCCACGGCGTGCGCACGAGTCTGCCCCGTGTGTCCAGATAGACGTAGTCGGGGGAGCGCACCAGGTCCTGATGCTGGCCGTTCACGATGGCCGAGTACTGGAGCATGTCCTTGGGTCGCCGGCAGACGTGGCCGCCGGGCGTCAGAAGATACTCCGCGCCGTCAACCACCACCAGCCAGTCGTGCTCGAAGGAGAGATTCGCCCACACCTCCAGGCCGTTTTCGTACTTGACGTACACCTGCCCGCGCTCGTGGACGCCCTTGGCGACGGCCTCGGAGGTGGGGAGGAGGTGCCCGGCCTCGTCGGCGTAGCGGAGGTCCACGACCTTCTGGCCGATGTAACGCCTCTGCACGGCCTGGAGCATGTAGTACGACTTCAGCGTGCCGTCGAAGCCCCATTCGTCCGCCAGAAAGCCAATGTGGCCGAAGGCAATAGTGCTGGTGTGGAAGCGGTCGAAGTGCGGGCTGGTGCGCGAGCGGTCAGCGCGCCAGTCGTCGCCGTCGAAGAACATGTCCGGCATGCCCATGCCGAAATCAGTCATCAGCGGGTGCATCTTCAGCAGATCGAAGTCCACCAGCGGGGGGTTCTTCCAGCGGCTGCTGCCCTGCATCTGCCCGTAGTCTCCGTCCACGATGCCGGCGTAGTACCACTGGTATCTGCCCTCGCTGAACACGGGCCCCTGGTGGGCCTTGCTCTCGTTGTGAAGGAGGCGGGCAAACGCGTTGAACTGCGTGCGGAACATGCCCGCGCCGGGCGCGCGCGCGTCGTAGTCGGTGCGGCCCCAGGGCGCGTAGGCGGTGTGCACATCGCAATACTGGGCGGTGGTGTGGAACTTCTCGTTGATGCGCGGCGCGTAGTAGGCTTCCTTCTCGGCCGCCCGCAGGGGCTTGAGGGCATAGCACCGCGGCCAGGCGCGCTGCCACTCGCCGTTAGAGTCGAGGCATACGTCGTCCTCGTTCCAGTTCTCGTTGACGGGCGCGAAGTCAACGTAGTTGGTGTAGGTGCCAAACCGATAGGCGTCTATCCCGCGCACCAGGGCGCTATAATCCTGAAGCCCCTGGTCGGTGATGCGGGGCGCCGCCCGCAGGCGCATGGTGAAGCTCTCGCCGGCATCACGCCAGCCCACCTCGTGCAGGCAGGAGATGAAGTTCTCGATGCCGTAGGCGTGGTACTTCTGCAGCATCTCCGGCTGGGGAGTGCCGATGTTGCGCCACACGCAGTCCCTGGCAATCTGCATAGTGTCTGACTTCGGATTGGGAATGTTGGGCAGCACCTCGTGGAAATCGCTCGACACATTCAGAAAGAACCGTTCCCGCAGGTCATTGCGCGTGCCGTCGGTCTTGAGGCCGTAACGCGCGCCGCCATTGTAGCGCACCTCGCCGTGCTCTCCGTAGCCGTCGTCGCTGAAGAGCAGCGAGGCGTCGCTGTTGTACCAGTCCATCAGGCCCAGCACGAACAGGCCGTCAGAGCTGACCACCCGCGGGCCGGTGTCACTGACCGTCAGGTAAGGCACGAAGATGAGCTTGGCGTTGCGCAACCCTCGGGCCGCGCCAATGCGGAACTCCGTGGCCGAGCCGCCGCTGCTGGCGGCGTCTATGACCAGCGACTTGCCCCTGAGAGTGAACCGGAGCTCGTATCCCGCGCTCGCGTCCCCCTTGGTGACTCGCCAGCGCGCGGACACGGTGTTGCCCTCCCGCGATAGGCCCAGCGATTGGGCTGGCAGGGCCTCGCTGCCCGCGAGCTGCGGCCCGTCGCCCAGATCGAAGACGATGCCGCCGCCGGCGCAGGGCTGGAACCGCTGGCCGTGGGCCTCAACCAGAAGGTCGTCCAGCGATCCCTTCTCCGGCGCATAGCGATACCGCACTGTCTCGTCCGCGCCACGCGCCGTGAAGACCCAGGCCTGTCCCACCTGCTCGACGGAGCCGGTCACGGGCTGCTTGAACGTCGGCAGGATGGTATCCGGCGTCGTGGGCCAGGGGAGCTTGTCGGGGATGGGCTCGAAGCTCAGGGGCTTCCATTCGATCTTGTACAAGCTCAAAGCATCGAGGTACAGCTCCGCCTCCGTCCGGTCGGACACGCCCGTGATGTCAACGCCGATGAACCTGGCTGGGTATGTCAGCGGCCCCTCGCCAGCCCCCAGGCGCTCGGCCAGCAGGCGGCCCGCCGGCGACACCACCGTCTTGTGCAGCAGGAACCAGTACTCACAGTCATTCTGGCCCACATGCAGACGATAGCGAGCGCCCTTGGCGTCCTCAATGACTATGTAGATGCCGACGCGGGCGTGCTGGGGCGGGTTGATCCAGCCCCAGTTGTTGCCTCGCATCCACAGGTTGACCGCGTTGAACTCGCCGGGAATGGGGATCGGCGCTGGCGGCTGCATGCGGAACCAGCTCGCCGCACTCTGGCCCGTGTACACCAAGCGCGCAGCCCATTCTCCGAAAAGCTGCTGCCCCTTCGAGCGGTATATGCGCGCTTGTGCGCCCGCATAGCAGGCCACGGTCCAGCCCTCCAGGTCCTCGAAGTCCACTAGCTGCGGGTGCTCAGGCTGGGTTCTTCCGGCCCAGTCCATCTCGTAAGGCCGCGGCTGTGGCTGGACGTCGCCTCGATCCTGGTTCGAGGCCGGGTAAACGGCCTCGGGCTGCTGGGCGAGCAGTGGCGCCGCCACGAGCAGCGCGAGGGCAGCTATCGTGAGACAAGCAGGCATGGGGCACCCCCTGGTTGCCGCGCGGCACATAGGGGCGGCATCTCGTGCCGGAAGTTCCCCAAGGGACAGGCTTGCGCCTTCGCGTGTGGGCGGCCATCCGGCCCCCAGAGGGGCCTATCGCGCGGCCGCGACTGCGGCTCAATCGGCGTTGATCGTCCAGAGGCGTTGCGCGGCTTCGCGCAGGGCCTTGACGTGGCCATCCACGAACAACGTGTTGAACATATCGTTGTGCCTGGCTGTGGGCGGCTCGAGGCCGAACTCCAGGCCGCAGCCCCAGTACTTCTCGAAGTCCACTACCCAAATGGTCTCAGCAGGCTCGGGCACGGCGGCCTCGTTGACGGGCCAGGCGTCGTTGATCCCGTGCATGCCGTCCAGGTAGTCGCCCGCGCCCCAGTAGGCAATGTTGTAGCCGTAGCTGAACCGATTCGGATCAGCGCTGGGGCAGTGGAAGACCTCGTCGTTGCCCACGTAGGGCCTGGTGGTGTGGATCCAGGTGTGGCTGCTGTCCCAGGGCCAGAACTGGCCGCGGGTATAGAAGCCGTCGTAGTCGTCGGCGTACATCTGCATGGCCAGGCCGAGCTGCTTCAGGTTCGAGGCGCAGGACGCCTGACGCGCCTTCTCACGAGCCCGAGAGAACACGGGGAAGATGAGTGCAGCCAGAATGGCGATGATGGCGATCACCACCAGCAGCTCGATGAGTGTGAACGCGGGACTTGCCCGGCTGACTGTGAGCCGCTTCATCCTCCTGGTCCCTTCTCCCCGGGCAGCCCCCTCACGGAGACCTTTCCGCAACCCGTGAGCCGCAGGTCATCCAGCCGGATCTCGACCTCGGAGGCAGCCTTGGCCTGAGGCGGGCGCGCAATGTACATCTCGGCCATCCGCTCAGGTCGGAGCTTGCGCCTGATGGCAGTGACCTCGCCCGGCGTGAGCCAGTCGAAGACGATGCGGATCCGCTGCCAGACATGCGGCCGAGGGATGGTCAGGGGCCAGTGGTAGTCTGCGCCGCCCCGCTCTCTGAAGCCGATGACCATGTCGTCCAGCGGCTGGCTGGCCCAGAGGCGCAGCTCGAGCGCTTGCGCGTCGGTGGGAAGCATGGGCTTCCTGATGGCAGCCAGCATCTGCGGGGGGACCTTGAAGGTCCACGATAGGGCCCCGCTACCGCGCCAGGCGCGGGCGGGGTCGCTGGTATGGCGTATGCGCCCGGTGGCCCCCGCCATGGTCATCGCTTGCCAGCCCTCCAGGCCGCGCTCGAAGTCCTCGGTCCTGGTGTTCCACCCGGTAAAGCGCCGGGGCTGTCGCCAGCCGATGAGCAGCCGCCCCTTTCCTAAGTATTCGTCAGCACCTACCATCCCTTCGGTGGGGCCCAGAATGGAGCCCACATCGGCCTGTGGCTTGATCCAGACGAAGACGGCATGAGTGCGGCTGTCGCGATAGGCGCGGTTGATGCGCTTGGCCTCTTGCTTGCTGCACTCCCACCAGGCGCCAAAGTCAGTGCGCCGGTCGGTGAGCAGAGGGATCATGTCGGCGACCCACTCCTTGTTGGTATACACTACCTCACCCGGAGCGGTGTGCTTTCCGAGCCACTGTACCACCTCGTCGCAGTCCTTGCCGTAGGCTTCCGACTTCTCCGCGCCACCTCCCGGGAGGGATTTCCCCTTCACGCATAACAGGATCAGCGCGTCGGAGGTGGTAATGGGAATGGGCGCAAAGCCCCCAAAGAAGCCGACCGAGGGGAAGGGCAGCAGCGTGCACAGCATCAGGCCCACCGGGCGCAACCGCCCTGCGGTGGCTGGCAGGAGGCGTTCCAGTGCCAGAGCGCCGCTCCAGGCCCAGAGCGGCGCGGTGTGCATGACGTAGCGGCCGCCGTAGCTTACCAGGAGCGGCAGCAGGGCTATCAGCACGTACTTGGGCAGCATGTGGCCTAGGTTGGTCTTGTCCAGGCGCCGCAGGCCGAAGAGGCCCGCGATCAGGACGGGGCTGACTATTTGAAGCGCGAGGATCTTGAAGGCGAGGCCGCCAGGCAGCCCCAGGTTCCTGCCCACGCCTGCGAGCCAGTCAATATGTCGGAGGACGTGCGCCAGCCAGGGCAGATGCCAGATGAAGGCAATGCCGACGACCTTGAGGGCGAGCCGCCAGTAGCTGCGGTACTTCAAGCCAAAGAGCAGCAGGCCCAGGGCCACCAGATGCGGCAGGCCCAGATGCGAGTAGTACATGAGGGTCAGCAGGGCAATGGCCAGCCAGGTCCTTCGCGCCAGGAAAGCCACGAGCAGCAGCGGCAGCAGGATGTTGACCAGACAGGCGGCGATGTAGGCGGTCATGATGATGAAGTGGCCCAGGTCCAGGCTGAGCAGGAGCACGGCTAGAAACGCCAGGCGTGAGTTGAGGAGCCAGCGCGCGCCATACCAGCAGGTGAGGAAGGCCGCCGGCAGGAAGAGCGCGGCGCAAAGGTGCCCCGCGTTCATCACTCCACCCACCACCAGGCTGATCCCGGCCAGCAGTAGGTGGAGCAGGGGCGGATAGAGGTTCGGACGACCCACGGGGGCGTACTCCCAGTCGGCCCAGCCGGGGATGTGGCCCCTGGCGCGCACCTGCTGGGCCAGGGCCAGGTGGTACCAGGTGTCTGACATGGAGGGCACCAGGTCTTGCACGTTGGCCAGCAGGACCAGAGCCACAACCGCGATGAAGACGAGCGCGAGTTTGTCGTATCGGTCCAACGGGCGGAGCGACAGGCTCCTGTTCTCCCAGTCGTGGGTGGTGCCCACGGTGGGGCAGGGGGCCAGGATTCTCCGCACCGCGCCAATCATTGGGATGGATCACCGTCAGGGCTACCGCCTGGCCTGATGTGGGCCTGCTCAACGGCCCCAAAGCCACAGCCCTGGCATGGGTTGCCAGGCCCCGCGGACCCTGCGTGGAGCGCGTCCACGCTGCTGGACGGGCAGGGCGGCTTCCAGAAGCGCAGCCGCAGCAAGGTCCAGGCCGCTTTGAGCCCGTCTCGCAGGTAGCTCACCTTCTTCCCCTCGCTGGGCAGCCGTGGACGGTAGCCAATGGGCACCTCTGCGACGGTGTAGCCGCTGCGCAGCAGCTTGGCGGTCACCTCAGGGCAGAACTCAAAGCCAATGCACTTGAGCGGCAGCGTCTTGATCACGGAGGCCCGGAACACCTTGTAGGCGGTCGCCTCGTCTGTGAGGCGGCTACCATACAGCAGGTTGACCCAGCAGGCGAGCAGGCGGTTCGCCAGGTACGTGCGCCAAGACACCCGGTCTCGGCCGCGCAGGAAGCGGGACCCGTAGACTATGTCGGCCTGGCCGCGCAGTATGGGCTCGAGCAGGCGCGGGTACTCCTCGGGGCTGAGCTCCAGATCGGCGTCCTGGATGACCACAATGTCGCCGGTAACGTGCGCCAGGCCGATGCGCACGGCCGCGCCCTTGCCGAAGTTGACCGGCGAGGTGAAGATGGTGACGACGGGGTGACCGCCGGCATCCGACAGCCGGGCCGCGGTCGCATCGGTCGAGCCGTCGTCCACCACGATGATCTCTTTCTCGTAGGGCACCGCCTTGACGCGCTCGATCACCTCGCTGACCGTGCTTTCCTCGTTGTAGACCGGGATGATGACAGACAGCTTCATGTTGCCGGCCTCAGCTCTGAGGCGCTGGTGGCTCGTTCACTGAGGGCTGCGCCACCGTCTCAGGGGAGGGTGGTTGGGCGGGCGCGAGCTGGCCGCCCAGACGACTCCAGTTGAGGGCCACCTGTATGGCCGCCCCCAGCGATAGCAGCAGGCCTGCCAGCCCTAAGAGCGTACCGACGCACGGAACAAGCGTCGCCCAGGCCCAGATGGCCGCGCCGGCCAGCACGAGCACGATGATGTGCGGCGCTTCCTCCTGTCGCCGCCGGAACACCCAAGCGCCAACGGACGCCGCGATCCCAGTGGCGCCAAGGCCGGCGAAGAGCAACCCAAAGAGAAGGCAGACACCAGCCAATCCCTGTCCGGGCCTGCCGCCTTGCCCCAGTATCGCGGACACTATGCCGAGCAGGGCGAGCCCGGCGAACCCCCACAGGGCCGTGATGGGCCAGTGTCGTTCCACAGCCACTTGCGCGCGCCGCACGAACCCAGGAGATAGCGCCGCGACAGCCACCTGGAAGCTCCAGGAGAGCAGCAAGAGCACTGGGGTGGCGAAAAGCAATCCTGCCAGAGCGCCCTGCTTGCCACCCTTCCCCGCCGCCCATGCCTCAGAGCCGACCGTGAGCAGCAGCAATAGCGCGGCGCAGGCGGCCCTCGACAGCGCGCGACAGCTTGTGTTGCGCCCTGCTTGCAGCATGGCTCCCCACCTCAATGGACGATGAACCAGGTGCCGGGCACTCGGCATCTCTGTTCGCTACTACAGCTTAGGCAGGGGAGTTGTTTCGGAAGAGGGCCGCCCACCAGCCGGCTCCTATAAGCGCGTGGGAGGCGACTGGGGAAGCTCGTCGCATCCGCCGGGCTCGGCGGGCCGCGTAGGCTCCCGCTCAGGCTGTTCGGCCTTGCCTCGCCCGCACCAAGCCTGGATCGCGGCTCCCAGGCCGACAACAAGCATGAGCAGCAGGAGTATCTGCCCTACGCACGGGATGGCGAAGAGGAAGCTGCTGACCACATTGCCGGCTATCATGCTGAGAAGCGGGCGAGACGGGGATTCGATGCCGTCGCGCTTCAGGAGGCGTTCGCCATAGGGCAGGGTAACGCCAGCAGCGCCCACACACCCCATGACCACCACGGCAAGCAGCAGCAAGCCGGCGACGTTGGCTCCCGCTTGTCCAGTGGATCCCAGGACCAGGGCGACCAGGAAGACGAGCCCAGCAGCAGCCAGCCCCCATAGGAGGGCGTAACCCCAATGGGTGCTGAAGATGCGGGCGCAGCGTCGGGTGAAATCGGGCGACACGATTACCGTCAGCAGCCGCACAACGAAGAGCAGCCAGATCATGAACAGCATTAGCAGCAGGACTATGACGACTCCCTTGCCGTCGCCCTTCTTGGCGGCTTCGGCCGGTGGCATCTGTGGGGCCGACACCGCGGGGCCGGCGCCGCCCCCCGCCTGTGCCCACAGCGCCAGCGGGGCCGCGAGGGTGGCCATCAACAATACGAGCGTAAGTGGTGCAAAGCGGCGACTCATGCCCATCACCAGCTTTCCGCCAAGCGGGCTTCGGCGGGCCGACGAACATAGAGCAGCCCATTGGCCAACATCAACAGGATGAGCGCGGAGTAGAGCAGCTCGCGCGGCAGTCGGTGCGAAGCCGCCGCAGTCACCTCACGGAGCGAGCTAGTGGCCTCGGCCCACCAAGTGGCTCCGTTGCGGGAGATCGCTTCTGGCGCGTGAAGGGCCTCCCAGTAGGCTGATTGTGCAGCGTGCAGGGCTTGCACGGGCGATCCGGGCAGGATCGTCACGGTGGCCCGGGCATCGGCGCCCAGCAGCCAGAGCCAGGCAAAGCAGGCCAGCACCGTAGCGAAAGCCACCGCGGCCGGCGTCAGCCTGGGCCAGAGCGGCACGGCCGGACGCGATGGCTGGCGCCTGGATGTAGCCAGGACGCGAGCGCTTACCGCTCGGGCCAGGGCTGGCGGCGGCTCCTCACGCGGCATCTCACTGAGGGCTGCGTTGATCGCGGCCAGCTCGCGGGCCAGCCTGCCGCATGAGGCGCACGCCGCCAGGTGTGCCTCCAGGTAGGCTGCCTGCTCCGGCCCGAGCAGGCCGTCGGCTTGTTGGTACACAAGCTCCTGGTATTGCTCGCAGGTCATCCGGCTCGTCCTACCCTTCAGCGGCATCCTGGAACAGATGCCCCAGCGCCTGGCGCAGCAGGCGCTTGGCGCGGAACAGGTGGGTCTTCACGGTCCCCAGCGGCAGGCCGGTCACCTCGGCGATCTCCTCGTAGCTCAAGCCCTCGACGTGCCGCAAGACGGCGACGGCTCTGTACGTCTCCGGCAACCTCAGCACTGCCCCCTGCACCTCCACGCGCAGTTCGCGGGCTGCGGCCTCCTCGTCGGGCTGCCGGTCCTTGGCGGCCAACACCACCGTGCCGGGCTCGGAGCTGTCTCCGTGGTCCACTGGTACTCCCGGCTGCCCATGGACCTTCAGTGCGTTCAGGCACAAGTTGACAGCGATGCGCAGCAGCCAAGGGCGGAAGGCACGGCCCAACTCAAAGCGGGCCAGCTGGGCGTAGGCCCGCAGGAAAGCGTCTTGCGACACGTCAGCGGCCTCCTCGCGATCGCCCAGCACACGCAGGCAGACGTTGTAGACGGACCGCTGATGGCGCTGCACCAGTTGGTCGAAGGCCCGCAGGTCGCCCCGCCGACACCTCGCCACGAGATCGCTGTCCGTAGGGGCCATGCGCCGCCCTGCCTGGTCCACTGGTATCTACAGCCTGACTGGGGATAGTGTTTCGCGAAACGGCAGGTGTCAGGTATCAGGTTTCAGGTTAAGGCCCGGAGCAGCCCTGTCGGCACCGTGCCCGCGACGCGCCAGCAGCGAGACCACCTCAGCCTTTCCCCTTACCCCTGAAACCTGACCCCTGAAACCTCTCACCTGGCGTAGAGCGCCCAAGCCACGACGGCCAAGTAGAGCAGCAGGTTGACCAGCAGGGGTCGGTCTGTGAGCAGTGCCCGCTCGGGCCGTCCCCCAGCATCGCGCTTGTGCACCAGGTAAAGGTAGCGCAAAACGCCGTACAAGACGAAGGGGATCGTGTAGAGGAGTCGGTGGGCCACCGCCGGCGTGAACTTTGCCACGGTTTCCGGCCACATGGTATACAGGCAGTAGCCCACAATGGTGGCGGCAGCGACAATGCCAATCATCTGGTCCAGCATCTGCGCGCTGTAATGGGCCAGCACGGAGCGGTGATCGGCCGCCTCCGCGCCCAGGTCCATCAGCTCCTGGCGGCGTTTGGCAAAGCCCAGGAAGAGGGCCAGTAATGTGGTGCAAACCAGGAGCCAGGGCGAGATAACGACCTCAATGGCCTCGGCGCCCGCCACAGCACGGATGACGAAGCCCAGGGCCACGGCCAACACGTCCACAATGACCAGACGCTTGAGCAGGAAGTGGTAGAAGATGGTGAGCAGGATGTAGGCGGCCGCAGCGTAGAAGAAGCTGAGCCCAAGAACTCGGGCCAGCAGCAGGCCCGCCACGGCCAGCACGGAGCTGGCAGCAGAGGCCGTGTGCAGCGACAGGTCACCCGAGGCGACAGGACGGAGGCGCTTCCACGGATGGCGCCGATCCTCCTCCACGTCCACGATGTCGTTGAGCAGGTAGACTGAGCTGGAGAGCAGGCAGAAGATGCCGAAGGCGGCTATGGTGCGCAGTACGCTGACCGGCTCATCGAGCTTTTGCGCGAAGATGACGGCCGCGAAGACCACCAGGTTCTTGAGCCAGTGCACCGGTCGGCTGGCCACCACCAGGTTGCGCCAGGTGGCCGCGATCCTAATCGCCCCCTTCGGGCCGCAGCAGGGGGAAGAGAATCACCTCGCGCAGGTTCTCCGAGTCGGTGAGGATCATGGTGAGGCGGTCAATGGCCAGCCCGATCCCGCCGGTGGGCGGCATCCCGTACTCCAGAGCGCGCAGGAAGTCTTCGTCCAGCGGATGCGCCGTTTGGTCGCCAGCAGCCAGCCGTTGGGCCTGCTGCTCGAAGCGGCGGCGCTGATCGAGCGGATCGTTCAGCTCGCTGAAGGCGTTGCCCACCTCCATGCCGCCGATGAAGGGCTCAAAGCGCTCCGCCAGATGCGGGGCGCCGGGCTTGCGCTTGGCCAGAGGGGAGATGGCGGTGGGGTAGTCCACAACGAAGGTAGGCTGCCATAGCTCCGGGATCACGTAGTGCTCGAAGATGTCGTCCATGGTCTCCGCCAGGTGCGCCTCCTCCTCCACTTCCAGGCCCAGCTCCGTGGCTATCTTGCGCCCCTCCTCGTCCGTCTCCACCTTGCTCATATCAACGCCTGCGCGTTCCCTGATCGCTCCCAGGAAGTCAAGGCGTGGCCAGGGGGCCGTTACATCCAGCTCTCGGCCTCGAAACGTGAACTTCGGCCCGCCGCAGGCCGCCTCGGCCATCGCGCCCACCAGAGCTTCCACCAGCTCCATCATGTCGTCATAGTCGGCATAGGCCTGGTAGGCTTCCAGGAGCGTGAACTCGGGGTTGTGCTGCCGGGAGATTCCCTCGTTGCGAAACAAGCGCCCAACCTCGTAGACGCGCTCAAAGCCGCCCACCACCAGCCGTTTAAGGTACAGCTCCGGCGCAATGCGCAGGTACAGGTTGAGGTCCAGCGCATTGTGGTGCGTAGTGAACGGGCGGGCTCTGGCGCCACCGAAGAGCGGCTGCATTATGGGCGTCTCCACCTCGAGGAAGCCCCGGCCGTCCAGCAGCCTGCGCGCGGCCTGCACGATGGCCGTGCGCTTGCGGAAGACTTCGGCTACCTCGGGGTTGACCAGCATGTCCACGTAGCGCTGCCGATAGCGCTGCTCCACATCCCGCAGGCCGAACCACTCGCGCGGCAGGGGCCGGAGGGCCTTGGCGAGGAGTTGGAACTCCTCGATGGCCACGGTGTCCTCGCCCCGGCGTGTGCGCATCACCTTACCCACCACGCCCACGATGTCGCCGCGGTCCAGGTTCAGGAAGCTCTCGTACTGCTGCTCGCTGAGGTCATCGCGGCGGGCGTAGAGTTGGATGCTGCCGGAGCTGTCCACCAGGTCCGCAAAGCAGAGGCCCCCATGGTCGCGAAACTCCCGCAGCCGCCCGGCCACCCGCACCTGCTGGCCCTGGAGCTGGTCGAAGTCGTCGTGAATGTCTTGGGCCATGTGCGTGCGATCATAGCGCCGCACCTCAAAGGGGTCGCGGCCGGATGCCTGTAGCTCCCTGAGCTTGCGCCGGCGCTGCTCGGACTCGTCGCCCACTTCAGCCGTCGCCCTGTTCATGTTCACTGAGGCACACTAGCTGGCCGCAGCGGCTGACCGGCGGGCCGCCTCCGCCGCGCGCCGCACGCGGTCAATCTGCTGGTCGGCGACGTTGCGCTCGAAGCTGCGGAAGCCAGCCAGCTTGAAGCCGTGCTTCTCGGCCATAGTGCAGATTGCGCGCACCTTGCCTACGTCTATCTGACGTCCCAGCGAGTAGCACTCAAAACGCCCCTCCAGGGCGAGGATCATGGTCTCTGCCATGCAGGCGTAGGACGTCTTCGGCGGGAAGCCGAAGTCGAAACCGAACTCCACATCACCTGGCACAGCCACCACACCACCCTCGATGACCAGCACGTCGCGCCGGGCCTCGGCCACCTGCCGACTGACATCACGAGGCCGGGCAACGTCGCACACCACGGCCCCCGGCCTCAGGGCTTCTGCCGGAACGATGGCCTCGATGGCGCTGGTGACCGCGATGGCGATGTGCGCGGGGCGCAGGGCCTCGCCCAGGTCGGTGTGGGTACTCACCTGGGCGCCGCCGGCTGCTTGCACCTCGGCTGCCACTGCCTCCAGCCGCTCCGCACGCTGATCGCAAAGCCGGAGCTGGGCCACTTCACCTGCCAGCAACAGCGCGCAGGCCCTGCCGATGGAGCCTCCGGCACCCAGCACTGCGGCCCTCGCCTGTCTCACCTCATGGCCCAGGCGTCGGGCGGCCTCAAGCGCGCCGCTCACAGCCGTGCCCACTGTGTAGCTGTTGCCCGTGGTGATGGGCACCTTGGCGCGCTCGGCGACGGTAACTCCTGCGTCGCCCACGACGGACGTATGCGCCCCCAGTCCAACCACCTGGGAACCGTGGTCCTCGGCGACCTTGACCGCCTCCAGGATGCGCCGATAGCAGCGCTCCTCGGGGTAGGTCATGAGCTGGCGGGCGGAAAGGTTGCAGCTCACGAAGTGGCCGTCAGTCTCCTGGCCTGTCAGGGACCTGATGCCCGTGATATGGGACAGGTGCTGGGCCTTCAGGAAGTTGAGCAGGGCCTCGACCCAAGACGACGGCAGGCGACGCGTGATGGGGTACTTGCGAGCGACGTCGTCGGTGGACAGTGGATGCAGGACGAACCCGAAGGTATTCACAGCAATGCCTCGCTGCTGCGGCCGGCAAGCCGGTTCACACGCCGGCCTGCCTGCCACACGAGACGGGAAGCACTGTAGGCCGGACGACTGGGCCGACCGAGAGGCCCAGTCACTGTTCAATGGTCCTGGCTAAGGTTCCCGTTACCTGCGCCTTGCCCTGCTTGCCGCAGAAGGCCAGGCGGCAGTGGGTTCTTCAGTTTGTAGGGCGCGCCGCAGGCCCAGCACAGGGCATCGGTACTGTTGTGGATGGGCGCGCGGCACTTGCGGCACTGGCTCACGAGCTGATGTCCGCAGCGCTCGCATTGGCGGCTCTGTTCGCCGCGCCCCACTACGCGACACTCGGGGTTCTCGCACACCACAATGCCCACTGTAGGGCCCCTGCGCTGGACTCCAGAAGGACGTTGGCCACGTGACCCAAGCCGCTTCCCCTGTGCTGCCTGTCAGACCTCCCCGCTCTGGTAGATGAGCCGCAGGCCCTGCAAGGTCAAGGCCTCGTCTACAGTGTCAATCTCTCGGCAGTGCGGGATGACGAGGGTGGCGTCCCCGCCGGTGGCGATGGCCTGAGCCCTGATTCCCATCTCCTGGCGGATCCTGCGCACCATCTGATCAATCATGCCCGCGAATCCCAGCACGAATCCGCCATTCAGGCCTGCCAAGGTGCTGGTGGCGATGGCGGCCGCCCCCTCAGCGGGCTCGAAGTCAGGAAGAAGCTCTGCCTTGGCAGTGAGGGCTCTGGCTGAGGTGCGCAGGCCCGGGGCGATGGCGCCGCCCAGGTGCTCCCCGGCGGCCGAGACCGCATCGAACGTCATGGCTGTGCCGAGGTCCACCACCAGACAGGGCACGCCGTAGAGGTCGCGCGCCGCCCGGCAGCCTACCAACCGGTCAACGCCTAGGGTCTCGGGATTGCCGTAACGAGTGGGGATGCCCGTTTCACCCGCGTGCTGCACGAGGCGCATTGGCGCCGCCCGCAGCTTCTCCAGGCGGGAGCACACCACCTCCAGCACGCTGGGCGCCACCGAGCAGGCCACTATCGCCTGAACGGCCTCACGCTCTTCTGGCACCAGGCCCAGGTGAGGCTCGTCCGCCAGGCGGGAGTCAGCAATGCGCCATGCCCGCCGCAGCTCTTCCGCGCTGAAGAGCCCCAGCCGTACAGAGGTATTGCCGATGTCGAGAGCCAGAAGCATGGACCCAGGGCTACTACAGTTCAACGATCTCGCTATAGGCTCCGGTGACGCGCGAGCACTCAACGCGTGCCGTGATCACCGCGGCGGTCTGGGCGAAGGCGCCGGGATAGCTCAGGTATGGGGGCCCATCATGCGCCTGAACGTCGAAGGTGGCTTCTACGTGTTCGTGGGCGCCGAGGATGAAATCCATGGACAGACCCAGCCCAATGAGCTGCTGGTCGCCTTCGCGGCCCAGATGCGACAGGGCGACGATCACATCCATTGTGCCCCGTAGGTCTCCCACGGTCAGGCGGGCCACCTCGAACGGGTCCAGGAAGGCCAAGTCTGAGAACCGCTGCCAGGGCCCGTCAGGGGCGACCATCTCTCGACTGAGCGCAAAGATGCCGACGCGCAGGCCATTACTGAGGCGCAGGAGGCGGCGCTGGGCTAGGTGGCCCAGATCGCCCCATTTGGCCACCAGGTTCGTGCTCAGCACGCTGAACCGGGCCGGTCGCGTCTTGTGGAGCAGGATGCGCTTGCGGAAGAAGTACTCTCGATTGCCCATGGCCATGGCGTCGTAGCCGGCCTCGTTCATCAGCTCCAGGGCCCGTTCTGGCCGCAGCCGAAAGGTGACGTTGCCGGCGGCCAGCGCATCGCCGCTGTCGAGCAGCAAGCAGTTGGCGTGCTGGGCTTTCAACTCGCCCAGGCGCTGCGCCTTGGCTTCCGTAAGCCGATCGTGCAGATCGGCGGTGTGGATGATGGTCAGAGAACCAGAGGCCATCGTGCCCGAGACCTGAGCCGTGCGTCGTACATCACACATGAGATGTCGTACATGGCGCGAGCAGCACCCGCTCTGATGTACGGCCTACGATGGAGGATCGCGGCAAGCCGTCAGATCAGGCCGGCTTTGAGCATGTCCTGCACGTCAATCATGCCCACCGCGCGGCCTTGGTCGTCAACCACAGGCAAGTTGTCGAACTCGGTCTGCTCGAAGATGCGGGCCACCTCAGCCGCAAGCTGCCCCTCCGTGACGATGGTGGGATGCTTGCTCATCAGCCCGGAGATGGGCAGGTCCAGCACCTCGCCACCTCGGCGCTCCAGAAGGCGCCGCAGGTCGCCGTCGGTGAACACGCCCAGCAGGTGGCCGTTCTCGCCCACGATGCTGACCACGCCTCGGAGTGGGGAGGAGGTCATGAGAGGCAGGACCTCGCGCAGCCGCATCTCCGGCTTGGCCGTCGGGTTGTCCGGCCCGCTGTGCATCAGGTCGCGGGCTCGCAGCAGCTTCTTGCCCAGGCTGCCGCCGGGATGCAGGGCGGCGAAGTCCTCGGCCGAAAAGCCCCGCTCCGACATGACGGCCAAGGCCAGGGCGTCGCCCATGGCCAGCATGGCCACCGCGCTGGCGGTGGGGGCCAGGTTGAGCGGGCAGGCCTCCCGGTCCACGCTTACGTCCAGCACGCAGTCGCTCTCCTGGGCCAGCGTCGAGTTGGGACGCCCGCAGAGCGACACGATCTTGGCCCCCACCCGCTTGAGGTGGGGCAGCAAGCGGGCGATCTCCTCGGTCTCGCCGCTCAGCGAGAGGATGATGACCACATCATCCGCGCTTACAGTCCCCAGGTCGCCGTGCACGGCTTCTGCTGGATGCAGGAAGAACCCAGGCGTGCCCGTGCTGGCCAGGGTGGAGGCCAACTTGCGGCCGATGGCGCCCGACTTGCCTACGCCGCACACTACCGCCTTGCCGCGGGCCTCGCCCAGCAGCTTCACGGCGCGCACGAAATCGTCCCCCAGGCGCTCCTGGAGGCTGCGCACGGCCTCGGCCTCGATTGCCAGCGCCCTGCGGGCTTGCTCCAGCATCACAGTCCCCTCACGATGCTGTGGATGGCCAGGATGGGCTCCAGTACGGCTGGCAAGACGTCCAGGGGCAGCATATTGGGCCCGTCGCACTTCGCTTCCTCGGGGCGCGGGTGCACCTCCAGGAAGAGGGCATCTATCCCTACTCCCACAGCCGCCCGCGCCAGGGCGGGCGCTAGCTCCCGCTCTCCGCCACTGGCGCTGCCCAGGGCGGCCGGCAACTGCACGGAGTGCGTGGCGTCGAAGACCAGAGGGCAGCCTAGCTCGCGCATGACCGCCAGGCCCGCCATGTCAACTACGAGCCGATTGTAGCCAAACGCGAAGCCGCGCTCGGTCACCATTACCTGGGCATTGCCGGTAGCCCGGACCTTCTCCACCGGGCCGCGCATGTCCGCCGGGGCCATGAATTGGCCTTTCTTGATGTTTACCGGCTTCATCGTCTCGCCCACAGCCAGGAGCAAGTCCGTCTGACGGCACAGCAAGGCCGGCACCTGCAATACGTCCGCCACCTCCGCCGCCAGGGCGGCCTGTGCGGGCTCGTGGACATCGGTCAGCACCGGCAGGCGCGTCTGCGCCTTCACCTCGCGCAGCATCTCCAAGCCTTGCTGCAGGCCTGGCCCGCGGTAGGAGTCAACGGACGAGCGATTCGCCTTGTCGAACGAGGACTTGTAGACCAAAGGCAGCTTCAGGTCCGCGCAGATGCGTTGCAGGCCCCGCGCAATCTCCAGAGCCACTTCCAGCGATTCGATGACGCAAGGGCCGGCGATGAGCACCAACGGCTCCTTGCCGCCGAGCCGGATGTCCCCTATCTGGATGCAGGGCGTCACGGTTAGGCCCTCGCTTCCGCTGCCCGGGCCTCAACTAGCTGCCTGATGTGGGCCAGGTCTGCGGGTGTGTCTACGCCGATGGGCGAGTAGTCGCATTCCACCACCATAATGCGGCACCCGTTCTCCAGCGCACGCAGTTGCTCGAGGCCCTCAGTCATCTCCAGCGGGCTGGGGGGCAGGCCCGCCAGCCAGAGCAGCGTCTCCCGGCGGTAGACGTAGAGGCCAACATGGCGCCGCGGGCGCAGCCCGCTCCCTGGATGGCGCACCTCGGCGCCGAAAGGGCTCTCGCCGCCGTCTACACGCAGGTAGGGAATGGGCGCGCGCGAGAAGTACAGCGCAAACCCCTGTTTGTCTACCACAACCTGCACGGCGGCTGGGTCCTCGTACTCCTGCCTGTCGCCTACCGGCGTAGCCAGAGTGGACATGCGAATGTCGGCGTCTGTTAGCAGCGGCCGCACGGCGGCGTCAATCGCCTCGGGGTCAACTAGCGGCTCGTCGCCCTGGATGTTCACGACGACGTCGCAGCTCAGGCTGCGGGCCACCTCTGCAACTCGGTCCGTGCCTGACCTGTGGGTCGGCGAAGTCATGACGGCCCGGCCGCCAAAGGCCTCTACCGCCGCCACGATGCGCTGGTCGTCCGTGGCCACCAGCACATCATCGAGGGTGGTTGCCAGCCTCGCCCGCTCGTACACGTGTTGGATCATGGGCTTGCCGGCGATGTCCAGCAGCGCCTTCCCGTCCAGGCGGGTTGCTGCATACCGCGCCGGTATGATGCCCACGACGAGCGGCTTGGGCGCTCGGGCACCCCTGTGCCTGGTAGGCTCACGAGTCTGGCCAGCGCTCACAAGCACTTTATCCTCTCAATCAGTTCGGAGGTAGACCGTCCCGGCGCCAGGCCGACCATGTGCACCTCGCAGCCAAGGCGTCGAGCTACGGGCGCCTCCACCACCTGCTGCTCCCGGAAGTCGCCCCCCTTGACGTACACGTCGGGCGCCACCTCTTCCAGGAGCGGAATGGCGGTATCCTCTTCGAAGATGACGACGTAGTCCACCGCCACCAGCCCTGCCAGCACCTCAGCCCGATCCTGCGCGGGCATCAGCGGGCGCGAGGGGCCCTTGAGGCGGCGGACCGAGTCGTCTGAGTTCAGACCCACGATGAGCACGTCGGCGAACTGCTTGGCCTCGCCCAGGTAGCGTACGTGTCCGGCGTGCAGCAGGTCGAAGCAGCCATTGGTCAGGGCGATGCGCTTGCCCTGACAGCGCTCAGCAGCGATGATCTTAGGCACATCCTGCCGCGCGATGATCTCGCCCACGGCGCAGCAACACCCTATCCCTCGGTCCCGGCGGGGAACCGTTGATGCACGAAACGGACGAGCAGATGCACGGGCACGGCCAGCACGGCGCTGTATGGCGCCTGGAGGGCCAGCTCTACGAACCAGCGCCCCAGTCGCGGCGGCGGCGCAACTGCCATGATGACGAGTCTGGCCAGGATAACGGCCACGCCCGCGGCCGTCAGAGCGATGACCAGTCGCTCGGCGAAGACCCCACCACGCAGCTTGCCAGCCAGAAAGCCGACGAGCATATAGGCCGCAAGGATCCCGCCGAAAGGCGCCCCGCTACCAGCCAGCGAGGCCACCAGCAGACCTCCCAGGAGGCCGGCCGCCACGCCTGCCTTCGGGCCTCGCACCAGGCCCACGCTGTTAACCAGCACCACCACCAGTTCCGGGCTCACGCCTCGCAAGGCCAACTCGGGCGGCCAAGACGTTTGCACAGCCGCCGCTAAGACGATAGCCAGCCCAAAGATGACCGCTGGCACCATGAGGGAGCTACCTTCGGACCACCAACACGTACTCCAGGTGGTCGAAGTCTGCGAAGGGCTCGACCACGGCGGTTCGCGAGACGTCGCTGGCCAAGGACGGCTCTACCGAGAGCACCTTCCCAAGGGGCAAGCCCGGCGGGTACACCTCGCCCTCACCAGAGGTGAGCACAACGTCCCCGACGCGCACGTCGGCCCCCTTGGGCAGGTAGACCAGGCGTAAGTTGTCGGAGCCGGGATCCAGCTCGTCAGGCGGCCGCACCATGCCGCGATCGCGAGAGCGCTGGAGCACGGCGGCAGCCCCGCTCGAGCGGTCCAGCAGCAAGGTCACCTCGCCAATGGTGCCATCAGTGGAGGTGATGCGGCCAACCAGGCCCTTGGCCGCGCATACCACATCACCCTCGCGCAGCTCCCGCCCTCTGGACACTTTGATGGTTATGGTGCGCGGCTGGCTGGTGGGACCGGAGTGAGCGATCACCGTAGCGGGCATGTCCGGCAAGACTGTGCCCAACTCGAAGCCCAACTGCTCGCGCAGCAGCTTGTTCATGCGGGCCGCTTCCAGCAGCTTGAGCTTGTCGTTGGCCAGAGCGTCGCGCTCGCGTTCTACGCCTTCCAGCTTCCGGGCCAGCTCGCCTGCCGCCGCGACCGAGCGCCAGGCTCCCCGGGTCTTGGCGCAGGTGGCGCTCACGCCGCTCTGGAGCGGCGCCAGCGCACGCCTGACCAGTCGCTCGGGTGCAGGGGCGCCACCGGCCGCGTGATGCCAGGCAGTCAGCAAGGCGGCAGCCAGCACCAGGGCGGCAATGGTGCGGTTCTCGCGACTGGTCCAGGGAGGCCTGCGCAGCATCTGACTGCACCGCCTAGCGCGCACCATCCAGTTCTTCTATGTACCGCGCCGTGCCCAGCACGACGCAGGACATGGGATCCTCGGCCACATAGACTGGTATGTTGGTCTCGGCGCTGAGGAGCTGGTCCATCCCCCGCAGCAAAGAGCCGCCTCCAGCCAGTACGATCCCGCGGTTCATGATGTCCGCGGCCAACTCGGGCGCAGCGCCGTCGAAGGCCTGCTTGACCACTTCCACGATGGCAGAGAGCGGCTCCACAATGGCCTCCCGGAGCTGGCTGGAGGTGATCACGACGCTCTTGGGCAAGCCCGTAATCAGGTCCATGCCTCGGACCTGCATTTGCAGCTCTTCCTCGCGCGGGTAAGCCGAGCCAATGGCGATCTTGACCGCCTCGGCCGACCCTTCGCCGATAGCCAGGTTGAACTCGCGCCGGACGTAAGCGGTGATGGCCTGGTCAATCTCATCGCCGGCTATGCGTATCGAGCGGTGAGTGCAGATTCCGCCCAGGGAGATGACCGCGACCTCCGTGGTGCCGCCGCCGATGTCCACGATCATGTTCCCCATCGCCTCACCCACGGGCATGCCCGCCCCGATGGCGGCGGCCATCGGTTCGTCAATAATGTCTGTCCACCAGGCGCCGGCCTGCTTGGCGGCCTCCTCCACAGCGCGACGCTCCACCTCCGTGATGCCCGAGGGCACGCCAATGACCACCCTGGGGAAGGTGGGGAAGCGACCCGTTGAGGCCTTGCGGATGAAATGGGCCAGCATGGCCTCGGTGACGTCGTAGTCAGCGATGACGCCGTCCCGCATGGGCCGGATGGCGAGGATTCGGCTGGGGGTGCGACCCACCATGCGCTTGGCCTCTTCGCCCACAGCCAGGATGCGGCTGTTATCGGTGTCAATGGCCACCACGGAGGGCTCACACAGCACAATGCCCCGGCCGCGGACGTGCACGAGGGTATTGGCCGTGCCCAGGTCAATGCCCATGGCCGTCGAGAAGTGCGCTAGGCCTCTCGACCACACCCCGTGCACGCTCTCGCGCATGCCTCGCCAAAGACGCATGACCTACAGCACCCGTATCCCGAGTTGGGCCAGCAGCTCGGCCAGCTTGGCCAGAGGCAGGCCCACGACGTTGGAATAGCAGCCTCGAATGCTCTCTATGAGCACGGCGCCCCGGCCCTGAATGGCATAGGCCCCGGCCTTGTCCAGCGGCTCGCCGGTGTCCACGTAGGCACTGATCTCGCGCCGGCTGACCTGGCGCATGGTCACCACCGTCGCCTCGTAACCAGTCAGCTCCATTAGCTCCCGCGCCTGGCTGGGCTCTCTGGGCGGCTCCGTTGCCGACCGCTTGCCCGCCCTGCCGATAGCAATGCCGGTGTAGACCGTATGTGCCTTGCCGCTGAGGTGCCGCAGCATGCGGCGCGCTTCGCGGGCGCTGTGCGGCTTGCCCAGCACCTGACCATCCACGCAGACTACCGTGTCCGCGCCGATCACCAAGCCGTGGCCGGCGCGTCGGACCACGTCCAGCGCCTTGCGGGCCGCAGCTTCCTGCACGTGGTCCTCCGGCGTATCGGCCAACAGCGCGGCGGGCTCGGGCGCCCGGCTCTCGACCACGTCGAACGGCAGGCCAATCTGCGCCAACAGCATCCGGCGCCGCGGCGAGGCCGAGGCCAGGATGACGCGATGGTCCTTGATGTTGCCTGCCCTCCTCATAAGCGCTTCGTCAGAGCCGGCCCGATTGCACAATCGCCCAGACCAGCCATAGACCCATTATGGCCGCCATGAGGAAGCCTATGATGCCCAGTGGCGGGTTGACGCCGAATATCTCAATGGGCCTCTGGCTCTGGGCCAGCAGGGCCGAGGCGATAACGATGGCCGACACAATCATGGCGTAGGCAATGCGGTTGGCGATCACGTCGAACCGGGCCAGCGGCTCCTCCATGCGATCGTACTCCACCCGCAGCTTCAGCCGGCCGGTCTCCATCTTAGACAGCACCTGCGCCATTTGTTTCGGCAGCAGTCTGGCGTAGTGGCGCACCTCCCGCAGCGCCCGCAGTACGTCCTCTGCCATCTCCCGCGGGGAGCGCAATTCCAGGCTCCGCCGGGCAAAGGGTTCCGCTACCTTGCGGAAGTCGAAGTCACGGTCAATGGTGATGCACAATCCCTCGGTGAGCACCAAGGCCTTCATCAGCAGGGCGAACTCTGAGGGCATCTTGATCTGATAGCGGAACAGGAGCGACATGAGGCGGTTGACGACGCGGCCGAATCTGAGTTCGCCAGCCTCGAAGCGGCGGTATTTGACTACGAGCACGTCCAGCTCGCGTTCCAGTGCCTGGAGGTTGGTCTCCTCGCTGATGGCGCCGATGTGGGCCAGCTGCTCGCAGACGACACCCGCGTTCTCCTCCAGGATGCCCACCAACAGCCGCAGCAGCTCCTCCCGCAGCTCTCGCCCCAGCCAGCCCATGGACCCGAAGTCCACGAAGGCCGCCTGAGCCGGGCCGATGACCAGCAGGTTGCCGGTGTGTGGGTCGGCGTGGAAGAAGCCGTCCACCAGAACCTGGCGCAGCATGGCGCCGCCAACGTTGGCCGCGACAGCCGCCCGGTCCACGCCCATAGCGCTGAGGGCCGGCTCATCCGTTGGCTTGGCGCCTACCACACGCTCGCTAGTCAGCACCTTGTTGGTAGTCAGGGCCCACAGAGTTCGCGGAACGTAGATGCCCGCCTCGCCTCGCATATTCTCCCGCAGGCGGTCCGCGTTGTGGCCCTCGCTGGTGTACACGAGTTCGCCTCTCAGGTTCTGGGCAAACTCCTCCATCAGGCCCACGAAGTCGCTGCGTGCGGCCCAGGCAAAACGGCGCTCTGCCAGTTGGGCCACCAGGCGCAAGGTGTTCAGGTCAACCTCAATCATGCGCTCGATGTCGGGCCGCTGCACCTTGACCGCCACCTGCTCGCCCGACTTGAGCACCGCGTGGTGCACCTGCCCAATGGAAGCGGAGGCGGCCGGCTGTTCCTCGAAGGTCTCGAACAGGTCCTCTAGTTGCGCCCCGAGTTCGCGTTCCACGACCTCCCGGGCCTGCTCGAAGGGAATGGGCGGCACCTCGTCTTGGAGCTTGCGCAGCTCGGCCACGACCTCCTCGGGAAATAGATCGGCGCGAGAGGCTAGCGCCTGCCCCAGCTTGATGTAGGTGGGCCCTAGCTCCTCCAGGGCCATACGCACGCGCACGGCCGCCGCCAAGCCCGCGCTTTCGGCCTCCACCGCCGCCCGCTGCGCCTTGGGGGCGAAGCGGGACAGCCCCAGGCGCTCTATCGTGTGGCCGAAACCGTACTTGCTGGCCACCAGGATCACCTGGGAGATGCGCCGCGCGAAATCTCTGCCCCGTGCCAGCGCGGGCACTACCTTCACCAGCCTTTGCCCTAAGTCACCACGCTGATCTTGGCGCCGCAACGGACGCACTTGCCGTCTGCCAGGTTCTTAACAGTTGCTCCGAATCCGTGGCGCACGATCAGCTTGGCCCCGCAAGAGGGGCACACGGTATCCTGGGTCTGGGGCAACGCGATATTGCCCACATACACGTAGTTCAGCTTCTCCCGCGCCAGCGCGTAGGCGCGGCTGAGCGTCTCTGGCGGCGTCGGCGGCGCGGTCAGCTTGTAGTCCGGGTGGTAGCGAGAGAAGTGCAGGGGCGTGTCCGGGCCCAGAGCCTCCGCCACCCAGTCCACCAGCGCCCGGAAGTCCTCGTCCCTGTCGTTCTCACCCGGGATCACCAGGTTGGTGATCTCCACGTGCGCGTGCTGGGCCGCCATCTCGGCAGCCCGCAGCACCCACCGCAGGCGGCCGCCGCACAGCCGGCGGTAGAACTCGTCGGACATGGCCTTCACGTCAATGTTGAGCGCGTCAATGCAGGGCAGCAACTCCTCGAGCGGCTCTGGGTTGATGAAGCCGTTAGTCACCAAGACGTTCTTCAGTCCCCGCTGCTGAGCCAACCGCGCGGTATCGTAGACGTATTCATACCAGATCAACGGCTCGTTGTAAGTATACGCCAGCCCTACGTTGTCCTCTCGCGACGAGGCCAGCGCCACGGCCTGCTCTGGCTCGAGCGTCTGTGTGGGCACCTGGAGCTGGCTGATGTTCCAGTTTTGGCAGAAGTCACAGCGCAGGCTACAGCCCCAACTGCCCAGGGACAGAATGAATGACCCCGGCAGGAAGTGATACAGCGGCTTCTTCTCGATGGGATCGAGGTGCACCGCCGTGACCTGGCCATAGGTGAGTGGCACAAGCCTGTCGCCCTCGCGCTTGCGCACCCGGCACTTGCCCACTTGGCCGTCCCGGATCACGCACCGATGCGGGCACAGCTCGCAGCGCAGCTTGCCCTCCTTCAGCACGTAGTGCATGCAGTCTCGTTGTGCCATCCGAGCTGTCCCTAAGTTGGTACGGCTTTGGGCCGCGGCGCTTGCGTGAAGGGCGGCTCGCCCTGCACTTGCTCTATCAACTGTCGCGCCTGGGCCACAGCCTCCTCGTCGCCGGATACGACCAGCCACACGGCGCCCTCAGCCCCGTCAATGCCCCCAGCGGCCAGTTGGGTAGCCTGGACGCGGGTGAGCAGCTCCAGGGCCTCGATCTCCGTGACGATTCTGTCGGGCACGATGGGCATGATAGTAGCCAGCCCTGCCTCCTCCGCCGCTGGGCCCAAAGCCGTCACCAGCCGTCGGGCCTCGAAAAGGTCGCTGCTGACCTGCTTCTCGAGGCCCACAGGGACGATGAAGTGGCACTTGCGTGCGGTGCACGGCGGAAAGGTCGCGCCCACCGTGCCGCCCATGGGGTCCCCCACCAGTATGCCCACCACGCCGGCTGCGTAGTCCAGGGCATTGGCACCCTTGATCACGATGTCGCCGGCCTTCATCTGCTTGACCGATTCGATGACGGTCAGGCCCTTCACCGGCTCGCCTCGGCGGAACACCACGTCGGGCACGCCGCGGACGGGCAGCGCCTCAGCACGGCCCTTCCCCTGCGGCTGGATCCGGCCGGTCAGGTACTGCGTCTTGTCAATGGGATGCCCCAGCAGTTCCTCCAGCACGTAGGCGTTGGTGGATCCCGTGGCCACTGCCATCATGCCCTCCCGCATGGCCCACTTCACCTCGGGCATTCTGGCCACGCCCTTGGCAATGAGGCGCTTGGACTCGGCGACCGTCAGCACGCACTGGAAGCAGGCCTCAGGCATCCCGCGGTGCCTCCTCGTCGTCGTTGTCTACTGCGCGGTACGCCTCCGGGCAGCAGGGCTCTTCCGGGGACCGAGCTGCCACTTCGGCCCGCAGCTCGTCCAGCTCGCGCAGGACCACCTCGAAGCTACCGGCGTTGACCGCAACGGCCACGACGATGACGAAGGCAATGGCAGCAACCATCAGGAAGACATCCACCAGGGACGGGGTGCCCAGGAGAAGCTGCGCTGCCCAGTGCCCCGGCGTGGCCGCAAGGGTCGGCGTCAGCCACTTGGCGGCCAAGATTAGCCCCGCCGCTATGATGAGACACACGAGGCAAGCTCCCGTCGTCGCACGCAGCACCCTTCCGGTGCGCACCTGATACGCTTGCAGCAAGCCCTCCATCGTAAGTCCTCCCTCCTGGTTCCTGGCGAATGTCACCGGCTACTGCGCCTGGTAAGCCGCCGCTATACTCCGGTCTCCTTGAACTCCTCTTCAGCCCGCCTGTTGAACTCGGCCCCATCCGCGAGGTTCACCGTCTTATAGACGTGGGGCTTCTTGCCGGCAGCCACGAGCCGCTCGATAACCGCCGCGGACAGCATCCAGACGATGGCCGCCGCCGCAATGCCCGAGGTGGGCCCGAACCTGGCGTCCAGGCTCTCGACCTCCAAGGCAGCGTCCCCCACAATGCCGCAGTTGTCAATGGTGACATCCGCCACCTCAAACAGCCGCTTCCGGCTGGGGTGCGTGGACTCCTCGGCCAACGAATGGGCTACGGAGGTGATCGCTACCAGCTTCACGCCGCGTGCCTTCGCCGCCAGCGCAAGCGCAACGTCCCGCGCGTTGCGGCCCGAAACCGACCCAAAGATCAGCACATCGCCGGGGCGCACCTTGGAGTTATCCAGCGCCAACTCGGCCAGCCCCAGCACCCGGTCTGGCCGCACGGCCTCGCTGTGACGTCGTGTGGTGGCTGGGCCTGCGTTGTGCACTGAGAAACCGTATTCCAGTGCCGTCAGCAGCAGCAGGCCCCCAGCTCGATGCACCGCCTCGCGCTGCACGAGGTGCCCGGTGTCGTGCAAGTGCACCACGCCGTCGTTGAGCAGGCTGTCCACGATCATGTCTGCTGCCTGCGCGATGGCGTCCATCTGTGTGTGCTCGATCCTGTCCAGCACCTGACGGACAGCGCCGAGGTAGGCCTGGGCCAGTGACTCGTTGCTCACGGCAGCGGTATCTCCCATGCCTGCAGGTACTGGTCGAAGCTGGCGCTCTTGGTATGCCCATCGGCATACAGCAGGTTGTACCGCCCGTCCCGAATCCTGCGCTCGCCGTGCCATGCGCCCACGCCATCGGCCAGCACGTGCGTGTCGCTGGGTCGGCTTACCTGTGACAGCCGCACGCGACCAAAGGCCAACTCGGTGCGGTAGTAGTAGCTTGTACCCCACTTCCCATAGGAGGAGGGGTGCGTGGGCAAGTGCACCGATGCAATCTCCACATCATCGAACCCGTGGTCGGATGGGCAGCAGAAGAGCTCCCGACTGCGGCAATAGGGCTGTAGGATCTCGAAGTAGTAGGGCATAGAGGCAAGCTGCGCCTGCCACTGCGGATACATGCTCCATATGTGCGGGCACTGCACGTCCACGGGGTCCGCGCCGTAAGGGTAGAACTCATCGTAGTCGTCGGCATAGAGCTGGATGGCCATGCCTATCTGGCGCAGGTTGGAGAGGCATTTGGCTGCGCGTGCCTTCTCACGGGCGCGGGCGAAGACGGGATAGATGATGGCAGCCAAGATGGCGATAATGGCAATGACTACCAACAGCTCGATGAGCGTGAAGGCGTTCGTGTCACCGCGCTGCCCAGACATCCTCAACCGATCCTCACCGCGCCGAGGCCCGTGCCTCTACACGCGCCACTCAGCCGGCGCCGTCTCGCGCAGCCTGTCCAGCGTGGCCGGCGTGCGCTCGCCGGTGGCCCGCGCTATTCCCTCCACGGCGACGCCGAACACCGGCCTCAGAGGCAGAGGTAAAGGCCGCGCTCTGGGCGCCCTGACCTTCAGCGCTGCGCGCAGCGCCTGCTGGAGCCCGTGCGAGCCTAGCAGCGCCCCACCGGCAAAGACGGCCGGCAACTCACCATCTGACCAGCCGGCCCTGCACAGAGCCGCCTGGGCCATGTCGGCCAAGTCGTGGGCTGCGCTGGTCAGGATGGCACGGGCCGTCTGGTCACCCCTGTCGGCGGCGCAGCTCACTAACGGGGCGATACCAGCTATCTCGTGCCGCGCCAAGGGCGGATCGTATACCTTGCCCACTAACCCCCAGGCGCTCTCTACGCCCAGATGCGCGCGGATCAACTCTGTTAGCTGCGTCTCCGGCCCACGTCGGTCCATAGCCCTGGCCACAGCACGCAGAGCCGCAACGGCTATGGCGTAGGCGCTGCCCTCGTCGCCCAGCAGCGGCCCCTTGCCGCCTGCGTATGTCACGTGCTGGCCGTCTCGCACCGCGGCGGCGAAAGAACCGGTGCCAGCCATGATGACCAGGCCGTGGCTCTCGCCCGACACGGCCAGGCAAGCGACAGCCTCGCTGACGGGCCAAACAGCCTCCACAGGGAAGCCGTTGTCGCCGGCTACTGCCCGCACCACCTCCGCCCCACAGGGCAGGGCGCCGGCGATTGCCACGATCTCCAAGGGCCTTGGCGCCATCTCCTGGGCGGCGCAAAACGCCGTGCGCACGGCAGCCACCGCCTGCTCCCAGGGCACGTAGAGGGGCACCGACGGCCCGCCCTGCCCGTGTCCCAGGCACTGTCCCTGGAGGCTGGCCAGGAGGCAATCGGTCTTGGTGCCGCCACCGTCAATGGCTGCGATTACCTTCATCCCTGGTGGCGCTAGGCCTCCAACGCGCCCGCCTCCCGAGGCGACGCTGCCTACGAGGGGCACCAAGCCCGGCCCTCGTCCCCAGAACAGGCTACCGCTGGCCCCCGCGGCCCGACAGCCGATTGTATCACATTTCCGAACCACTGTGAAGCCGACGCTGGTGGGCCTGGTCGAGCCGCTGCAACAGGTCTACGGCCAGGATGAGGAAGCCTGCGAGGATGGCCAAGTCGGCCAGGTTGTACACATCCCCCCAGCGGCACAACACCAGGTAGTCAACCACGAAGCCCTGCAACACGATGCGATCTGCCAGGTTGCTGGCCGCTCCGCCCACAATCAGCCCCAGTGCCAGGGAACCGGCCGACCCCAGGCGACCGTGAATGCGGCGGCGAAGACGTAACAGCAGCCCGCACACCACAACCAGCCATAGCAGGCACGCGCCGACATCAGCCCAGGTTAGCACCAGAGGAGAGACACCGCCTTGGGCAAGGTGACGGAAGTAGTCGAAGCCGAACATCAGGCCGCAGTTGCGGAAGTGGCCGATGCCGAAGCACTCGTCCAGCAGCCACTGCCAATGCCCGACGGGGATGAGGGCCAAGGTCAGCAGCTTGGCACACTGATCCAGCAGGAGCACAGCAGCCGCGCTCAGGCCGGTCTCAGCCCTGCGCCCAAACAAACACGCCGCCAGCGCGAAGCCGACGGCGACGACCGTCCCGGCAATGACCGGCTCAAAAGGTGCCACGCCCTGGCGGCCTCCAACCATCCTGGCCTTCAGACCCCACCCCCTGCCCTAGAGCGTCTTGCGCTCCAGCCGGGGCACGTTGGTGATCATCACCTTGCCTCGACCCAGCTTGATGAACCCTAGCCGCTCGAATGACTTCAGCACACGGGTTAAGGTCTCACGCGAGGTACTGACCATGTTGGCAAGCTCCTGGCGCGTGTAGGCCAGAGGCACCACCACGCCCACCTCCGTCTCCGTGCCCTCTTTCTGGGCCAGGTCCAGCAGCAGGCCTGCCACTCGGCCCTGAACGTCCAGGAACGAGAGGTCCTCGATGCGCTCGTCCGCCTGCCGCAGGCGCTTGCTCATGGTGACCAGCAGGTGCAGGGCAATCTGAGGGTGCTCCTCGAGCTTGCGGAGGAAGTCGTCGTGGTCGCCAACCAGGGCGGCAGTGCGCTCGGCCGCTGTCGCGGTGGCCGACCGGGGTTCGCCATCCAGAATGCCCATCTCGCCGAAGAAGTCGCCCGCCCCCAAGTAGGTGAGAGTCACTTCGCGGCCCTCGTGGCCCCGCAGGCTGATCTTCACCTTGCCTGACTTAATGAGGAAGAACCTGGCGGCCGGGTCCTCCTCGCGGACGATGACCTCGCCGTCCTCGTAGACGCTCTCGCTGAGGTCCTCTACGAGCTGGCGGCGGTCAGCCTCGGCCAGTTGGCCGAACAACGCTACCTCGCTCAGGAAGTTCTGCTCGGTCATAGGCCCTTAGCCCCCACGACCAGGAGTTGTACGGGATCGTTGTGCCATTATATGGCCCCTGAAGCAGCCCTGTCAACCTGCACCCGCATGCCGCTCGGAGCCGTTTCCCCCTTGACAAAACGCGGCTTTTGTAGCATAAATGACCACACAGGGGATCAGAGGGTTGTGAGCAGCAGATACAGCATACATCGCAGCAAAGGACAAACCAATGGTCAGACAATGTTGCCTGTGTAACGCCATCTACGCCGGCAAGAACAGCGAGGGTGCGGACCTGTGGGTGGCGCATCCTCGCCGGATTCGGGGCAGCCAGGGGATCTGCCCCGTTTGTCTTCCCGCGGAGGTGGAGCGGATCATCCGCATGGCCGAAGCGGTTAGCGTGCAGCTGCCGCAGCTAACCGCAGAGAACGCCTAGCCCGGCCACAAGCTCCACTCCCCTGCCCGCCGTCGGACGCGGCAGCGCTGGCGGGGCTCACGGCTGACACCACGGACTTGGTGCCTGTAGCCTGCCGTCAAGGCAACACGCCCGGAGGCAGCAGCCCGCACTCCGGGGAGTTGCGCAGTTCCACCTCGGGTCCCGGCGGGGCGTAAATGGCGAGTATCTTCAGCTCCTCCCACCCCCTGTTGATGGTCTCGTGGTAAACGTCGGGCGGGATGTGTATCAGGTCGCCAGGGCCAATGGGCTGCCGCTCGTCGGCCACCATCTGCTCTCCCACGCCGCTGACCACGTATAGGATCTCCTCCACCCCCGGGTGATTGTGGCGCGTGTGGCCCTTGCCGGACTTCAGGATGACCACCCCGGCGCTGAACCTGCGTGCGTCCGTGACACGCGGCTCGCTGAGCCACTTGAGGAATCCCCAGTCGAATACTTGCGTCTCGACGTCGTTGCCGCGAACGAACCGTCTGCCTGAGTCGGCCATCTCTCCCCTGCTTTCCTGTGCCTGACGTGTGCGGCCCCAACTTCGCCCCCCCGAGGCGCGGGTCCTTCCAGGCAGTGGTGCGCGAGGAGGTGGGGACAGCGGGCTCGGCGAAGGCAGGAGCGTTGTTACCAGCCGGGACAGCCAGTCAGACCATGCCCGAAGCTCAGCTCGTCATCCACGACGTCCGAGTCAGCTACGGGGCGATTGAGGCCCTGCGTGGAGCTACGTTCCAGGTCAGCCCGGGCGATTTCGTGGGCATTATCGGCCCGAACGGTTCCGGGAAGTCCACGCTGCTGAAGACCATCGCGCGGGTACTCCAGCCGCAGGGCGGCGCTATCCTGCTGGAGGGCATTGACCTGCGCGAGCGGGACACCCGGGAGGTCGCCCGCATCATGGGAGTGGTGCCGCAGGAGAGCCCCATCGTCTTCGACTTCTCGACGCTGGAAGTGGTCCTGATGGGCCGGTCCCCGCATCTGGGGCGCTTTCAGATGGAGTCGGAGCGCGACCTGGCGGTTGCCCGCCGGGCCATGGAACTCACCGACACCCTCCACCTGGGCGACCGCCCGATAACGGCCCTCAGCGGGGGCGAGAAGCAGCGGGCCATCATCGCGCGGGCGCTAGCTCAGGAGCCCAGAATCCTGCTCCTGGACGAGCCCACCATCGCCCTGGACATCAACCACCAGATCGAGATCATGGACATCGTCACGCGCCTTAACCGCGACCAGGGCGTGACGATTCTGGTGGTCTTCCACGACCTCAACCTGGCCGCGCAATACTGCGACTACCTGGTGGCGCTCACTGAGGGGACCGTCTTCGCCATCGGCACTCCGGCCGAGGTGCTGACTGACGAACACGTCCGGGCGATCTACCAGGCGGCTGTCATCGTCGGCACCCACCCCACCACCGGCCGCCCGCAGGTATCCCTGCTGCCCAAGACTATGCCCAAGGCCACTGCACGCTAGCCCCCGCCACCTAGCTGTCTCGACTCACGCCAGCCCGGAGAATCAGACCTTCTGCACCTTCCTGGCCTTGAGGCACGAGGCACACACCTTCAGTCGCTTCGGGGAGCCGTCCACCATCGCCCGCACGCGCTGAAGGTTGGGCATGAAGCGCCGCTTGGTGTGGCGCTGAGAGTGGCTGACATTGTGTCCGCTCATGGGTCCTTTGCCGCAAATGTCGCATCGCTGTGCCATTTCCGCTTGTCCCCGCAGCCCTAGAGGGCCGCTATCCCAAGAAGATGCGGCCGGGATGCCGTCTCCCGGTCCGCTTGCTCGCACCGTTGACATGCTGAGTATAGCAGATTGCAGAAGGCGGCGCAAGCCCCCAGAGGGCACGCAGCGCTTGCCCTAGGCCCCTTTTTGTGGTACTATGCCACTGTCGTCTGATAACCTTACAGGGAGGTGGACTTCTTGGCGCACGCGGTTCTCATCGTCACCACTAGCGGGCGTGCTAAGCTCGTCACCGAGGACCAGTACCCCACTCGAGGGCGAGGTGGCAAAGGGGTCAAGACGTGGGGCGAGCTGGCGCCCGGTGAGCAGATTGCGACCGTCGAGCACGTCACTACCGAGAGCACCGAGGACATTATCGTCTTCACCGCGCGGGGCATGGCGCTCCGCGTGAAGATCGCCGCCATCCCCACCCGCAGCCGCGCCGCCGGTGGCGTCAAGCTGGTAGACGTGGCCGAAGGGGACCGAGTGGTAGCGGTCAAGGTGTAGAAGCACGTCACGCGCTGCCTCCACGCCGTCGAGGCCCCGACGTGCTTGCGTGGTGGGGGCGCTGCGAACTGAGACCGGCGAGGCTGCCTTCCGCGGGCGGGCAAGCGATGTCTTGCCAGGCCGTCGGCTGCGGGAGGCGTCCTCGCCGGTCGTGCACTTCGGGGCCGTCTTCGAGTGCGCCGCGTGTCTGGGATCGCTCGAGCGCCCGGCTATTGGCCTCTGGCCTTCCGGAGCTTCTCCCAATCCGCCAGGAAGTTCTTCAGGCCGATGTCGGTGAGCGGATGCTTAAACATCCTCTCCGCCACCGCAAAGGGAATGGTCGCGATGTGGGCGCCGGCCAGCGCCCCGCGCACCACGTGGCCGGGATGGCGGACGCTTGCCACAATGACCTCCGTGTCGAAGCCGTAGTTCAGGTAGATCTGCACAATCTGCTCCACTAACTCCATCCCGTCGTGACCGATGTCGTCCAGGCGCCCGACGAAAGGTGAGATGTAGGTCGCGCCGGCCTTGGCCGCGATGAGGGCCTGCACGGGCGAGAAGCAGAGCGTGACGTTGGTCTTGATGCCCTCCTTGGACAGCGTGCAAACGGCCTTGATGCCTTCGGGGATGAGAGGCACCTTGACTACCACGTTCGGCGCCCACGAGGCCAGCTCCCGCGCCTCGCGCATTATGCCCTCGGCATCGGTGGCAACCACCTCCGCGCTCACCGGGCCGACGACTATCCGGCAGATCTCCTGCACACGGGTACGGAATTCCACGCCCTCCTTGGCCACCAGCGAGGGGTTGGTGGTGACGCCGTCCAGGATGCCCCAGGCGGCAGCGGTCTTGATCTCCTCGATGTTGGCGGTGTCCAGGAAGAACTTCATGGTTGGCATCTCCTTGGGTGGCCTGCCCCAGCCGTGCTCCACCACGGGACCAGAGGCAGCGTACGCCCGCTAGGATCGGTCGGCCGAGGCGCCGGCAGCCCGCCTGGGTGCGAGCGCCGCGTGGTTGTGGCTGACCTTAGCCACCTCCTCTTCGAAGTTGAACTCCCCCCGTTCGGGAGTGTGGCATTGCCCACAGGTCGAAGGAGTGACCTTGGCTCTCACGTCCTTCGGCTGCTGCCCTTGGCTATGGCGCAGGCCCGGGCCGTGACAGGAGCTGCACTCAACTCCTTCATCCCGCGTCTTCACCTGCGGGATTCGTCGTGTGCGCCGGTACTCCTCCGAGTGGCACACAATGCACTCGTCGGTCAGCTTGTGCTCCTGGCGGAGGGTCTCCAGAGCAGCGGCGTGAGCCGTCCGCTGCCAATCGGCCCACTCCGCCTGGTGGCACCTGCCGCACACGCTCGCGCGCTCGAAGGTGCCGATAGGGACATTGCGCAGACTGGCGAGACGCTGCTCCCCGGCCTGCCTCAACAACGCAGGCTGGATAAGCTCGTTGACTGCCGCGTCTTCCGGCAGCGTCAGGTCCACGCGTTCCAGGTGCACTGTAAGCTGCGGGCGTCGCAGCTTGGGGAAGGAGACCTCGACGACGCCCACGTCCCAGCCACGGGGGCTGGTGGGCACGATGGTAGTGCCGTTGACCACCAGCGGCTCTGTCAGAGAGGCCTCCGAGGCGCCCCCGATGACGACGTCCACCAGCCCCTGCACCTGCGGAAAGGCCAGCAGCGTCTTGTCCATGGGCAGAGAGAGTTGGCTCAGTAGGACGACTACGTCACACTCGGCACGGAGTCTGCCCAGCACGGCCGCAGCCCGCGAGGCCAGCGCCGCCGGCGTGTAGTCGGCTGCGCCGCGAGGCCAGAAGAAGCTCGCGACACCGACCTTCCTACCCTCTGCCTCGAGGATCCTGTACGGGTGTTTCTCGCTGCCCAGGGTCTCGGCCGACTCGCCGCTGCTCACCACAGCCACGCCGGCCTCGTCGGCGGCCTTGACGTAGTCCTCCCCCAGCAGGTAATCGCGGTACGATATGCCCACTGCATCATAGCGCATGGCGCCCATGGCCTTGAGCACCGCTGCGGAGACGTAGGTCACGTCGCCCACATAGCCGCTGTCAAGCAGCACGCTAGCCGCGTAGTCCGTGCGTAAGCGTCTTATGAGCGTGGCCCGGCGGGCCAGACCGCCCGCCCGCGCGTGTCAACCACAGGCCTGCAAGGCGCCCTGCGTGTCGTTGGTGTAGAGAATGGCGATTGGCCGCGGCGCCGAGGACACGTAGGCCAAGCTGAGGCCGCACACCAAGGCGGCGAACGCCAAGCCGGCCGCAGCCCGTAGACTGGTTATCAGGACCCAGTTACGCTCCACCTTCGTCCAACTCCCAGCGGTCGCCGTGGCACCACCCGAGCAAGGCTAGGCGTGCTCCGCCATGAAGGCCAGGGTCTCCTCCCAGCCGCGAATGCCTTGGGTGGTGCCGATGCCCTGGCAGCACAGGGCGCCCACGGCGTTGGCTAACCGGCCGGTGCGCTCCAGGTCCCAGCCCTCCAGTACGCCGCGTAGGAAGCCCGCCACGAAGGCATCGCCTGCGCCGGTGGCGTCTACCGTATCCACGCGGTAGATGGGCAGCCTGATCTCCTGGTCGGCGCTGCGGAGGTAGCAGCCCTCGGTGCCCATCTTCAGCGCCACCAGGCCGACGCCATGATCCAGCAGCACTTGAGCCACCTCGGCCGGCTCCTCCCTGCCCGTGATCATCCTCGCCTCGTCGAAACTCGGAAGCATGATGTCTACGTGCGGCAGGCATGGGGCAATGAGGCTCATCCATTGCCCGGTAGCGTCCCAGGCCGTGTCGAGGCTGGTGGTGACGCCAGCCGCCTTCGCGTCTCTGAGCACGCCGGCCGCCGGCTCGCCATCGAAGCCAGGCATCAGGTTGTGGCCGGCATAGTGCAGAATCCGACCGGAGGTGGCAATGCCCATATCCAGCTCCGCACGCCTCAGCCGGGCGTTAGCCCCCACATTATGGATGAAGCTGCGCTCGCCGTCAGTATGGACCAGCACCATAGTGCCCGAGGTGTTGACCTCCGCATCGCGCACGATGCCGGCGCAGTCGCACCCGGCGCTGGTGAGCTGGTCAGTGACGAAGTCGCCAAAGCCATCGGCCCCCACCTTGCCTATGACGGCCACCCGGGCGCGGAGTCGAGCCAGGCCAATCCCGGTGTTGGCAGCGCAGCCGCCGCTGTGTAGCTCGATCTGGTTGCAGAGCACGAGCTGGCCACGTTGCGGGTACTCGTCCACAGGCTTAGCCACCACGTCCGCCACCAGAATGCCGAGACAGACTACGTCAGGCACGGAATGCTTCCTCCTCTGGTGAGAGGTCTTCGGGCGGCTCAGTTGCCTCGCCCTCCTCCGTCTGGTACTTCCGCAGCAGGTCCTCGACGGCGCCGGCGCCGAGTAAGGCGACGAGGCCGGCGAACAGGAAGAAGACAACCATCACAGATAGGCCCATGAGCGTTGGCCTGCCGAGCAGCACGGGCAAGGCCAACAGGGCGGCCATAGCGGCAATCTCGAGCATGACCACAGTGGAATAGCCAATGCTGTCTGCGGCCAGCAGGGCGGCTTTCCTGAGGCCTCTCCATACCCCGCTGTCCTCGCGCACGATGAACTGCGGAGCGTACAGTTGCATCAGGCACCAGAAGATGAGGACGTAAATCCACAGCACGCCGATCATCCACAGCCAGTGGCCGGCGAACTTGGTGGTGTAGAACCCTATGTTGAGGATGCAGCCTGCGACTATGACGGCGTTGATGAGGAAGTAGAACACGCCGCGCCAGAAGAAGCGGCTGTAGCCCTGGAAGAAGTGGCGCAGGCCCGGGTCGTCGCGGGTGGCGATGTGGTGGCTGAGGTGGGCTAGGCCCAGAGTCGCCGGGCCCACCGTGAGCGCCCCGACAGTTGCTCCGAGGGCAGCCAGTGCTACCGGGCTCGCGGCCACTGCTGCGGCGGCCAGCGCCGGGGCGATCCAGGCGGTGCACCACAGCACATTGGCAACCACCACGAGCTGTAGGTAGTCGTAGCCTGCCGCCAGCGTCTCCTTGAGCATTCTGCCGAGGCTGGGCATGTGGCTCCCAGGTTCCTCGGCGCGGCTACAGGCTCCTTCCTGCCCGGCCCGGGCGGCGAGAAGGGCTGTGGGGGCGCGCTGCCGAATCTGTCGGCACCGGCCCTAGCTACGGCGGGCCATTACGGCGGTCCGGCGAGCCCATGCACCGTCAACCGCTAACCGGTGGTCTGGGAGGTCTGGAAATGCGCATACTGGTAACTGGCGGAGCAGGCTTCATCGGCTCCCACGTTGTGGATCGGTGCCTGGCTGAGGGGCACGAGGTCGCCGTGGTGGATAACCTGTCCACCGGCAGCCGCGAGAACCTGAATCCTACAGCCGCGTTCTTCGAGGCTGACATTCGCGATGCCGACGGCATGGAGCGCACGATTGCCCAACAGCGCCCCCAGGTCATCATCCACCACGCCGCGCAGATGGACGTGCGCAGATCGGTGGCGCACCCGATCTTCGACGCCGAGACCAACGTCATCGGAAGCCTCAATCTGCTGATGGTGGCCCTCAAACACGGTGTACGGCGATTCGTCTATGCCAGCACCGGCGGGGCCATCTACGGGGACACGGACAACCGGCCCACACCGGAGGACCATCCGCCAAACCCTATCTCCCCCTACGGCGTCTCCAAGCACACGGTCGAGCACTACCTGCACCTGTACCACGTCAACGAGGGCCTTGGTTACATGGCGCTGCGCTACGCCAACGTCTATGGCCCGCGCCAGAATCCGCACGGCGAGGCGGGAGTAGTGGCCATCTTCGCGGGGCTGATGCTGGCGGCCAAGCAGCCCACCATCTTCGGGGACGGGACCATGACGCGCGACTATGTCTACGTGGACGACGTGGTCGAAGGCGTCTGGGGGGCTGTGGAGAGTGACGCGAACGAGGTGCTCAACATCGGCACCGGCGTCGAGACGTCGGTGTTGGGCATCTTCAACAGCCTGAAGAAGCACACCGGCTACGACGGGGAGCCCCTCTTCGCCGAGCGCCGCCCGGGCGAGATGCAGAATAGCTGCCTGGACCCCTCGAAGGCGCGGCAGGTCCTCGGCTGGCAGGCTCACGTGCCGCTCGGCGAGGGCCTGCACAGGACGGTTGCCTACTGGACGCAAGAGAGACGCCAATAGGGGCACCCCAGCAGAGATGGAGCCCCACACTTGTCCAGCCGCGTGACCATCGCGGCCAAGACTACCAGAGGAAGCCCAGGCTGGCTGTGAAGCTGGCCTCGTCGAACGCGCGGGCCTCGAGATTCAGCCGGCCGCTCTCGCCCAGCGCCTGATCCAGCCCGACGATGGCGCCCACATCGCTGCTCTTGTCGAAAGAGAAGGCCCGCACCGAGCCCAGCTTCGTCCGTGCGGAGACGTCGGCAAAGGGGGCCGCAACGCTGATGGTCTCGTTGAAGTCGAAGTCGAAGTGGCTCCAGACGATCCCAGCGTAGGGCCGGGTGTTGTTGACTGTGGTGCCGACGGCTAGCGCCACGTTGACCTCGTCGAGCTTGGCGCCGCTGAAGCGCTCGGAGAAGGGGAAGCCCTTGAAGCCCTCCGCGACGAGGCCGCCGGCGATCGCGAAGTCATCCGGCTCCGAGTGCGCGAACTGGCCGCTGATCGCAAACGACGTGCCCGGTTTGCCTGGTGCGCAGATCCGATACCGCAGGCCAGCCGCCCAGGCCAGGCCATAGCCGAAGTCGTACATATCCCCCGGCCCCATGTCCAGTCCCAGGTTAGCCACGCCCAGCTTGCCACGAAGGCTGAGCCGATCAGTGATCCCGTACTCACCGACCCCATAGAACGTCTCGGTGCTCAAGCTCCTGCAACCCTCCACCCCCGGCCCTATCAGGAGCCGAGCGGCAGGTCGGCCGGCCTGGGTGACCCCGTCCAGCATGCTCGGGGTCGTCATGCGCCCGTGCACATTGTCCCGGAAGATGCTCTCGGCACTGAGGTTGAACTGCCCCTCCGCCGGCCCGCTCGGGCCGCCGATCTGCTCAGCCCAGACGCTGCCGGCAAGCACAATCGCTAACAGACAGCACGCGACCGTTGCTACTCGCATCCGACTGCCTCCCTCTGACGGTGTTCTTCTGCGTCGCCATTCTACCACGTCCTGGCCGTTCACCTCAAGGCCGCGGCCGCCTTTGCGTGTGCGCAGGCAGCATGGGCGTCGTGGACCTGTGCCCTGCGCCACACCGGCGACGGCCCCCTCTAGGCGGGCGGCAGCCGAGCAGCCGCTGGCTGTCCCGCGGCGACCAACCGCCCTTCGTCGGGCCCTAGGGGTTCTGGGCCAGCTCGTAGACGCGCCTGTTGAACGCGGTCATGCGCTCGGTCAGCACCTGCCAGGGCTCGTCTTTGATGTTGACCAGGCCGTAGTTGCTGTTCTCCCCGTCGAAGCGCCCCTCGGCGGGCTGGTCGCTCCACTGGAACCAGTGCCAGCCGACCAGGAAGGGCAGCTTGAGCAGGCCCGTCACGTACCTCTCGTAGCCGTCAGCTCGGTCCTTCTGTGTCGGCACGGGCTGTGCCGCGCCCTTCGTGTTGGGCAGGCCTGAGTCCATGGCCTTGAACGAGAACTCGGTGATCATCACAGGCCGATCGGTCTGCTGATGGACCCAGTTGAGCGCCTGGGTCGGCGTATTCTGATCGTAGTTGTTGTAGCTCACGATGTCCACGTGGTCCTTCATGCCAGCCAGCACCTCCGGCAGAGCGTAGCCGGCGAAGCGGCAGCCCAGGATCATATGGTTCGGGGCAGCCTTGCGGATGGCCTCTCGGCACACCCGGAAGTACTGCCCGGCAACGGCTTGTAGGAAGGCCGCTTGGTCGGCTCTCGCCTTACCAGCGTCCTGGGCCGGGAGCGGCAGCTTCTGCACGGTCAGCAAGTCCTCGAAAGCGGCCAGTTTCTGGCCCCAGTTGGCGTTGAACGCCGCAGTGTCGTTGTTGTAGCGTGCGGCCAGGAGGTCCACCACGGCCTGCTTCCCCCCGGCCTCTGCTGGCAGGGCCATGAAATCGCTGAAGATCGGCTCATTGCTGCGCCAGTCGGGCCCCCAGCGCAGCTCATTATCGGTGAAGTAGCCCAGGAGCATGTCGTCCTCGGCCCGAGGCCGGCAATCACGGTTAGCAATGTCGCCGGCAATCTGCCGAAAGCGTGGCGAGAAGACGTCGGGGAACGTGCCCCGGAGCCACGAGCCCCCGGCGCTGGCGCCAATGTTGAGGATGACGGTATAGGGAAGGCCTTGTTGCCACATTGCGGGGACCGACCAGGCGCCAATGGTGTTGAGGTTCCAGCCCCGCAGGCGCTTGGCGGTGGGCTCGGCCCACGCCTGAATCCCACCGTACTTGGCGCTGACCGCCTCGTTGTAGGGGCTCCGGTCGGTGCCCTGAATCCTGTCGCCCCAGTAGGTAACGTGGCAGACGCCCACGCTGATGAAGGCGTTGCCGAGAGGGTCAATGATCCACCAGCGGCCGTTGAGCTGCTCCACGCGGAAGAAGCCGGTGGCCTTGCCCTTGACTCCATCCCAGCCCCCGTACTTGTCGAGGTCCGCGGAAGCGGCTGCGGCTATGAGGAGCATCGCAACGCAGAACAGGGCCTGTTTCATGCCGATCGCCTCCAGACCATTCTTCCCCCTGCCGGCTGCCTTGGCCTCCACCCGGCAGGAGGACTGCTTGGAGGTGGCGAAGAGGGGCCGCCGGAAAGCCAGCAGCATGAAGGACCAATGAGCATGTCCCCTTGGCAACGCACGACGAAGGCGGTGAACCTCCAGCAGCCGGACCGGGTGCCCAAGACTGCGGGCTTCACGCCGCACATCCAGCGGCTGTTTGAGGAGCAAACGGGCGCAAAGGACCCGGCGGCCTACTTCGGCATGGAGATGCGCGGCGTGGGCTTCCTCGAGCCGAAACAGCAGGGTGACTTCTCCCCGTATTACCCCGAAGGCATCCCCGAGGGCGCATACGTCACCGAGTATGGCACCTGCCACGTGCCGGGCGGCTTCTATCACTTCGACCGGATGCGCTTCCCCATGCGGGAGCTGACCACCATTGAGGAGCTGGAGGCCTATCCCTGGCCGGATTTCACCCCCGAGTATCGGTCTGCGCACCTGGAGGACGACGTGAAGCGCGTGCACGACGAGGGGTACTATGTCATCGGCGGCGTGGGGCACATCTGGGAGAACTCCTGGCAGCTCACCGGCATGGAGAAGCTGATGCTGGACTTCCACGACAACCCCGAGTTCGCCGCCTACATCCTGGACCGCGTGACCGAGGACCGCTGCTTCATGGCCAGGCGCTGCGCCGAGGCTGGCTGCGACCAGATCAGCCTGGGCGACGATGTGGGCATGCAGCACAAGCTCATGATGCACCCGGACACCTGGCGCCGGTGGCTGAAACCGCGCCTGGCGCGAGAGATCAAGGCAGCCACTGACGTTAACCCCGACATCAGCGTCTTCTACCACAGCGACGGGAACATCGAGAGCATCATCGAGGACCTGATCGAGGTCGGCGTGACCGTGCTCAACCCCGTGCAGCCCGAGTGCATGGATCCGGTCGCGCTCAAGCGGCACTACGGCGACCGCCTGGCCTTCTGGGGCACTATCGGCACCCAGACTACCATGCCCTTCGGCACACCTGAGGACGTGCGTCAGTGGGTCAAGCGCATGTGTGAGACGGTGGGGGAGGGGGGAGGCCTGGTGCTGGCTCCAACCCACGTGCTGGAGCCCGACGTCCCCTGGCACAACATCGTGGCCATGTTCGAGGCCATTGTGGAGTACGGCGTGTACCGCGACTAGCGCTACGCGGCTGAGCGCCGGTCAGCGCGGCCTCACTGCGGCTTACAGGCCGCCCACGCCTGCTGGTCGAGCCAGGGATGCCACTTGGCGTGGCCATCCACGAAGGTGAAGTTGCTGCCGACGTTGTGCCGCAAGGTCACGTGGTCGGGACAGGGCACGTCGAAGTAGCCGTCGTTGGCCGTTCCCCCCGCCTCCTCCTCGATGAACAACAGCACACTGGCGGCGTCGCGCACGACTCCTACGGGCTGTCCGCGCAGGAAGCCGTTGAGCTCGTAGCTGCATCCGCCGCCTGTGTGGTCGTCGGGACAGATGTAGATCTTGGAGTTCCGCGTGTAGGGGTACAGGCTGCCCTTGGTGACGTCGGAGCGGCCGGGACTGGGCACCGGGAACACATCGTACCAGACCCAGCCACCGTAGACGCCATTACCCCCGGTGCCGTTCGTGGCCCAGGGGAACTGCTCCTCGAAGTCGTCGGTGTACATCGCCACTGCCATCCCCAGTTGCCGCATGTTGCTCAGGCAGGTGGCCTGACGGGCCTTGGCGCGGGCGCGGGAGAAGACCGGGAAGATCATGGAGGCCAGAATGGCAATGATGGCGATGACCACCAGAAGCTCGATGAGCGTGAAGCCTGATACCTTCGGTTTCATGGCGACCTCCTGACCCGGGCCCCTCAGGGAATCGTATACCCCTTCGGCCCGGCGGTCAACCATATCGGCATCCGCAGCAGGCGGCCTCTCTTGACGGACTGCCCACGCAAGTATACGATGTTCCGGCCAAAAGGGAGGCGCGGCGCCTGGAGATTGTGGGGGCCGCGGTTGAGCAGCGGCTGGCAGCTCAGGGCGACGGGATTGGCCCGAGTGCCGCCGGGAAGGGCGTCTGACATGGCCAGGAAGGTGACAGGGCCGCTGCGGGCATCGCCGGGCCAGATGGTCCGGTTCCTGGTGCATCTGCCCAACTTCGTCAAGCTCTACTGGCGGCTGTTCAACGACAAGCGGATCCCTATCATCGCCAAGGCGGTGTTGGTGGCCGGAGCCGTCTACCTCGTGGTGCCGACGGACGCCCTCTTCGACTGGATACCCATACCCCTGGCGGGCTATCTGGACGACGCGGTTGTGGTCTGGCTGGCCCTCAAGGGGTTCATCTGGCTGTGCCCGAAGCAGGTCGTCGCCGAGCACGTCGCGCGGATAGACCGTGGTGAGTAGCGGCCCCGCTAGCGGAAAGCGTCGCGCAGCTCCTCGGGTAGGAACCAGCGGCCGCAGTTGCTGCAAGCCTGGTGCGGCGCAAAGAAGGCGGCCCAGGGGGAGTGGGCCCGGAAGCGCAAGCGGCTATTGGCCTGGTGGCAGGCTGGGCAGACGACGCGCCACGTCAGCTCCCGCGCCAGCATTACCCCGAACAGCAGCCCCAGCGCGGCGAAGGCGACCAAGAGGTGGCGGTACTCGCCACCGAGGAGGTCGGTAATGGCAGCGGCTGCGAGCAGGCAGCCCGCGACGCCGACCAACAGGAGCCCGTAGTAGAGGACATTGCCCAGCCAGCCCATCTTCCGCTGGAGCCAGGGCCAGGCGGCCTCCGGGGCTGGCGGCTCCGGCTCTCGCGCCAGATAGGCCTCGCAGGTCTTGCAGCGCGGATGCGCCTGGGTGGCATCCACGCACAGCTCGCAGATAGGCCGACCACACCACCAGCAGAACGTGACGCTGGCCTGTTTGGGGTGGTTGAAGCACTTGACGCCCACGTCCGTGGCCGCTTCGACGTCTTGCTGTGGCGAGCGCCGCTGCAGCCGCTTGCTGTCGTATTCGGCCCGCTTCTTGGCGTCGGCGATGGTGGCATAGGCCACGTTGATCTCGGTCATCCGCTCCGCGGCCCACGACTTGCGCTCCGGTGGGTAGAGGTCTGGATGGTACTTGCGGGCCAGCACGCGGTAAGCCTTACCACCACCTCGGGGATGGCCCGCTCGTGCACCATGAGGATTTCGTAGTAGTCACGCATGCTGGTTTGCTGCGGCTGCCATGAATCCCAAAGCGCACCCGACCAAAGCGATCCGTCTCATCTGGGGTCCCCTGTGTGGACCTCGCAGCGCTCCGGCGTTCCTGCCTCGGCATACTGGTGGTTCGTACCGCATGATAGCCGATGAGCGGGGCCGCTGTCGAGGTCTGTGGGCAGGTGAGGGGGCAGCCCCGCCGCGTTGACACACCGCTGGCGGGCGTGATAGAATGCGGCCGTTTCGTGGCGCTTGGCCGCGAGAAGAATCCAGTATGCAGGGAGGTTCCAGAGTGCCCGAGAGCGAGGACCTGGAGACTCTATGGAAGGCCGTCAACGATGAGCTGCACAAGGGCGAGCTCATCCCCAGCCTGTGGGAGGCAGTGCGGACTGCCAAGCCCCTGGCCATTGCCGACGGCCGCCTGGTTGTAGGCATGGGGCGCGGGCAGATGGGGCTCGGCAGCCACATGACCGTTGGGCCCAACCGGGCCAGGCTGGAGCAGATCATAGAGCACCTGGCCGGCGAGCGGCTGACCCTAGAGGTGATCGAGGGCCAGTCCCTGGAGGCCTGGGAGAGTCGGCGGCAGCGGGAGATGGCAGTGCGGGAACGCGTAGAGGGCAGAGCGGCGGCGCTTGCGGAGGCACAAGCTGCTGGCGCGACTTGGGACAACCTGCGGGAGCAGCTCACGGTCAAGTTCGCCCAGCACAAGGAACGCAGGTATCCGCAGCACCTGGCCAGATACCTGCTGGAGGCGCTGCAAATGGTGGTGAAGATGGCGTCGCAGCTTGCGCCATCCTCGCCTGCGGAGGAGGAGGCGCAGCAGCGCCAACTGGCACGTATCCTGGAGAAGGTGGCGCAGCAGTGCGGCCTGCCCAGCGCACTGGTGGCCCTGGAGTACCATCGTCTACAGGCAGGCGCGAAGTGAGGCAGCAGCTCACCCGCGCCAGCGTGGAGCGGCGTCAGTGAGCACATCCGGGTCAGTTTCCCCCCTTTATGGCAAGTATGACAGTGGGGTTGCTGGAGCGGCGGGCCTCGCCAACCCAGCGCACCTTGGCCCTGAGCGTATCCGACATGCCCGGTAAGACGTCTGGCAGCCGCACCTCGCCCTCCGGCAGCGCGCCCAACGAGGCGCCTGAAGACCTATTGGCGCTCGCGGGGCGCCTGAATATGGCCATTAAGGCGTGTGCGGCGTACCCGCCGGGACACCCGTCGGCGGCCGCTCTGGTGCGTTTGGCCTATGGCGCCACGACGGAGGCGCTCCACAGCCACGGCTCCCTGCTGTTCGCCTTGGCCAAGGGCCAGTTGCTAGCCAACGGCCAGCCGTTCCGCAGGCGGGAGCTGGCACCGCAACGGCTGGCTCGGAGCCTGGACGAACGAGACATCAGGGCTGTCACCATCGAGCCGACCCCCGCGTTGGAGGACTTTGGGCGCCTGGTCGAGGTTCTCGGTCGGCCGGTACCGCAACTGGCCAGCGAAGGAGGGGCCCAGAAGGCCCTCGGCGCCCCATCGTGCATCGCGTTGGCCCTGGTTCAGTACGATCAGGCCCTCTCCGTGCCGGCGGCGGGCGAACGCACCTGGCAGGACGACGAACTGGCCGCGGCAGTCGCGAAGTACATGGCTGGGGCTGGCGCCGGATTGCCCGATCCCGGGCTACTGGCGCTGCTGGAGTTGCTCAAGCGACCACAAGAGGTCCAATATGCCATCCGTGAGGACGCGGCAGCCGATCCCGGGTCGGCCGAGGCCCTGGCAACCGCGATTCGGCGGCTGTTGGTAGCCATTCTGACTCAGGTGGAGTCGGGCCAGGTGGAAGCGCTGGCGGCGCGCCTGGCGGCGCAGGACGAACGCTTTCGCCCCCTCGCCGAGATGCGCGGCGGAGTGTCGGCCTCAGACGTGATAGAGGCGACGGAGGGGCTCTCAGCCGAGGCGCTCACGACGGCCTTGGCCGCCGTAATGGACATGGGCGTCCTGTCCCGCGAGAACCTGGCCGGAGCGCTGGCGGAGGCCATGGATGAGGGATCCATGCGGGCCGTGGCGCCGGGGTCCGCAAGTGCAGGCGAAGACGGACGCCGAGGCACCTCGGGCCAGGCTGCCAACCTGACTGCGGCTGCGGAGGCGCATTCCGAGCACTTTGCGGCTCTCCTTGGGGACCAGCAGGAGCGCCGCAGCCACGCGAAGCTGCTGACAGACTTGCTGGCGGCCGAGCGCGACCGCGACACGGTTGCGGCGCTGGTCGGCGCGCTGGAGGACCTGGCCTTTGGGGCGCTGGAGGCAGGGGATGGGGAGGTGCTCCTGTGGATTGTGCAGGCTCTAGGCGCACGGTCAAGCGAGAACGAGGAGCCCGCAGTCCTGCTGGAGGTCCAGAACGCACGGCGACGCCTCGCCGCCGAGGGCAGCGTACTGGCGGTTCTGGCCAGGATGGGGGGCGCCGCGGAAGAAGGGGTCCGCGAGGCCTTCGCCCAGGCTCTGCTGGAGCTGGGCGAGCTGGCGTTGGATGCCTGCCAAGGCGCACTGACCGACCCGGACGGGCCCCGGTACGCCGTCGAGGCCGCGCATGTGTTGGTCCGCGGCGGCCCCGCAGGATGGGCCCGCGTCGCTGAGGTTCTACAGGAAGCGCAGCCGCGAGGCCGAGAGGAATGCGTTGAGGCCCTCGGACGTTTCGGAGATCCGGCTGCGGCGCCGACGTTGGCGATAGCGCTGAAAGACCCTGTGCGCTCCATCCGGCAGCGAGCCGCGCTACTGCTCGGGCACTTGGGGTCCCCGGAGGTGATCCCGGATCTGGCGGCAGTGGCCCGCCAGGTTGGGTGGCTGGACCGGGACTACGTGCTGCGTGAGGAGGCCGTCCGGGCACTTGGCCATCTGGACTCGCCGGAGGCAGCGAGGGAGTTGGCGAGGACGGCTGAGGTGGGGAGCACACTGATGCGCCGCCGCGCCCGGCGGGTGGCCGACGCCGCCGTGTATGCCTTGGCCCACATGCAGACCCCGGCGGCCGTGGACTGCCTGGCCGAACTGAGGCAATCCAAGAGCCGGACGGCGCGGGCCGCAGCGCAACGTTGCAGCCAGGACGTGGGGACGGACGGCCATAGGGGCGGGAGGGCCATGAGTATCAGCCAGGGAGCGCGAACCCGATGAACAGGCGCGTCGGCGAGGGAGTCGGGCCGAGCCGCGGCCAAGCCGAGCTGGCCGCTGCGGACCGGGTGGTGCTTGCACTGGACGACTGCCTGAGCAACCGCCGGCTGTACGGGCCCCAGCACGCCATCACGCAAGGCGTGCTCACGCGTAACCGCCGGGCTATTGCCGCGGAACAGCGGCAGGAGGAGCTGACCTTGGCCGTGCTGGAGGGGCGGCTGGTGTGCGAGCGACAGCCCGTGCGGGGGCGTGGGAAGGCGGCGCAGAAGCTGGTGAGCCGCCTCCAGGAGCGCGAAGTGGATGGGGTGGTGTTCCAACCGGGGTTCAGCGAAGCGGATCTTTCCGGCCTGGTGGAGGTGTTGCTGACCCCACCTGCTGATCTGGCCGAGTTGGGCGGCGCGGCTATCGTGCTGCGCTCGCGTGGCGTAGACGCCATCCGTCTAGTGCGGGGCAGTGATGCGCTGGGCCACGAGGCCGAGCCCGGCAGCGGCGCAGCCGATGCGCAGCGCGTCTACCACCTGGCTCTCGACGCCGTGGAGCAGGCCATGGAGCAAGGGCGCGCCGGGAAGCTGCGGGATGTGGAGCCGGTGCGCACCGTGACGCGACAGCTCATGGATCAGATCCTGCGCGACGCCTCGGCGTTGATCGGCCTGACCACCATCCAGCGCTATGACATCTACACCTTCTCGCATTCGGTGAACGTAGGCGTCCTGGCGGTGGCGGTGGGCTCCGAACTCAGACTGGCAGCCGAAGTCCTGGAGCAAGTGGGCACGGCGGCGCTGTTGCACGACCTGGGCAAGGTCTTCATCCCGCACGCCATCCTGCTCAAACCAGCGCCCCTGACCCCGGAGGAATGGCTGGTCGTGAAGCGGCATCCCGTGGAGGGCGCCAGGTCGCTCCAGCAGATCGCGGGGCTGGGCCCGCTGGGCCCGGTGGTGGCCTACGAGCATCACATGCGTCTGGACGGCTCGGGATACCCGGAGGCGAAGGGTCGGAGGGAGCCGGCTCTGGCCAGCCGCATTGTGGCAGTGGTTGACTGCTATGACGCGATTACCGCAGTGCGGCCGTACCGTCAGGGCCACTCCCCGCACTACGCTCTGCGGGAGATGATGCGGCTGGCGGGGCATCAGCTAGATGGGCGGTTAGTGCGCGAGCTGATCAACGTACTGGGCATATACCCGGTCGGCACTTGCGTGCGCTTGAGCACCAATGAGATTGCCGTCGTCCGCCGGCAGAACGCCGCCAATCGCGAGCTGCCTGTAATCATAGTCGTGCGGGACGCTGAGGGGCAACTGCTGCCCGAACACGTGCAGGTGGACTTGCTCCGAGAGGCGGCCGCCAGCGCCAGCGGGCCGGTGCGACGGGTGGTAGCTTCGCTGCCGACCCCCCTCGCCGGTGTGGACATCGAGACAGCCCTGTTCAAGGCTAGCGGGGCGCACGACGGCAGTGGGCGACCACAGTCAGGCGGGGTTCCCGGCTGAGTCGGCATCCCCCGGCAGCGGCTCCAGCATGCCCAGAGCAGTCACAGCGGCGAGACGGACCTCCGCGGACTCGTCGCGAGCCGCCGTGGCCAGAGGTTCCGTGGCTGACGCGCTGGCAATACGACCCAGAGCCTCAGCCCCGGCCACACGCACGCTCTCTTCCCGCCGCGCCAAGGCGACCGCCAGAGCAGGCACCGCCGAGGGCTCGCGCAACAGCCCCAGGCTCAGGGCAGCAGCTTCGGCGACGGCACGGTGCTCGTTGCCCAGCGCTGTTTGCAGGGCCTCGACGGCGTCCCGGGCGCCAAGCTCCCCGAGTGCCTGAGCTGCTGCGGCCGCCACATACGGGCTGTCACTGGCCAGAGCCTGTGCCAGCGTCTCGACGGCATCTGTTCCCGCAGCGCCAGCCAGCGACTTGAGGGCTGCCACCCGCACGTCATCGTCCTCGTCGCTGAAGACCAGCTCCTGAAGCAGGCCCGCCGCGCCACGGTCGCGCAGTGTGCCAAGCGTATAGAGGGCCGCCAGCCGACGCCCTTTGTCGGGCTCTGTCCGCACTAGCGCGCGCAGGCGCTCAGGGCTGACCAAGTGCTCGGCGCGGTCCAGCGCAGCGGCCGCGGCCTCACGAACGCGGGGATCGTCGTCCTGTAGCGCCCAACGAAGGGCTTGCAGCCGTCTTTCCACCGTTATCCACCTGAAGGAGCGGCCCCCGTGGGGTGCGATTCGGAGCCGCTGGGTTTCGGGGTCACGGGCTTCCGCGGGGGCAGCCGGTGGTGGACCTTGCCGTCCGTCACCACAACGCCTTGGTCGTCAATGCGCTCAACAGTGTAGCTGCCTCCAGGGATGGCATCGCCCAGGCGCACCTGGAAAGTGCCGCCCGCATCGCCGAGCACTGCGAGCCGTCCCTGGCGCCCGGCAATCACTGACACGACCTCCGGCAATGGCTTCTGCTCCTCCGCCTGCTCTGACGGTGGGCTCATCTCCACGCCGGTCACGCGGCTGCCTACCGGCACCAGCAGCCTTTCGCCCGGCTTGCCCTTCTCCCTGATCACGCCGATCGTCGCCTGTTGGCGGTCCACCCGTAGTAGCCGGGCCTTGGGCGCAATGTACTCGCCCACGGCGTAGGTGCGCCGCTGCCCCTCAACGTTGAGAATGGCCAGGCCGCCCCTCTTGTCGGCAATCGTGCCCACCAGGACTATGACCGGCTCGGGCGGCGGCGCCTGAACGGTCGTCGGTGGTACGGTTGGTGGCGCCCCGCCTGTGCCGGCTGTGGGCTCGGTCTCCTTGCCAGGCCCAGGCACCGCGGGGGGCGGCACCAGAGGAGGTAGCTTGACGACAGGCGCTGGCGGGCGGGCCACTGGCGGAGTGGGACGTGGTGGCTCTGGCCTCTCTACTCGGGGGGTGGGTGCCGGGCCGGCTGGCCCGACGGAGAAGGGCGCTCCGGCAGCCATCGGCTGAGGTGCGACGGCAACGGCAGCAGCGGGCCGCGGCGCTGGCTGGCTAGGCTGGAGGATGTAAAGCTCGCCGCTCAGATCGCCGGTTAGTATGCTTGCGTCGGCCCCCTTCAGCTTAATGCCGACTGCGTTCAGCAGCAGCGTGGGACGCCGGGCCTCAAGAGCCGTGACGAACCTGCGGACGCCGTCGTACCGCCCCTCGACCCGGACTGCGATCTGCTGCTCGTAGAGGGCATAACTGGGAACGCTTGGCTGCGCTGGCGCCGGCGGCCGCTGCCCCTCCTCCTGGGGTACGCGGGCCTTCTGCGCCGTGACGCTGGCCAGCCTGACCTGGGCAGCACCGGCCATCCTGGCGAGTTCAGCAGGGAAAACCGCCGCCTCCTCCGGCGTGAACAGGTTCGCCTGCCGAAGTTGGTCGGCCGCCCTTAGGCCGGCGAGGTGCTGGGTATTGGTAAGCTCGCGGCGGGAAGCCGTCAGCCGTCCGCGCGCGGCCTGGAACTGGCTGTGGGCCGGCAGCACAAACCCATACACGCCCGCCGCCATTACGACGATCGCCAGGCCGATCCCCAGGACGATACGCTCTCGCAGACTCAGACGGTTCAAACGAGAGTACCTTCCTCCCTCGCCGCTGACAGGCCAGCCTGCTAGCGGACCTGCGCCACGACCTCGAAACCGACGGCTGTGCCGCTCTCCTTGACGGCTTCCAGGGAGCTCAAGCGCACCCCGGTGAAGCAGGGGGCCAGGCGCAGGGCCTCCACCAGCTTCGCCGTGCCGCTCTCGTGGGGGGCCGTGCCCTTGATGAGCGCATTGCCGTTGGCATCTATCTCCAGGCTCTGGAGTGAAGTCCCCTGGGGCAGGCGAGCAACCACTTGGTCGAGCACCGGTGCCCACTGCTTAGCGGCCTTGGGCTCAAGGGTCGGCCGGGCGCGCTCGATACCGGCCAAGATGGCCTGCTTCTGGTCCGGGGTAATGCTCTCCGTTGCCTGTGTCTGCCGAGCTGCCGCCTGAATCTGGCTCTCGATGCTGGCCGCCTTCCGGTGGGCCAGGGAGCCCTCCAGCTTGAACGTGCCCCCCAACGCCAGGAAGACCATCAGCAGCATGCCGCCCGGCAGCACCACTGGCAGGAGTGGCCTGCCAGGCTGGCGCCGCACCTCCATGGCTCTGACCGACAGTGGCGCCCAGAAGGCGTCGGCCTCCATGCCCAGGCCGGCCAGGGCGGCACCAATGGCTGGGGCGTAGCTGGAGACGGCCCGCTCCTGAACTGCACCCAGCCACCGCGGATCCACGATCTCAATGCCAGCGAGGGGATTGGCTGCACGAGTCGGCATGCCCAGGCGCTGCCCTAGCTGTTCGTGGAACTCGTCAGTTAGGAGCACGTCCGACATGGTGAGTGCCAGCCGTACCTGAGATGAGTCGGGCCTTTCGCGCTGGAAGAACCGCACGCAGCGGCCCGCCTCTATGGCCACCACCGCGGCCGGCTCCACGGGCCCCAGGTCCTGAGCCTGGTCGGGGGACTGCTCCAGGAATCCTCCGCTGGCGGCTTCGTCGGCCGCGCGCAGCACATTGCGGATCCGCAAGTCCAGAACGTGGGAGAACAGGAGCTGCCCGTCGCCGGCAATGATGGCTTCGGTGCCCCAGGAGCCGAGCAGAAGCAGCATGGCGTAGCCCTCGGCCGCGGCAGACAGCTCCCCCGCGTGGAGCAGGGCTCTAGCCCCGGCCAAAATGGCCAACTCGCAAGCCGCGGCGTCCGCGCCCATGGCGGCCAGAACGGCGTCGGCCGACTCGGCAAGGTGTCGGTGAGTGGCGGTAACAACCACAGACATGGACCCCTCTTCCGCCTCGCCCTCTGGCTGCCCTAGCTGGTAACCAATCACCTCTTCGCCCAGGGAGAACAGGGAGTAGTGCTCGATCTCGGCGCGGATGGCTTCCCGCATATCCCCCGCCGGCATCGGGGGGAACGCCATGTTGCGTAGTACCAGGCCGTCGCCGCCGAGCGCCAGGCGCACATTGGTAGTCTGCGCCGGGCTGCCGGCGAGGGCTTCGCGTACAGCCTCGGCCACGTTCTCGGGCGTGCGCACCACACCTGACTCGTCCATAACCCGGGCGGCGAGCGGGGCCTCGCGCAGCGCCAAGGCCTGCACGCCCTCGCTGGTAGACTCCAGCAAGGCCACGCGCACTTCGCCCCTGCTCAGGAAGACACCGATGGCTTGCTGCCCGGCCATTTGCGCCACCCCAGGCCCAGCCGGTCAGGTTGGGCCAGCGTTGTTATTCCCTGTCCGACGCCGTCTGTCCTGCCTTCCCTGGCTCCGCGTGCTACAGCTCCTCCCAGCGGCGGACCAGGATACGCGTGCCGATCAGCTCGACCTCGGCCGTCACCGCCCTCGAGATGCCCGCGACCGTGCCCGTTGCGGTAATGGTGCGCCCGCCGGGATTGCTGGCTGTGGGGAGCATCTGGTGCTCATAGTAGTGCCCGCTCCCGGCCGGGAACTCTGTCCTGATGAGGTAGGGGATCACCGCCGACGGGTCCTGGCGGTAGGTCGCAATGGCGTCCTCGGCGCCAGCCTGGGCCACGTAACGGGCTTGCACATAGTGAAGTGAGTAGCTGGCCGATTGGCTCTCCAAGGCTGCCGAGTCCATGAAGGCCAGCACGAGCAGCAGCGAGATGGCCAACACGAAGATGGCCACGAGCAAGGCTGCCCCCTGTTGCCGTTTTCTGACGAGACGGATCATGGCAATGTCTACCAGAGCTGAAGTCCCGGTACTTGCTGGCTGCGGATCAAGCCCTCGTCCAACTCGATCCGCGCCCCTGATATCAGGTAAACGTGGCTGGAATACACCGCGCCCCATACGCGCGCCGCGACCCCCACGTGGTTACGCGCGTAGACCAAGCCCCTTATTGTCGTGAGGCCACTGAGGTATATGTAGTCATTGCTGATGAGGTTGGCCTGGATCCCCCGATCCTTGCTCACCGTGATTGTGTTCCTGGCGTACATGAACGGGGAACCGGGGATGTCCACAAACTTGTTCAAGCTGACCTGATCGCCAGCTACGAGGTCAATCCCATTCGTGAGGAGCGAGTAGCCACTCATCAGGATGTCATCAGTAGCCACAATGGTCCCCGGGCCCGTCAGGGTGACGGGGCCATTCACGGTGACAGTCCCATTGCACAGGAACGTCCTGTCAGGCAGGCTGGCGAAGTCTACGGTGTCGCCTCCGTAAGAGAAGATGTAGTTCTGCACCGGCTTGGCCGCAGCCTGGGCCAGCAGACTGTCATAGAAGCTCGTGTCTAGAGGCGGCAGGGACGGAGCTGGTTGCGGTCCTGGGGCGACCGTCATGCTGGTGCCGAAGGCAGAGCCGCCCACGTACGCCAGGCCGTCCGTGACGGCAGAGCCCGCGTCGAGGACGACGTCACCGCCACAGTACACGTCTCCCCGGATGGTCGAATTGTTCAGTATGTCCATCCTGTCGGCACTAGGGCTGAAGACGGCGAAGAGCGGGGGATCAGCCGGCAGGTCTATGGCGGACACCGCCCGGGCGCTGGCACGGCCGTCGGCCGAGGTGGCCTGGAAGACGGCCTCCACCAGCCCGGCCCGCCAGGGGTCAGCAGCAGGGGTAAGCCCGTCGCGCCCGAAGGCGGCGAATTGCAGTCCCGTGACCGGCCCGGCGAACTCGGCGTCGGACTCGGTCCCGGTGCGCAGGTTGCGGTCCCGCAGGCGGATGGAGCCCAGGCCGCCGGTTGAGCTGTCAGCCGCGTAGTAGAACTCGTTGGTGTGGGGATCACCATCCGCCCCGGTGGTCTCGAAAAGCAAGCGACCGTTGGTGTCGCTGGGGGCGGACACCCGCAATAGCCGGCGCGCTCTGCGCGCCTGGGGGGCCATGGCTATGACCCCAGCGCGAGCCGTATCCAGGGCCTGCTCTTCGCCCGAGCCCGTGCTCCAAGCGCGCTCCACCGTCAGCAGGAAGGGCAGAGCAATGGCCATGACGATGGCCAGGATCGCCGTCGAGATGAGCACCTCGGGCAGCGACAAGCCGTGACGAACGCGCCCATGTTGATGACGCCTGACCACGACTGGGCCCCCTAGCGCCGCTGTGCGACGTAGGTATCGAGCTGCGTCTGCGCCTCACCAGCCGAAGGCGCGTTGTCGTTGTTCAGATCGCGCCAACACACAACACTCACTGCCTTCAGAGGGCGCCCCGCCACCGAGCTGATGGTGACCTGGTAGCGGTAGCCGATGAATCCCTGAGGCCCGAACCCTCCCTGAAGGCTGGGGGGCGCTGCGAAATCCCGCGTCAGCACGCAGCGTACCTCCGCCATCTTCCGCTCGGCCAACATGGTCGTAGTGGCTAGGTGCTGAGTGGTGCCCCGCAGCATGTGCCCCGCCGGCAGCATGGTCAGCAGAGGGATCAGCGCAATGAGGATGATCAGCAAGGCCACCATTACCTCCACCAGCGTCAGGCCCGCGCGGCGCCAGGCCCCGGGGGGCTTGCCAGCAAAAGGTTGTCGGTGGCGACCTGTCATGGCGGATAGGGCTAGGGACTAGCAGGCTGGACTCTCACTGCTTGGGCGAAGCCTGTGGCTCGCGCCACCGTAATGTTATACCGCACTTGCCCATGCTCCACGACAAGCACAGGATCGCCGCTGACCTCGACGTCGTACTGGTTGAGAACATGCACGGCCCCCACCGGGGGGAAAACGAACTCGCGGGCGCCAATGGGGCTGCTGCAATGCACTCTTGTGGCTCCGACGCCGCCCCCACGTATGGCCCTCTGAGGAGGCACCAGCGCCCCGGTGTCGAGCCGCTGGATCAGGTAACCCTGGAAATCCCCTTCGGGCTCGAGGAAGCGCACCACATACCCCTGAGGGTCAGTGGCGGCGTTGATCGCCGCCAGGGTGCGAGCCCGGGTCATGTCGCGCGCGATCTGCTTGGCCATAGTCTCAGGGCCTACGGTGCTGACGAACACGCTGCGTGCCAGCGGAATGGCCATGACCGCGACCACCGCAACCACCGCCACCGCGACGATGACCTCGAGCAACGACACGCCGCGTCGCCCTTGAGTTCCCCGCAAGCTGAGCATGAGTTCCCCGGTCCTCACCGAATCTGACCGATGAGTTGGAAGTATGGCAGGTACATGGACAGCGCGATGAAGGCAATGAGCAGCCCAATGCCGACCATCATGAGGGGCTCCAGAACCACCAGGATGCGCTTGGTGGTGTGGCGGATGTCACGCTCGCAGTAGGAGGCGCATTTGTCCAGCATCATGTCCAGGCTGCCGCTCTCTTCGCCGGCGCGCACCATCTCCACGACGATGGCGGGGAACTCACCCGAGGTGCGCAGTTGGCCCGCAATATCGCGGCCCTTCTGAAGGTTGTCGGTGACCGATCGGACTGAGTCGGCGATGATACTGTTGCCGGCCGCCTCGGCCGAGGCCGCCAGAGAGGTAGAGATGGGCACCCCGCTTTGCACCAGGATGTGGCAAGCCCGCACCCAGCGGGAGATGGCGACCTTGCGGGCCAGGCGGCCCAGGATGGGCAGGTAGAACACGCCCCGATCCCACACACGCAGGCCTGTCTCGCTAGCGCGCAGCCGGTTAACGCCAGCCACCGCACCAGCCACCACCGCCGGCAGGGCCCACCAGTAGTGGCGGACCAGGCCGGCGGTGAAGATGAGGACGCGCGTGGCCACTGGCAGGTCCAGGCCCAAGCGAGAGAAAACGTCGCGGAAGACCGGCACCACAAAGATGAGCAGGGCCACAATGGTCAAGGCGGCCACGCCGGCAACGGCAATGGGGTAAGCGAAGGCGGAGCGCACCTGCTCGCGCAAGTCCTGCTCATCCTCCATGTAACCGGCCAGCATCTCCAGGATATCGTCCAGCGCGCCGCCGGTCTCAGCCACGTGCACCAGTTGCCGGAAGACGCGGGGGAAAATGCGAGGATGCTTGGCCAAGGCCTGCTCCAGGGAGGAGCCCTGGTGGATATCGCTGCGCATGTGCAGCAGGGCCTCCGAGAGAGTGGGATTAGGCGCTTCCTCGGCGACGATGGCCAGGGCCTCCGCGATGGGAATGCCGGCCCCGATCATGGCGGAGAGCTGGCGACTGAAAATCGTCAGCTCGTCGAGCCTGACGCGCTTGCGCAGGTGGAACTCCAGAGGGCCCCGGCGGGCGGCGACGTCGGTAACATAAAGGCCCCGCTCGCGCAGCCGTTCTCTGGCTGCGCGTTCGCTGGAGGCGTCCAGCACGCCGCGCTGCCGGCGCCCCGCCTGGTCTCTGGCTGTGTAGGCGAATTCCACGCGTCAACATCCCCTGCTGCGCGGGCCCAGCTCCACCAGGAAGGGGCTCGCAGCTACTGAGGGTAGTGGTCTGTCTGCTGCCTAGTCGTAGTCTACGTCCAACACCCGCGCGATCTCGGCCTCGGTTGTCAAACCGAGGTTGACCTTCTCATGGGCGGACTCCTGGAGGGTCTGCATACCCTCCTTGACGGCCTGTGCACGTATCTGCGGGGTGGAAGCCCGCTGCAATACCAGGTTCTGGACGGCGCTCGAGTTCATCATGATCTCGAAAACGCCCGTGCGCCCGCGGTAGCCGGTGTTGTTGCACTCGGGGCATCCCACCGGTGTAAGCACGTGCTTGGCACGACCGTCGGGCTGCAGTTCGGTTTGCGAGGGCGCCAGCGTCGCGCAGTTGGGACAGGCCAGACGAACCAGCCGAGTGGCAATGGCGGCAATCAACGAAGAGCTGATGAGGAAGGGCTCCACGCCCATGTCCAACAGCCGGCTGACACTGCCCGCAGCCTCGTTGGTGTGCAGTGTGCTGAAGACCAGGTGGCCCGTCATGGCGGCGCGGATGGCAATCTCCGCCGTCTCCAGGTCCCGGATTTCGCCCACCATGATGATATTGGGGTCCTGTCGCAGGATGCAGCGCAGGCCTTCGGCGAAGGTCACGTGCGCCTTGGGGTTGACCTGCATCTGGTTGATGTTAGGCAGAACGCACTCCACCGGGTCCTCGATGGTGACGACGTTGTCAGTGGTCTTGGTGAGATTGTTGAGCACCGAGTACAGCATGGTGGTCTTGCCCGAGCCCGTGGGCCCCGTGACCAGAACGATGCCGTGCGGACGCGACCCAATACGCTCGATGATGGCAAGCTGGGCGGGGTTGAAGCCCAGTTGATTGAGACTCATGAGCATGCGCCGCGTGTCCAGCAGGCGGATGGCTGCCTTCTCGCCGTGAGCGGTGCGCACGGTGGAGACGCGCAGGTCGTACTGGCTGTCGCGAATGGTCATCGAGATGTGGCCGTCCTGCGGCCGCCGGCGCTCGGCGATGTCCATACCGGCGAGGATCTTGATGCGCGACACCACGGCGGCCTTCAGGTAGTTGGGGATGGTCATAGTGTCGTAGAGCAGCCCATCCACGCGGTAGCGGACCCGCATGCCCTCTCGCTGCGGCTCCAAATGGATGTCGCTGGCCCCGCTGTCCACCGCCGCGGCACACACCGAGTCCACCAGGCGGACGATGGGGCTGTTCTCGATCATCTGCTCGAGAACGTCCACTGCCGGCTCGTTGCGCTCGTCGTCCTCAACGTCCAGCTCGGCAATGGCCTGCACGGCGGACGCTCGTGCATCGCAGAGCTTCTTGATGGCCTGGTCAATGTCCCGCTCCACCGCCAGGTACGGCTTGACCTTACAGGCCGTCGTCAGGCGCATCTCGTCAATGGCAAACAGGTCCAGGGGGTCGGCCATGGCCACATGCAGGGTCTTGCCCTCCAGCCTCAGCGGAACAGCGCGGTAGCGCCGCACCAGTCGCTCCGGCAGGACCTCCAATACCCCGGGGTCCGGTTCCCTGGCCCCGAGATCAATGTACTCAACGCCGAGTTGGCGCTCGAGAGCACGGCCTACATCGTTGCGCGAGGCGTACCCCAGCTCAATCAGGATCGAGCCCAGGTACTGCTTCGACCCCTTCTGGACGGCCAGAGCGTCCTCGAGCTGCTCTGCGGTTACGATGCCCTCGGCGACGAGGATTTGGCCGAGCTTGAGCCCTCCGCTAACCGCCGCCTCCACAGCCACTCCCTCCCTTAGTGATCAGCATCGGTAGCCACGGCCTGCTCTCGCCCCACCTCCGCCACGTCCGTGCCCAGCCTCATGCCCACAAACCCACGCAGGTACTCTCTATTCTACACCATAATTCCCTGCCCATGTAACCGAGACGTAAATTTCCCTTGCCGAAAGCGTCACCTGTCAGCGCCCCCCAGGGCCTGCACAGGCCAGAAAGGGCCGACGTGGGGGCCAGGACACAGGGGGCACAGCGGGGCCTAGTCGGCGGCATGACCGGGCGCGCCAGCGGCGGTATGCAGGAGCTGGCGGCCATGCTGGGCGTACTCGGCACGGTCGGCGGGGCTGAGGGTGCGCCAGATAAGGTACTGCTTGCGCAGTGTGCTCAGGAAAAGCGAGTTAGTCCTGACCCAAGACCTCACGTCACCGGCGGCGCGGCGCAGGTGCAGCTCGATGCGGTAGACCTCGCTCTCGCCGGTGGGGATGGCCAGCAGCCCGAAGCCCTGGCTCACCCCCAGGTCATAGGGCGCCAGCCACACGTGCATGGATACGCCGATGGCTTGGCCCTCAGGCGTCTGTACCGGATGCAGCCGCACGTCCTCGGCCAGGAACTCGCCGCCCGCATAGCCCACGTACTCGTCGAAGTACTCCTTGAGGAACGCGCAGCTCGCCACCGCATCCTGCCCGGTGACGGTGAAGGGCAGGACCAGGGTCATCTCGTCGCCCACGGGCTCCGGCATGCGCCACTTCCGCTCCAGGCCGGGCGAGGCAATGTCTGCCGCCCGCCGGGAGGGATACACAGTCGAAGCCAGCACCACGACCATGACCACGGCCGTGACCCCCACAGCCGACAGCGAGGAGTAGTTCAGCTCAATGCCGGGCAGCGCGCCAGTAGCCTGCACCACCTTGGCGGCCACCTGTCCCAGCAGGTATCCCACGATGGCCCCAATGTTGGCAAAGACGCTGGCCTCGGCCAGGAAAAGCATAGAGACGTGGATGGGCGCAAGCCCAATGGAGCTGAAGATGCTGATCTCGCGCACGCGCTCGTATACCGACCCCAGCATGGCGTTGAGCACGATGAGGGCGGCGATCAGGATGGGCACGAACAGGTCCCGCAGGCCGCCCAGCGCGGTCAGGCCCACTGAGCTATACAGGTACGTGTCCCTGCCGATGCCAGCGTAGATGCTCAGGGCGTAGCGCCGCATGAGCTTGGCTACTTGGTCTGCTACTGCCTCGGGGTGGTTGTAGCGCACCGCCACCGAGCGCAGGGCGCCGCCCAGGGACATGACCGTGCTATAGGGCACAATCACCATGGACTGCGGGGGGAAGTGACGGTAGTCCTGAAGCAGCCCCTGCGTGCTGGTCGGGCCGATCTGACTGCGCAGTTGCGCCCGGCGCTTGAGCTCCTGGATGATCTCCGGCCGCAGCATGCTATAGTCCACCGGGGTGATCGTCTCACCGTCCAGATCGGTCACGCGCCGCAGCGCGGCTTCGTCAACAATGCCGATCACCTTCAGCGTGGCGCCAAACACCCGCACACTAGCTCGGCCCAGGTCCTGTGCCGTCAGGCCCAGGGCAGTGGCAGCCGAGGCCGGCAGCAGGCACGCGTCCTCCTCGCCAGGGGCAAACCAGCGGCTGCCGGGGAGCAGGGCACGCTGGGCGCCCGTGACCGCCGGCTCGGCAGACGAAAGGCCGAGCAGCGCGTTGGCCTGGTAGGTACGCCCGCTCTGGCTGGTGACGTCCACATACAGCGGCTTCTCGATGTCCGGCGAGATGTACCAGGCACGCGGGGCCACCATGCCCAAGTCGCCTAGCTCGTTAGCCACGATGTCGGCCGTCGGCTCCTCCAACGGGAGCCAGGAGCGGTCGCGGATCATCAGCCCTGGATACGGAGGGGCGTTGGAGAGGCGAATCTTGTTGGCCCTGAGATACGAGGTTACGGACGTCAACGAGAGCACAGTAAAGGTGAGCAGCACGAGCGTGAGGCAGGTCAAGGCGGTGCGCGTGCGGCGCCGGCGCATGTTGCCGATGCCCAGGCTGAAGGCGGCCGTCACCGCCGACCAGCGGCTGACGTCGGCCTGGTGAATGCCGCTCTCCTCGCGGCGCATCTGCCGAAGCTGCTCATTGAAGCGCGTGGTGACCACCGCGATGACGATGACCGCGAGGGCCATGATGATGAAGGCCAGCAGGATGATGACGGGGTTGAAGCGCGGCAGGTGGAAGGCCGGGTGCACCAGGTAGAGGGCACCAAACACCACCAGGAAGATCGCCAGCGTCACTACCACCTGCCCCTTGATGTCCCGGCAGGCGAAGAGCAGCCGCTCCATGAAGAAGGCGAAGGGCAGCAGCATAGCCAGGTAGAAGAGCACGCCCTTGACCACGTCAGTGGCCGTGCGCTGCACGTCGGGGTAGGCCCGGGACTCCAGGGCCCAGGCGCGTCGCGCGGCTGCCAGGCAGGCGTCGTAGCGGTCCGCATCCAGCGTCTGCTGGGCCTGCCGTAGGGCGGCGCCGGCCAGGGTGTGCAGGCCCGCGAGGCGCTGGTTGACAATGCCCCGGTCGGCCAGCTCCCGCATGCGCCAGTCGTCCAGTGTCCACATGTCCCGAGCGGCCTGTAGCGGCGTCAGGGGGATGCTGGACGTGCCGGCCGCCAGGAAGCCCCGGCCCTCCGGCGCCTCAGGGGACCCGTTGGTCAGCACCATCCGCAGCCCCAGCAGCCCCATGCCCATGGCCATCTGCACCCGCAGCGTCGGCCGGGCATAGACGACCGCGCAGGGCTCGACGTAGGAGCCCGACTCCTCCGGGCTGGTAGCAGGCCACGGCAGCGAGTAGCCGAACGACATGGGCTCACTGTAATCGCGGGCGTCGAAGACGAAGAGCTGCTGGAGCGTCTCCAGGTAGCGTTCGTCCACCAGGTCCCAGATAGCCACGGGCGCGCAAGGGAAGACGATGACCGGCCGCTCCAGCCCAGCACGGCCGTATACCTCCCGGGGATAGCGCTTCTCCCCATCAGGACCCAGGTCCGGCGCGTAGGTGATATCGCCGGCCTGCTCGTCCAGGCCGTAGGCCTCCAGCTTCGCCTGAGGGTCCTCCATCTCCCCGAGAAGCTCGAACTTCCCGTCCTCCTGGACCTGGCAGCAGACCTCGGTGTGCACGCCCATCATCGTCTTGTACCTGCCCTGCACCAGCACTAGAGCTCGCGGGACCGGCGTGTTGGGCAGCAGGCTCTCCTCGCGTCGGAACTCCAGTACCGAGCCCCTGACGGGCTTGAGGTCGTCGAGCTTCTTGAGTGCGTTGAGGCGCTTGAGGGCGCCCTGGTCATGGGTATCGTCATCGGCTAAGTCAGCCAACAGACACGCGACCAGGCGCGCCTGACCGACCGCGTAGTCAAGGTCCACCCGCTCGAACGTGTCCAGAGGCGTGCCCACCAAGGGTCGTGAGTCGTCTACGGTGGCCAACGTGATACCGGCCCGCCCGCCGCGCACGGCCATCTCGTGGTCGAAGGCCACCTTGTCGGGGAAGTGAGTCTGCCATTCGCGACCCTGGACCGGGTTGATCCCGTCCACAAAGGCTTGGTCCACTGTGACGCCCAGCGCCGGCGCGGCCTCGTGAGCATACTCGACCAGGCGCCTACCCAGGGGTGAGTAAAAACGCAGCAGGTGAACCTGGCGGTAGTACCAGCCGGTGCTGAAGGCCCCCACGCGCGGCCCGTGGCTCGACAGGTCCAGACAGACCACCGGCAGGAAGCGCTCGTATTGTAGGAGCCGTTGGTGTAGCTCCAAGTCGCGTCGCAGTCTGGCGGCGCGCTGTTTGGCGGCTCGAACCGACGCGCCCTCTCCCTGAGCCGCTGCCTCTTCGCGCTCAAGGGCTGCCTCCAGTTCGTGCAGCTTGCCCAGGCGCTCCCGCTCCCTCTGCGGCTCGCGGCCGAGCACATCTATGAACTCGCGCATGCCGGCCAAGGCCTCGAAATGGCCTGCGGTCGCCAGGAAGATGACAGAACGTCGGGGCGGGCTGGCCGCCAAGGCCTCGGCGACTTGCAGCAGCGTGGCCATGCCGAGGGCGCTTTCCGCCCCGGGCGAGAGGCCTGGCACCACGCTCACCGAGTCGTAGTACGCCTCGATGACCAGAGCCTCATCAGGCAGATCGCGCCCCGGCAGGAAGACCACGACATTGGCGGCTTCGCGGTTCTGCCAGGGCATCTGGGCCCGCAGCCAGCCCTCCACAGCCCCCTGAGCCAGGCGCGCACGCAGCTCCATGGCCTGCTCGGCGCTTACCCAGAAGCGAGGCACGTCCACAGGCTGGCGCACGAACTTCCGCTCGGCTTCGCTGCGCACGGTGTCGCTGGGCTCGACGAAGATTACCGCCCGAGCCCCCAACAGCGGGGCATTGAGCCAGTTGAGGCCGCTGTTGAAGTCCATCAGCACGAGGGCGCCACTGACTTGCCGGCCGTTGAAGTCGGCCAGCGCCCCGCGTCCGGCATCAATGATCTCTCCCCGCACCCCATCCGGGCCGATCTGCGAAGTGCGCACCAGGTTGGGCCAGAGGGCTCGAAGCTGGTAGGTCGGCCCACCACCTAGCAGCTCGAGCGTGGCGCCGTCGTCTACGGGCACAGGCAGGGAGAACGTCTGGCGCCGGACCTCCATGCGGCCGCGCCGGCCGCCGAACCCCAGCTGGTGGAAGCGGCGCTCGATGTAGTCAGCGGCAGCAGAACACCCGTCATAGCCCGTGACGCGGCTGTTGAGGCTGCTCAGAGCGCGCAGGTCCCGGGAGAAGCCGTTCCGCTCAACGGGAGCGACCAGGCTCACGTAGTCGCGCGCGGGCGCCGGCCAAGCTCCGGCCAGGCTGACACTCAGGGCAACGGCATGGGCTAGCAGTCGCGTGAGCCTCACGAGTGCACCTCGGGCCGACCTGACACCTTTCCAGCCACCCTCCCGCTCTGCTGGGCGGCGGCCTCCGTGGTCCTAGCCAAAATGCACGACATAACGCCGGTAGAACTCGCCCACAACGCCAATGGAGCCCCACACCACGCCCGCGGTGAAGAAGTGGCCCAGAGCAATGCCCAGGAAGAACGGGATGAGCCGCCGGTACAGCCGCATCCCGCCCAGACGGAACACGACCGTCTTGGTCAGCCATACCACGAAGAAGGCTCCCCAAATGGGGTGGCCGTAGGTGGTGGCCATGACGAACCCCAGGGGATGCAGCGGGAAGCGCAGGAACAGCGACCGCAGCACCACGAGAACAGTCACGAGCCCGAAGCCCGCGCCCACCAACGCCGTGCGCTGCATGTCGGGAGAGAGCGCCGCCCGCATGTAGCCTGCCGTCTCCAGGTAGTCGTGCTGCGCCAGGTAGGTCCGATAGCCGCCTTCGGTGGTGCCTCCCTCCAGGACGTTGTTCCCGTACTGGTAGTAGGCCTGCAAGTGGAGGTAGAAGGCGCCCCACAAGCCCAGCACCACCGCCAGCACCAGCCCCCAGACCATGCTGCGGCGGTGCAGCCCGGATTCGTCGGCCAGCTTCAGGGCCTCTATCTGCGAGGCCTGCGAGGACTGGTAGTAGCCCCGCGACATGAACATGAACGTGGACAGAATCGTCAGGTTGCGGAAGCTGCGCCGGCGGACGAAGGCCTTGGACCCAAAGGCGTTGAGCAGGGCCCGTTTGTGCTGATAGAACGGGAACAGCCACACCATGGGCGCGCCTGCCTCTGCCCGCACGCGCGAATAGACCAGGGCAAACGCGTAGAACAGCCCGAAGTACACCACAGCGGTAGACACCCACATGCCCGCGCGCACAGCAAAGGCAACCGTGACGGCGAACCCGGCAGTTGCGCCCAGCACGGCCAGGCGGTAGGGAATGGGCTCCTGGGAGTCGGCGACGCGAGCATCGTTATAGAAGGCCTTGCGGAGCACCTCCCCCAGGTGGCCGCGGGCAATCCAGACCAGGAACAGGGCCAGGGCCAGGTAGCCGCCGGTTGACTGCTCCTGGTCGAAGGGCATGCCGGGAATGCGGTAGCCAAACATGGAGGCAAACACGTTCTCCAAACGGGTCATCAGGTAGAAGACCCACACAGAGAGGGCCATGTCCTGCGACACCAGATACCCAATGCCCAGCACCTCCGGGCGGTAGTTGAGCACCAGAGGGCGGATGGCGCTCATGGGTTCCTCGGTGAAAAGCGCGCCGAGATCGTACGAGCGCCCCAGGGCCGGCACGGCGGGGTTGAAGGCGTTGAGGATGTTCAGCAGGTTGTAGATAAAGGCCAGGCCGAAGCCCACCCACATGAGCGGGTGGCGGAAGAACGGCCCCATGCGCCCCTCCTGGGTTGGACTGACCTCCAGGACCAGGTGGCAGATGGGGAACGTCAGATGCTCCCTTTCGGCCCACTGGCGGCGGAAGATCACAATCAGGCACAGCATGGTGACGAAGACAGCCACGAAGAAAAGGCTCCACCAGGCCAGTGGCCCCAGCCAAGCCAGCCAGGGCACACGTTCACTGGCCGCGCCCTCGTAAAGCGTGCGAATCACCTCGGGATCGCGCGGGGCCATCCAGCGGGGGAAGTAGCCCTGGAGCGCAGCCAGGTCGTTCTCCGGCGCCGCGAAGTAGAACAGCGAGGTAATGCAGGGGAACAGCAAGCGCACCACGCCCACCGAGGCCATGGGGGTGGCGATGGTCAGGAAGGCGTAGACCAGGAGGATATCGCTGCGACTGAGGCGCAGCAGGCGGGAAGCCCGGCGGAGAAGAGGGGAGAGGAGCGCCAGCAGGATCAGGCCCGCCACGGCAGGAATGGGAGGCACGCTCTCTGTGATCTGGCAGGGCTGGGACACCATCTCCGCCTGCCGGACCCAGAAGAGCGACGCGGCCAGCAGAAGGCCGGAGATCAGCAGCGCCCTTGCGCTAAGGCCATGGGCGCGTTCGGAATCCGCCCGCAACTGTGCTTCCGGTTCTGGAGCAAGCTCAGGCATGGTGCAGCACCTAGGTCGCACCTGGTACGCCAGGCCTCGCTTCCCCGTGCACCTGGCCCCAACCTGCCGCGTGGTTCGCGTGCTGGCCGAGTAGGTATCGGCACCGCCATGGGGAACACTCCAGACCAAGAGAGCCCGTCGCCTGGGTGGCCCGGCATATTCGTGGGCCCGGAGGGGTTGAAGATGCCCATAACTGTGATCTTGCCGACGGCACTGCGCCAGCTCGCCGGCGGCGCGGCACGGGTGCAAGCGGACGCCTCCAACGTGGGCGAGCTGCTGCGCAACCTCACTCGGAACTACCCCAAAGTAAGAGACGCGCTGTTGGCTGCTACCGGAGGCCTGGCGGCCAACGTCAAAGTCTACGTGAACGGTGAGACCGTTGAGGACCTGGACGGCCTGGAGACAGAGCTGCAAGACGAGGACTCGGTCCAGCTAGTGCTGCCGAGCTAGCCAATCCGCGCTCCGGCCCAGCGCTGGGTGAGAGCCACACCACAGACGGCCCGAGGTGGTTGCAGCTACAATCGCGCGTGGCATCGCGCTCGCGCGGATGTTGCCTGCCGCCTCTGGCACCCCCGGAGGCTGGCGAAGACGGAAAGGAGCAGGGCAGCAATGGCACGGATAGCCGACGATATCACCAAGCTGGTCGGAAACACGCCGCTCGTGCGGCTCAACAAGCTAGTAGGCAGTGTTGAGGCGACGGTGCTGGCGAAGCTGGAGTTCTACAACCCGACCGCCAGCGTCAAGGATCGCATTGGGGTGAGCATGATCGAGGCGGCGGAGGCCGAAGGCAAGATCCAGCCCGGCAAGACCGTAATCGTCGAGCCCACCAGCGGCAACACGGGCATCGCCCTGGCCTTCGTATGCGCGGCCAAGGGCTACCGGCTGATCCTGACCATGCCCGGCACCATGAGCATCGAGCGCCGTAAGCTGCTAAGGGCCTATGGCGCGGAAGTGGTTCTGACCGACGGCGCCAAGGGAATGCCCGGTGCCATCGCCAGGGCCGAGGAGATCGTGGCTGCGAACCCGAACGCCTTCATGCCCCAGCAGTTCGAGAACCCCGCCAACCCGGCGATCCACCGACAGACAACGGCTGAGGAGATCTGGCGGGACACAGATGGACGCCTGGACATCTTCGTGGCCGGCGTCGGCACCGGGGGCACCATCACCGGTGTGGGCCAGGCTCTGAAGCCGAGGATTCCGCATCTGAAGTGCATCGCCGTGGAGCCGTCGGCTTCGCCGGTTCTGTCCGGGGGCAAGCCGGGCGCGCACAAGATCCAGGGCATCGGCGCCGGGTTCAAACCCGACGTGCTCGATATGTCCGTCGTGGATGAGGTCGTCCAGGTAGGCAATGAGGAGGCTGTGCAAATGGCCCGGCGGCTGGCCAGGGAGGAGGGGATCCTGTGCGGCATCTCCTCCGGCGCGGCAGCTCATGCGGCCGTGCAGGTGGCTCAGCGCGAAAGCAGCGGCGGCAAGACAATTGTGGTAGTCCTGCCCGACACCGGCGAGCGCTACCTGAGCACAGAGCTGTTTGCTGAGCAGTGAGTGCACGAGAGGCGCGTCATTGACACCGGGGCAGCTCGGTGTTACAATCCAACGAATGCACGGAAGGCAAGGAGGCATAGCCCATGGCCCTATTCGCGAAGGTTACGGAGAGCGAGATCACGCGCACGATAGTAGAGCGTTTCACGAGGGAATTCCTGGAATACGTGGAGAGCGACGCCATCGTCGTGGGTGGGGGGCCTGCCGGCCTGACCGCTGCCCGCGATCTGGCTCTCCTGGGGCGCAAGGTGCTGGTGGTGGAGGCCAACAACTACCTGGGAGGCGGGTTCTGGATTGGCGGGTATCTGATGAACCAACTGACCATCCGCCATCCCGGGCAAGAGGTGCTGGACGAGATCGGCGCCCCGTATGAGGAGGTAGCGCCGGGCCTGTATGCGGCCCTGGCGCCCCATGCGTGCAGCAAGCTGATCGCGGCAGCTTGCGACGCCGGCGCACACATCGTCAACATGACCTCATTTGACGACGTGGTGTTGGGAGAGGGCGACTGTGTGCGCGGCGCCGTCATCAACTGGACGCCCATCAAAGCCCTGCCCCGGGCGCTCACGTGCCTGGACCCCGTGGCTCTGGAGGCCAAGGTGGTCATTGACGCCAGCGGCCACGACGCGGTGGTGGCCAGGTCTCTGGCCCAGCGGGGCCTGCTGGAGGTGCGAGGCATGGGGGCCATGTGGGTCAATGAGTCTGAGGATGCTATCGTGGAGCACACCGGCGAGGTGCATCCAGGACTGATCATTGCCGGCATGGCAGTCTCCACCGTGCATGGCCTGCCGCGCATGGGGCCTACCTTCGGTGGCATGCTGCTCTCGGGCAGGAAGGCGGCTCAGGAGGCGCTGAAGGTCATCCAGAGCCTCGAGTCGCCTGTGACAATGCCCCGGAAAGAGACCGTGCCGATCCCCGGCTAGCCGACGATTCGGCCGTCTAGGCCATCGGAAACGTGAACAGGGCGCGCCGTCGTCTGGGCGCGCCCTGCTTACGCTGGGTAGCAGCGCGAACTGGCGGTTCAGTGACTTACCACGCGGCGATGCAGCCTGTCCATCGAACTGAGCAGCAGCCCCCGGATGTGAGCAAAGGCCTGAGCCTGCGACATCCGCTGCTCCCGGACCAACAGCCGTACCACGTCGAGGGCTGGGTCCCGCTTCTCCACCAGACGTTCCAGGATCTCGGCGTCAAAGGGCTCCAGATCGGCCTTGAGTTCGAAGTAGGTTGGTGTGCGTCCTGCAAAGCTCGCCATAATGCTGACCCCATCCCTTGTGTTTCTCTCGATCAACCCTCCCATTAGATGAAGACGCTCAAGCCACCCACAATGTTGCACGTTTTCTGGAAAAGTGAGGAAGCTCACTAGGGGGTGAGACCGGAGGCAGCGGCGCGCGCCCGACGCACGAACTGCTTGACGGCGCCAGGGTCCTTGCGGCCCGGAGCGGCTTCCAGGCCACTAGCAGCATCCACACCGGCAGGGCGCACGGCAGCGACTGCGGCGGCCACGTTGTTGGGGTTGAGTCCGCCGGCCAACATGATGGGCAGCTCGACTGCGCTCACGATATCGCGGGCGCACTGCCAATCCGACGTGAGCCCTGTCCCACCCCAGGTCCTGCCGCCCACCACCGTATCCAGCAGGATGGCATGGCAGCCCGCCTCTGCGTAGCGACGCAGCCGCTCCAGCACTAGCTCCAGGTTGAGGGCCCCCCGTTGGGCCGGCGGCATGTGGACGACCTTCCAGATGCCGCAACCCACCCTGTCCTGCAGACGCCCGACGAAGGCCTCCGGTTCGCTGCCATGCAACTGGATGGCGGCCGGCCTGATGCCCTCCGCGGCTCGTAGCACAGCTTCCAGTGGCGCGTCCATGACAACGGCCACGAGCGGCAGGGGCGCGTCCCGCGCGACCTGCACGGCGTAATCCGTTGGCAGCGACCGAGGCGACGCCGGCACGTCCAGAACCAGCCCAGCGAAATCCGCCCCCGCCTCGGCAGCCAGTGCCAAATCGGCGGCCGAGGTGTTGCCGCATATCTTGACCCTGAACTGGCGACTGTCCGTGGACATGGAATGCCTTCCGATTGTAGTCAGGTTCGCCTGCCGTGTCAAAAGCAATCGTCGAGAGAGCACCGCGGCGCGGGCACCGCAGGGGCCCAGAGGCAGCTGATGCGCGTTTACACCGGGCACTGGATTATGTATAATGCCGACTACCTTGCCGTTGGCGCAGGGAGGTTCACCTATATGGTCGTGGTCATGCAGCCGAATGCCACGCCGCAGCAGGTAGACGATGTCGTGGCCAAGGTGAAGGAGCTGGGTTTCAGGCCACACCCAATCCGCGGGGTGGAGAAGACCGTGGTCGCGGTAATCGGCACGGGCGCGTACGACGCCGCCCCGATCTTCGAGGCCATGCCCGGCGTGGACCGGGCCGTGCCTATCGGCCAGCCCTATAAGCTGGCCGGCAGCGACGTCAAGGCGGAGAAGACGCAGACCATAATCGGCGATGTCGTGGTCGGCGGGGAGGAGGTTGTCGTCATAGCCGGCCCCTGCGCCGTGGAGAGTCGGGAGCAGCTCTTCCGCACGGCCGAGATCGTGCAGGAGGCGGGCGGACGGATTCTCCGCGGCAGCGCCTTCAAGCCCCGTACCTCTCCCCACGACTTCCAAGGGCTGGGACAGGAGGGCCTCGACCTGCTCAAAGAGGTCCGGGCGAAGCTCGGCCTCTACGTGGTGACGGAGGTAATGGCGGTTAGCGACCTGCCGGCCGTGGAGGAGGCCGCAGACTGCCTTCAGATTGGTGCCCGCAACATGCAGAACTTCGACCTGCTCTCGGCAGTCGGGGCTAGCAGCCGGCCAGTCCTGCTCAAGCGGGGCATGAGTGCGCTGGTAGACGATCTGATTAAGGCCGCTGAGTACGTCATGCTGGGCGGGAACCAGAACGTTATCCTGTGCGAGCGCGGCATCCGCACCTTCGAGCTCGCCACCCGCTTCACTCTCGACATCTCAGCTATCCCCGTGCTGCGGCGGCTGAGCCACTTGCCCGTCGTGGTTGATCCGAGCCACGCGGCGGGGGACGATCAGTACGTGCCCGCCTTGTGCAAGGCGGCCATTGCCGCCGGCGCAGACGGAGTCTTTGTGGAGGTGCATTGCAGCCCGGAGACGGCCCTCTGCGATGGGCCGCAGGCTCTGCACCCGGATGACTTCCGGCGCATGATGAAGGAGCTGCCGGCCTTCGCCCAGGCTGCCGGGCGCAAACTGACCCTGGCGCCAGCACCATCCTGATATCACCGCTATGCGCATCGCCTACCTTGACCTGATGTGCGGCGTCAGCGGCGACATGACCCTCGGCGCGCTGCTGGACGCTGGGGTGCGCCTGGACGACCTGCGGCAAGCGCTGTCCGGGTTGCCCATCCAGGGCTGGAGCCTCGAGGCCGAGAAGGTCAAGAAGCGCGGCATTGCGGGCACGAAGGCCCAGGTTGCCCTCGTGGGCCCAGATGACCAGCACGCCCCCCGTGCCCGGCCCCTCACCGAGATCGAGCAGATCATCCGGGCCGCCGGCCTGCACGACGACGTGCGAGAGCCGTCGCTGGCCATCTTCCGTCGGATCGCCGAGGCCGAGGGACGCGTGCACGGTGTGCCTCCCGCTGAGGTGCATTTCCACGAATTGGGCGGCGCGGATGCCATTGTGGACATCGTCGGCACGGTGACGGGCTTCAGGCTCCTGGGAGTGGAGCAGGTTCATGCCTCGCCCATTCCCTTGAGTCACGGCCTGGTCGAGTGCGCCCACGGCACCTTCCCGGTGCCAGCGCCGGCGGTGCTGGAGTTGGTCAAGGGGGTTCCTACGCGACCTCTGGATGTCGAGGGAGAGACCGTCACGCCGACCGGGGCTGGCATTGTGACCACCTTGGCTCAGTCCATCGGCCTGATGCCGCCGATGAGCATCCAGAACGTCGGCTACGGCGCGGGAACTGCCGACTTCGCGAAGCTGCCCAATCTGCTGCGGCTGATCGTCGGCGAGGCCGCCGACCAAACCGGGGCGCACCAGGATAGGGTGCACCTGATCCAGGCGAACATTGACGACATGAGCCCCGAAATGTACGAACTGGCCCTGGAGCGCGTCTTCGCGGCGGGGGCGCTGGATGCCTGGCTGACGCCCATCCAGATGAAGAAGGGCCGCCCCGCCATGCAGTTCTCGGCCCTGGCCCATGACGGCGAGCTTGCGCAGGTGGCGGCGGCCGTTTTCGCCAACACCACCACTTTCGGCATCCGCGTGGGCCAGATGACCAGAACCTGCCTGGAGCGAGAGTGGATCGAGGTCGAGACGGAGTACGGGAAGGTCCGGGTGAAGCAGGGCAAGCTCGAGGGCCAGCCGCTGACCTACGCACCGGAGTACGAGGACTGCCAGAAGCTGGCGCGGATGCTCAACGTGCCCCTGAAGAGCATATACGCCGCGGCCCTGCGGGCGCTGGCGAAGGGCTAAGCACGTGCGCTCCACCAAGGAAGCACGAGGCCTGCTCATTGATGTGGCCCGGCGCCGGCAGCGGGCTGGTGCCGGGACCCCGCGGGAAGTGCTGCTGCGGAGGACTGCCGACGTGCGCTGGCCCGACCTAAGCGAGGCGCTGGGCTCCATCCGCTGGGCTGTCATAGGGGCGGTGGCCACCAGGATGTACATGCCCGAACGGGCGACGCACGACCTGGACGTGGCCGTCTGGGCCGAGGACGCCGGCGAGGCGTGCCGCTCCCTGGAGCAGGCTGGTTGGCGCCGCGAGGGCGAGCTTGCCGTGGGAGGCACCTGCTGGCTGGCGCCCTCCGGGCAGCAGGTTGACATCGTCGAGTTCTCGCAGCCTTGGGCAGCTCAGGCCCTGGAAGCCGCTCAGGGCAACCGAGACCCACAAGGCTTGCCCATCCTTCCGCTGCCCTACCTGGTCCTCTCAAAGCTCCTGGCCGGCCGTGTCCAAGACCTGGCGGACTTGAGCCGAATGCTGGGTCAGGCCGACGAGCCGCAGCTTGCGGCTGTGCGGTCTGCCGTCAACCGATACGCCCCCGCAGATGCCGACGATGTGGAAGCCTTGATCGAGTTGGGGCGCCGGGAGCTGCAATAGGCGTGAGCCGCTTGTACTCGCGCGGCCAGGCTAATCCTCTGTGACGCATTTCATACTGGCAGCGGCACCACAAGGCACTCATCAGCGCAGGCCCGCCCACCACGAGGCAGCGAGGCCCGCGCAGCGCCCCAGGGTCGGTTAGGCGGACTCGCGCGGGCGCGAAAGGGGCTAGCCCATGAAACTGCTAATCGCTGTGGTCAACAGGCGAGACTACCGGCGCCTGCACGACGCGCTCGTGGAGGCCGGCTTCCGCTTCACTACCATCAACAGCACTGGCGGCTTCCTGGAGGAGAGCAACCTGACGCTGCTAATCGGCGTGGCTGCCCACCAGGTGGAAAGCCTCCTGGTGCTCATACGGGAGCACTGCCATGCCCGCGAGCAGGTTGTCAACCTGACCCCGCCGGACACACGCATGTATGCACATCCTGTCGGCGAGACCATGACCGTGCTGGTCGGCGGCGCACAGGTTTTCGTGCTGAACGTCGAGCAGGTAGTGCACGTCTAGCCTCACCACACGATGGCAACCACCACAGCCGAAGAGCGGCCAGCCTTTTCGCGCCTCGCGGCTCTGCGCGGAATGCGCATGTGGAACGCCAGCGCTGCCTTGGTGGCAGTCTACTCGGCCATCACCGTGGGCGCTTACGCCACTGGCTATGCCCTGCATCTGGGCGCCTCGGACACGCTGATTGGCTTCCTGGCGGCCGCCCCGGCCTGGATGCAAGTGCTCCAAATGGTCTCGCCGGTCCTCATCGAGCGGCGCCAACGTCGCAAGCCCTTCTGCCTGGCCGCCTACGCCGTCGGCTATTCGATGTGGCTGCCCATTGCGCTCATCCCGTTGATGTTCGCAGGGGCCTTCCGTCCGTGGGCCATGGTCCTGTTCATCGCCGTTGCCAGTGCGGCTTTGGCTCTCGCCAGCCCTGCTGCCACTTCCTGGCTCACCGACCTGGTGCCCCTCGAGGCCCGCGGGCGCTTCATTGCGCGCCAGCAAAGCCTCATGGCCGGCGTCGGCCTCGCCGCCTCGGTGGCGGCGGGGCGCTACCTCGACCTGTTCCCAACAGACAAGCAGCAGACGGGTTTCCTGTGGTTGTTCATCATTGCGGTTGCGTTCGCGCTGGCCTCGGTCACGGCCTGGGGCACGGTTCCCGAGCCGCCCAAACGCCAGGCCGCGCCGCATGCTCTCACCACCTTCCTGCTTCTCCCCTTTCGTCACGTGGACTTCCGCAACTTCACCATCCTGGTAGCCCTGCGCACCATGTCAGTGATGATCGCCGGCCCCTTCTTCATCGTCTACATGCTGAAGAACCTGGAGATCCCCTACGCGCAGATAGCGATCCTGTCGGCGATGATGACGCTGGCGTACATGGCGGCGAACTCACTCTGGGCTTACCTGGCCGGCAAGTTTGGCTATAGGCCAGTCCTGACCATCAGCCATTTCGGCCTGTCCGTGTTGCCCGTGGTGTGGTTCTTCGCCACGAAGAGCAACTACTGGCTCGTTATCTCGGCCATACAGGTGTGGGCCGGCGTGATGAACTCGGGACTCATGCTGTCGCAGTTCAACCTCATGCTGAAGATTGCCCCGGAAGAAAGCCGTTCTATGTACATCGGCTCTCACGCGGCAGTGGTCAACGTCGCGGTGGCCCTCGGCGCCATGCTCGGCGGCGTGTTGGCGCAGCTGTTCTCCCGCTTCGGCAATCCGGTAGTGCTCGGGCACTCCGTCTCCAACCTCCAGTGGGTGTTCCTGGTCTCGGCCTCGTGCCGACTGTTCAGCCTGTTGATGCTGAGCCCGATCAAGGAGGAGAGAGCGGTAGCCACGCACGTTGTCATCCAGCGCGTGGGGCGCGGTCGGCCGTTTGCGACGTTCTGGAATCTGCTGCGCATGGCGCGTTCGCCCGACCCGCAGACCAAGGCACAGGCGGCCAGAGCGCTGGGCAATACGCGCAGCGCGCTGGCGGTGGACGAGCTGATCGCGCTGCTAGAGGACAGCGATGGGCCGGTGCGGCGTGAGGCGGCGTGGGCCCTGGGCGAGATCGGCGATCAGCGCGGCGTGGAGCCCCTCATCCAGAAGGTGCGTGACCCCTGGGCCGACATGGTCGAAGAGGTCGTCGCCTCCCTGGGCAGAATCCCGACCCCGCAGAGCCTGGCGGCCTTGCTGGCACTGCTCGACGACGCACGCCCCTCCGTGCGCACGAACGCCGCCAGGGCCCTGGGAGAGATGGCCAACGTCCGTGCACAGGGCCCCTTGGAGCAACTCCTGGAGCGCGAGCACGACCCCGGGACCTTCGTGGCCACGCTCGAGGCGCTCAGCAAGCTGGGCAGCAAGCCCGCACTGCGCCACCTGCGCCGGCTGCTGCGCAGCAGTCATCCGGGGCTGGTGCGCATGCGGTTGGCGAACGCGATGGGCAATCTGCTGGGGCCGCCAGGGGCCTTCTACCCGCTCTTGCAGGCCGAACCCATGCGGCAGGAGGAGATGGTCGCCCACCTGTCTGCCTCCTGCCGTCGGCGCCTGCGTCGCCGCGTGGCGCGCAGCGGCAGGGCGCGCGACTACGTTGCACTTCAGCTGGATACTGGCCTCCAGCACTTCGCCATGGGCCGCTACGCACACGCTGTCGGCTGCCTGCGAGGAGTCGCCTGGCGCGCCATGCGCAGCTTCGCTGCCAGCGAGCCGGGGGCCATTCTGGTTGCAGCACAGCGCCGCCGCCGTCACCGGGGCCCAGGCATCCACAGAAGGGTCCCGCTGCTGCTGGAGGCCAATGAGCACCTGCGGCGCAACTTCGGCTTCCTCAGTGGCTTGCACAGCGAAGGCCGCCGGCGGCAGCTTCACCGCGAGGAGGCGCTGCTGGGAGTGTTCGCTTTCCAGCAACTCGTGGACGAGTTGGCCCTCCTCGCCGGGACGCACGCGGAGCCGACAGGCCAGGCTGATGCCTGACGGGGGCAACAGCCCGGGCGTGCCCGCCTAGTCCTCGGTCACGAAGGCGATGCTTCCCCCCACGCTATAGAGCATGAACCAGCGCCTGGAGGCGTTGGCCGAGCCTGTCACCGTCAGCTCGACCGGCTGATCGGGCTGCAAGAGTTGGCTCGGGACCGTCAGGTACATGACCCCGAAGCGGTCCACCCCCACCGAACGCCACACCTCGAAGACCAGTTGACTGCGCTTGTCCGGCGATTGCCAGAGAGTAGTCCCCTCAGCGACGTCGAACTCGAGCAGCTTCTCGCCGCTCAGAGCCAGGTCGAAGTGCCCGCCCCCTGGCTCCGTCAGCCAGCCCAGCCCTGCCAGCCACACGAACGTCACGCGCCTCGGCGCACGAGGAACGGGCCCCGTTCGCCACGTGACCTGGTGTGTGCCATCGAGTTGGCGCACCACGTATCCCTCGTCCTCGCCCCGTGGGCTGGTGTAGGTCTGCGCCTCGTTGGTCGCCTTCACCAGCTCCTGGTACCCCTCGACAAACGGCGCGTCGAGTGGAATGGGCCAGGTGGCAATCCACTTGCGCAGCGTGGACTCATCTAGCGCCTCCGCCGGCGCAAACTCGTCGCTGACCACGTAGCGCAGCAGCCCGTCGAGCAGCGCGGCAGCCTCGGGGCGCTCGGCAAGGGCCTTTGCGCTCAGGTTCAGCGTAGTCACCAGCAGCCTGCCCTGGCCTACCTTCGCCTCAAAGAGCAGCGCCTTGTTGCGCAGAGCGGAGGGCAGGTCAATGGCGCGGATGATGGGTTGCAGCGCCGGCGCTAACTCGTCCAGGAGCACCGACCGTCGGCCGTGGATGAGATGGAAGAAGTGCAGGTCGGCGAAGTCCTCATGGGGGAAGCTTGCCAGAGAGGGATGATCTGCAACCAGGCAGCCCAGGTCGCTGTCCTCGGCAGCATTGCCCAGCCACCAAGCGGTGCTGTAGTGCGCTGGAAGCGTCCGCAGCGGCCAGGCCGGCGAGAGCACGAGCGCCCTGCCACCGGCCTCCAGGTGATCGAGAACCTGCTCCGATAGCCAGGGCGCCACAACCGCCTGTTCCGGCGTCGGCCGAGTGCCCGGCGGCAGCGTCCTTATGCCGGTGTATCGGCCCGCCAGACGCTGAATGGCGATGGCGACGATTCTGCCGGCGCCTGGCCTGAACGTGTCCTTGCGGAAGACCCACAGCGGCCAGTCGTTGGCTGCCAGGGGCTCATCGGCAACCAGTTCGGCCGTCAAGGTCAGACGCTCAGCCCTCCCGGGCGGAATCCCCAACCTCAGCGGCACTTCACAAAGCTCCAGCAGGCCCGCATCCGCGATCTCCACACGTTGCTGGCCGCTGTCGGCCTCGCTGCCGTTCGCGTGGGTCAGCCGCCAGCGAGCCAGCGCAGGCCCACGGTAGTCGCCGAAGTGGCTCAGGAGCAGTCTGGGCCGAGGCTGCTCCCCTGCCCAGTGCGTGCAGGTGTCGCGGTCCAGCAGCAGCACGCTCGGGCCGTTGAACCTGCGGAACTGCTCAGCCGACAGGCCCTTCTCCTGGTAGTGCTGCGTCAGCAGGCCGTTACCACCGGTCCAGTAGTCCTGCAATAGCCACAGCGTATCGCCATCAACCTGCGGGCTGCGGCGGGCCGCCTCCAGGTTGACCTTGCAGCAGACCGCCTGCGCCTTGCGAGAGGCATGGACGAAGGTGGGGAGGAGGTCGGCGAGCCCCTTGCCCTGGGCCGCCTTGCTCAGCTCGTCCAGCCAGAACGGTTTCACGCCACGGCGGTAGAGGGAGCGTTCCTCCACATCGGGAAACGCGCTGAAGTTGCCCATCTCGTGGATGATGACAGGCGCTGCCGGTTGGGCCTCGCCCAGGTCGTACTTGCCCTTGTTTGGACCCCAGGGCAGGACGTGCTCGTCGAACTGCACGTTGAAGACGTCGAGCGTCGGCCGCTTCCAGTTCGCCTGCCTGAGGATGGGTTCCAGCGGGATGCCGTCAGAGTCGTTCACGGGCCGCGACGGGTCAAGCTGCTTGGCATCCGCATACATTCGCGCCGCCAGCGGGAACGAGTCCCACAGCTCGTTGCCCATGCACCAGGCGAATATGCTCGGATGGTTGCGGTGCAGGCGGATCATGTCCCGCCACTGGTCCAGCAGAAGCTGCTGCCCGGCCTGGGTCGCCCTCTCGAAGTAGTGCATATAGGCGATGGGCAGCTCGGGTTGCACCAGCATGCCCGCCTCGTCGGCCGCCTCGAAGTATTCGGCCAGTGGTACGTGGCTGTGGTGCCGGACGTAGTTGAACCCGTAGGACTTGGCGATCTGTAGGCGCCTCAGGTATGCGCCCTTGTCGGCAGGAGGCGCGATGGTGTCGGGGAAGCAGCAGTCGTCCCCGTAGCCCCGCAGAAAGAGCCGCTTGCCATTCAGGTAAAGGTCGTTGCCGCGCACCTCGATGTCGCGCAGACCGAAGCGCACCGTCAGTTCGTCCAGGTCGCCAGCGTCGGCCTCCAGGTGCACTGTGGCCCGGTACAGGAAGGGGTTCTCCGGGGACCAAAGCTGTGCGCCAGGCATGGGTACAGCGATGGCAGCGGCCTTCTCGCCGGCCCCCGACAGGGGGACAGGCGGGGCCGTGTAGGCCCCGCGCCCCGCGCCGGCGGAGTCTCCCACGATGGCCACTCGCACCTTGAGCCCAGGCGGCGCGACCCCACGGACACTGATGCGCACCTCCGCCGCCGCTTGCAGAGCGTGCGGCACTACGAACACGTCGCTGATCCAGGTCTGGCCCGTAGTGTAGAGCCGGACCGGGCGGTAGATGCCGCCCCAGGCTATGTCCATGGCGTCAATGACGTCGAAGCAGCCAGTCAGGGGGTCAAAGGTCCAATCCTGCTTGCTGTCCACGCGGATGGCCAGAAGGGCCGAGGTGCCCGGCCGCGCCAGGCCAGTGATGTCGGCCACTACAGGGCTCAGGTAGCCAATCTGCCGCCCCACGTGCTGCCCATTCACCCACAGGTCCATGTAGCGGTGAGCGCCGCCCACTTCGATCCAGATGCGCTGGCCCTCCCAGTTCTCGGGTATAGGCTCCTCGCGGCGATACCACGCCTTGCCCACATAGTTGTGGAAGAGCTTGTCGGTCGGCTCGCCCACGCCTTCAGCGTCCCAGCAGCCCGGAACGGTCGCGCTCGCCGCAAAGGGCTCTTCCTCCAGGAACCAGCCGCCCTTCTCGCCCTCGTTGTCGGGGTCAATGCGGAACTGCCATGGCCCGTCGAAGCGCTTGTCGGCCCGCGGAGCGGCGGCTGCGGCACAAGCCAGCAGCGCGCAGCCCGCAGCCAGAACGAACAGCTTGGCGCTTGCTGGGAGTCGTTGCATCACGTGGTTGCCGGGCTGCCGGTCGGGTGAAGACAGGCTCAGTGCCTGATTTCCGGCGCCCGCAGCCGAAATCCTGCGGCGGTGCCAGGCAGGAGGAGGGCCGGCGCTGGCGAAGGGGACAGCGCACCCGTCGGACGCCTCTCAAGGGCCATGGTGGAGGAGCCGAAGATGCGTCTGCACAGCCGTGAGCAGCGTCAGGGCGCGTTCGAGGCTGATCCGCTGAGGCTGGGCATCGGCTGGACCGAAGAAGACCTCGACAAGCCCTGGGTGCTGGTGGAATCGGCGGGGGGCGATTCGCACCCGTGCAGCTCCCACCTCATGGAGCGCGCCCAGGACGTGCGCGACGGCGTGATGGAGGCCGGCGGCGCCGCGGCCCGCTACTACTGCACCGACATCTGCGACGGCATCGCTCAGGGCACGCCCGCCATGGACTTCTCCCTGGCCACACGGGAGGTCATCGCCTGGGCCACCGAGTTCCACTATCGCTGCGGGCACTTTGACGGGCTCGTGCTGCTGTCGGGCGGTGACAAGGCCGTGCCGGGGCACCTGCTGGCTGCGGCCCGGCTCCAGGCGCCCACCGTGTTCTCGCCCGGCGGTGTCATGGTGGACGGGCCGGACTCGTTCACGCTGGAGCGCGTCGGCGACCTGGCCTCCAGGCGCCAGCGGGGCCAGGTAGACGACGAGGAGTACCAGTTCCTGTGCAGCCACGCCTGCCCCAGCGTGGGCGCCTGCTCCTTCTACGGCACGGCCGGGACCATGCAGATGATGGTGGAGGCCCTGGGCATGTGCTTGCCTGGCAGCGCTCTGGTGCCGGCGCCCTTTAAGGTAGCCAGGAGGGCGGCCCGGCGCGCAGGACGCCATGTGCTGTGGCTCATCGAGCAGGGCCTGACACCGGATCGCATTCTCACCCCGGCGGCCATTGAGAATGCACTCATCGTGCACGCCGCCTCGGCCGGCTCCACCAACGCCTTGCTGCACCTAGCCGCCCTGGCGCGCGAGCTGGGTTCGGATTTCGACCTGGAGCAGGTGCAGCGCCTCAACGATCAAGTGCCCTACATCGTCAACGTGCGGCCCTCGGGCGAGCACACCACTGGCTTGCTGTGGTACGCCGGCGGCCCGCAGCGGGTGATGTGGGAGCTACGCGACCTCCTGCACCTGGACGCTATGACCGTCACCGGCAAGACCGTGGGCCAGAACCTGAAGGAGATGCAGGAGTCGGGCTTCTTCGGGCGCCTGCCGCGCTACCTGAGCAACTACCGCCTGACCGTGCGCGAGCTGATCCGCCCGCTCGACGATCCGCTCCAGCCACAGGGCGGGATAGCGATCCTGCGCGGCAACATCGCTCCCGACGGAGCCGTGGTGAAGAGATCGGCAGTGGACAGGAGCGTCTGGCGCTTCACCGGCTGCGCGCGCGTCTACGACAGCCAGCAGGCGGCACTGGAGGCCATCTACGCACGCCAGATCGCCCCAGGCGACGCCGTCGTCATCCGCTACGAGGGGCCCCGCGCCAGCGGCATGCCGGAGCAGTTCTACGTCACCGCTGCCATCACGTCGAATCCCGAGCTTGCCAGCAGCGTCGCCCTGATCACCGACGGGCGCTTCTCGGGAGGCACCAAGGGCCCTTGCATCGGCCACGTGTCGCCCGAGGCGCAGGTAGGCGGGCCCCTGGCGGCGGTCGAGAACGGTGATCTCCTGGAGCTGGACATCGAGGGCCAGCGCCTGGGACTCGTCGGGGTCAACGGCCAGCGGCTAGGGCCCGAGGAGTGCCTGCGCATCATTGGGGAGCGGCTGGAGCGCTTCCGGCCTCCGCCCCCGAGATATGATGCTGGCCTCCTGGGGCTGTTCACCCGCCTGGCCAGCTCGGCCAATCTGGGCGGCAGCACAGTCTTGTCATTCTGAGCAACGCGAGCAACCCGCTGTGCGGAGTTGTGCCGGGGCCGGCAACTAGACGCCACAGGTGCAAGCCATGATCCGCTTCGGCAAGGACGTCTGCGGAGACCCGGCGCTCGCGCTTAGCAGGGAGTGGCTGGAGACCAACGGCCTGGGCGGTTTTGCCTCCTCCACCATCATTGGCCTCAACACGCGCCGGTATCACGGCCTCCTGGTGGCGGCCGCACAGCCACCAGTGGACCGCTTGGTGCTCTTGAGCAAGATTGACGAGACGATCGTGCAGGGCGGAGTGGAGCTGGACCTCGGGGCCAATCAGTACCCGGGAACCATCTACCCCGTGGGCTACGAGCTGCTGCAGGAGTTCCGCCTCGACCCCTTCCCCGTGTTCACCTACGCCGCGGAGGGCCTGCGCCTGGAGAAGACGGTGTTCATGGTGCACGGCCAGAACGCCACCGTCATTACCTACGCGCTGCTGGAGGGGCCGCGGCGCGTTGGCCTGCGCCTGCGCCCCTTCCTGGCCGGACGGGACTACCATGGCCTGGTGCATGCCCCCGATACGCCGGCGGCGTCCGTGGCAAAGGGAGAGGGCCTGGTGCAGTTCGTCCCCTGCGGCCACGCACCGGGGCTGTGGCTAGCGCATACCAAAGGCATCTTCCGCGCAGGCGGCGATTGGTACTACAACTTCGAGTACGAGCGGGAGAGAGAGCGCAGCCTCGACTATGCGGAGGACCTCTACACCCCCGGCCACCTGGAGGTCCACTTGGCGCCGGGCCAAGAGGTGTCCCTGGTGGCGGCCTTTGGCGATCCTCCCGACGTGAACCCGGCGCAGGCAGCCCACGCCGAACGCCAGCGCCGCTCAGCGCTGGCTCGAGGGGCCCCAGACCATGTTCTGGGCGCAGCGCTGTACCCAGCCACAGACCACTTCCTGGTGCGCCGAGGTGACAGCGGCCGCAGCATCATTGCAGGTTATCACTGGTTCGCCGACTGGGGCCGCGACGCGCTGATTGCCCTGCCTGGGCTGACGCTCATTACGGGCCGCTACGACGATGCCCGCGCCGTGCTGCTGGCCTTTGCCGAGAACCGCTACCAGGGCATCATCCCGAACCATTTCCCGGACGTTGGTGGCCAGCCGGCCTACAACGCCGCCGACGCCAGCTTGTGGTTCATCCAGGCGGTGCGACGCTACTACGACTATGCACGCGACCTGGACTTCGTCCGCGAGCAGATGCTGCCTGTGCTGGACGAGATCATGGACTGGTACACCAAGGGCACGCTCTACAGCATCCACGCCACTCCGGACGGCCTCCTGTACGCAGGCGCCCACGGCATGCAGCTCACCTGGATGGACGCCAAGGTGGGGGACTGGGTGGTCACGCCGCGCTGGGGCAAGCCGGTGGAGATCAACGCGCTCTGGTACAACGCCCTCAAGCACATGGAGCACCTGTGCGGCAAGCTGGGACGCCGGCAGCAGACGTCGGAGTACGCCAGGCGCGCGCGACAGGCCAAGGCCTCCTTCAACCAGCTCTTCTGGAACCAAGAGGCAGCCTGTCTGTACGATTGCGTCAGCGACGAGGGCCGCGACGCCTCCATACGGCCCAACCAGATTCTGGCGGTGAGCTTGCCCTACAGCCCGCTGTCCCAGGAGCGTCAGAGACAGGTCGTGGCCACCGTACAGCAGCATCTGCTCACGCCGCTGGGGCTGCGCAGCCTCTCGCCTCTGGACGGGCGCTATGCCGGTCGCTACGAGGGCCCACCCTGGTCGCGCGACGGCGCCTATCATCAGGGCACAGTCTGGAGTTGGTTGATGGGGCCCTTCCTCTCAGCCTATCTCAAGGCTCATGGGCGCACGGCTGAGGCGAAGGCCACGGCGCAAGGGATGCTGGCCGGCTTCGAGCAACACCTGTGCGAGGCCGGCCTGGGGCTGGTGTCCGAGATCTTTGACGGGGATGAGCCGCATCTGGCCAGGGGCTGCATTGCCCAGGCCTGGAGCGTGGCCGAGCTGCTGCGAGCACTGGTGGAGGACATTGGCGTGTCCCCCAAGAGCTCGTAGGGGCGGGCTTTAGGCGCGCCCATCGGTCTGCGCATCTCTGACCGGGAGTTGGACTGCTATGCCCGTCTATCTGCCAACGGCCGTGCTGGGCGATGGCAGTGTGCTGGTTACATTGGGCGGCGCTGCCGAGGTCATGGCCTTCTTCTACCCCCGGGTGGACTACGCCCGCAATGTCCGGGAGTGCATGGCCGCCATCTACGCCCCGGCGGCGGCTCCACCGCGCTTGTCCTGGCTGTTTGAGCCCGAGTGGACCCGCAGCCAGCACTACGACGAGCACGCCCGCATCGTGACCACCGAACTGACCTCGGCGCGTTTCGGGATAACCGTCCGGACCACCGACTTGCTGGCCCCCGGCAGCGCCGTGCTGGCCAGGCGCTTCGCCCTCACGAATCACCAGCCCCATGCCTGCCCCCTGAACCTGCTGCAATACTTCCACCTCGCCTTGGGAGACTTCGACGGCCAGCAGTCGGTGCGCTACCTCCCCGACGAGCAGGCGTTGGTCCAGTACTGGCGCGACATTGCCTTCGCAGTGGGAGGCAGCCAGTTCGATTGCTTCCGCTGCGGCCGAGTGAACGCGGATGTCGAGCGCAGCGCCAAGCAGGACATGCTGGACGGGGAGTTGACCGGGCAGCCCGAGGATATCGGGCTGGTGGACTTTGCCGTCGGCTGGCAGCTTACGGTCCCGGGCGAGGGCACAGAAGAGCGGACGCTGTTGGTGGCTGCGGGACGCCAGGAGCACGAGGCCCGCGCCCGACTGCACAACGCCCGCGCGGCTGGCTTCGGCTCTCTCTACAACCAGCGCAAACGCACCGACGCCGCCGTCGTGCCGGTGCGGGATGTCTCCGTCCCCGCGCACATGACGGCCGAGTTCCAGCGCGCCGTGTTGGCGCTGCTGTCCTTGCAGGACGAGGACACCGGGGCCATCATCGCCGCCCCCGAGTTCGATCCAGACTTCAAGCGCAGCGGCGGCTACGGCTTCTGCTGGCCGCGCGACGCGGCCTATGCGGTGCTCACGCTGGCCCGATTGGGCTATGAGGACCGCGTCCGTCGCTTCTTTGACTGGTGCCGGCGGGTGCAGCGCCCCGATGGCCTCTGGGGGCAGCGCTACTGGGCCGATGGTCACCCTGGGCCCTGCTGGTGCACACCTGACCGCTTCGAGCAGCTCGACGAGAGCGCCATCGTCGTGTTCGCGCTGGCCCGCCACTACGCGGACCTCCCATCGGGCGAAAGGCAGGAGTTCGCTGCCCCCTACGCAGAGATGGTGTGCCTGGGGGTGCGCGCGCTGCTCGAGCGCATCGGCCTCACAGGCCTGCACGTGCCGGCCTCGGACCTTTGGGAGAGCTTTCAGGGCACCTTCGCCTACACCAACGCCGCCATACACGCCGCCTTGCGCGACGGCGCCACCCTGTTGGCGGCACAGGGGCACCAGGCTCTGGCCGAAGATGCCCGCACCGCAGCCGATCGCGTCAAAGCTGAGACGCGCCGAGCCCTCTGGACGGGGACCTACATGGCCCGAGGCCTAAGGCCTGAGGGATCGCTGGACGCCGGGGTGGACTGCTCCGTACTGGGCGTGTGGGAGCCCTTTGGCATGCTCTCCATGACCGAGCCCCGGGAGCGCGACATGCTGCTGTCCACCATCGCCGTCTTGGAGGAGCATCTGGCCGTGCCCGGCGAAGGCGGGAGAGGGCTGTTCCGCTACCAGTTCGACACCTATGTCGGCGGCGCGATCGGGTGTGTCAACACGCTGTGGGTGGCGAAGATACTCCTCCTGCTGGGCCGCCAGGCGCAGGAGCGGGGCGATCCCGCCGATGCAGAGCTATGGGAGCGGGGGCGTGCCTACCTGGACTTCTGCCGGGCGCACCTGGCCGGCTGCGGCCTGGTCCCCGAGCTCATCGGCCGCACCGCCGACATACCCTATTGGGCCGCGCCCCATGCCTGGAGCACGGCCCTGATGATCGAATGCCTTCTGCTGCTGCCCGGTAACGACCAACTGCCCAAGCCTTTGTAGGCGCGACACTCGGAAGACAAGAGGCGGGCCCGTTGGCCCGCCTCTGCTCCTCAGCGCTCACGGCGCCAGGGACATGGCGTAGGCGAACTCGTTGTAGTGGTAGATGCTCCCTATGTTGGGCTGGTCTCCATGGTGCCCCGCATCGTAGTACTCGACGGGTATGGTGGATACCAACACGTCACCAGACCCATACTCATACCTGAACACGACGACCCCTGGACCAATGACTCCGCCCCGGGCCTTGGGCCTCGGGCCGATGCTCGCAAACGGCCCCGCCGAGGTCATGCCATGCGCTGAGGCACTGCGCATAGCCAGTGCGTCAGGCGTCCCCACGGGCGTGCCGAGGATAGCGTCCGCGCCAGCCGGCAGGCTCGTCGGGTCGGCCCAGCCGTGGAGTGAATAATTCCCTCCGTCCAGATTCGTGTCGGTGATCGTGCCTCCAGGCCCGGTGATCAGGCCCGAGGCGGGGTTGAGGATGTTGATATCGGTGCCATAGTAGACGGTCCACGCTATCCCCCCGCCGCTAGGCAGGATGTCGCCAGGCGGTACCCCGCTGGATCTCGCGTGGTGTACCAGGTAGACTCCGCCGTTGGCTACGAAGCTCGCTATCTGGCTCAAGTTGCTGGCAATAGTGCTGTAGAATGCGTCGCCCTGGTCACCTGCCAGCACCACCACGTCGAAGCCTGAGAGGTCTGTGGCAGGCAGCGCGCTGGCATTGATCATGGCGTAAGCAATGCTCAGATCGGTGGCGACGGTCGGATTCGGGTCGCAGCCCCAGGGCGGCTCGTCCTGGATGATCAGCATGTCCCCGCTTACCTGCTGCCCCGTTACCTGGAGCTGTGCGGAGCCCTGAACGCCGCTGGCCCGCTCAGTGGCCGTGATGTTGCAGGTGCCGGAGCCGGCGCCTAGCGCCAGGCCCTGCTCGTCCACCGTAGCCACGCCGGTATCGCTCGAGCTCCAGTCGAACGTGGCGCCCAGCAGGATCGCGCCGTCCCCGTCCTTGGCGGTCGCCACGAACTGCTGGTTCTGGCCTATGTTGATCTGGGCCGACGGTGGCGTCACCTCCACGGTCGTCACGCACGACTCCAAGGTGAGCGCAATCTTGTTCACTCCCGGCTCGATCTTGACCCGCGCGGTGGCGGAAGCCAACGGCGGCTGGTCAGGCCGCAGCGCTCTCGCCTCGCTCGGCGGTGCGGGCCCGAACGCCTCCGCTGTCACCACCGCCGGGCCCAGCGGTAGGTTGTCTATGGTGGCGCTGACCTCGACAGCAGGCGCCACGGGTCGCGCGGCCGCCTGGTCCGGCGTCGCTCCACTAGGGCGCTTCAGCAGGCATTCCCCTAGCAGCGCCCCACTGGGACTGGTTACCGCCACATAGATGCACTCCGCCCCCTCGGGTATGACCCGGCCGCTCACATCGCCCGGGGTCTCACGCGGCGGGAACTCCGCGCTAACCCTGAGGGCGCCCGCCCTGGCGCGGCCGCCGGAACCACCTCCACCACACCCGCTGATGACCACTGCGAGTGCCGCTCCGGCGAGCAAGTACGCAAAGACCCTTCGCGGGAACATGCCGATCCACCCCTTTTGTCTGAGGGCAGACTTTGGATGCAGCCGCCAGCTATCACCTTATGTCGAAGCGGTAGAAAGCCCCCGCCCCGATCTTAATGCCGCGGTCCTCCGAATGCTGTATCTGCATCACGCCAATCCACTTGTCGCTGAACGTCTTGTAGACGCGCGCGCTCATCAGGTTGGGTATGCCGTCGCGATGCGCGTACTCCAGGAACAGGTCCACGTCGTGGTCCTGGTAGAGCTTCGGGAAGTAAGTGCCCACAGTGTAGATCAGGTTGCCGAAGGGATCCTCGCCCAGTTCCCCGTACAAGTCCAGGCGGCGCCTGACCACCGGGATGGCGGCGTCCACGCTGCCGGCGAAGTGCCCGAGGTCGCCCTGGACCGTGCGCAGGTTCAGGCCGAACACCCCATCGTCGTTCTGCATGGTCACCCGCCCGTAGAGACCTGCGAGGTCGGGGTCGCCCTGGGAGGGCGTGGTGTCCAGCAGGTAGGCCACGTCAAAGGTAGTGTTGTTGTGCTTGCTGCTGGTCCAGCGTACCGCGTCGGCAGTGCGGAAGTCCAACAGGGTGCCGATGTTGCTGTTGATCACCGGCCCCACAAAGAAGCGTTGCCGCCCCACCCGCAGGCTGCCCCAGTCGCCGCGCGCAGTGACGTAGGCCGCAGTGAGGTCAGTCAGCTCATCGCCGCCGAAGACGCTGCGCGCGCAGCCGCCCAACTCGAAGTAGAGGCCCTTCATGACGCCGGTGGGCCGCACCCGCACTCCGCCCGACGACCCACCTCCCTCGCCCCAGAAGCCGAACAGCTCCACTCCCACCTTGCCGTTGACGATCCACTCTTGCTGGCGGCCCGGCAGCTCCTCAGGCGGCACGGCCTCTAAAGCACTGGACCCGAACAGCGCCAGGGGCGCCGTTGCGAACAGCGGCGCGGCCAGGGCGTCGAGCGGGTTCTCGTGGCCAGATACCGGCGGCCCTTGCAGTCGCACCCCGGGACCGGTTCGAGGTGGGGCGCTGGCCACCGCTGCCCCACGTCTGTGGCCGTCGAGTGAGCGGATGATGACGTGCAGCGAGCCAGTCTGCCCCTGGCCGCCCACCGTCTGGTCTATGACGTCCCCTATGGTCGTGGTGTCGTCGCGGAAGTTCTGTTCTCCGGGTGTACCGGCGAACCCGCCTGTATCCCCCGGGCGCACGTCGCGGAAGAACGGGTTCTCCTCGCCGCCGGCGAACGCCTCAGGCGCGGTGGGGAAGGGGTTCCCGGGCGCCTCCCCGAGCTTCGTGGAGGCCTCCTGACCAGGCCCCAGCTTCACGACCTCCTCAGGGGGAGCCAGGGACAATATGTATTGCGAAGTGCCGTCTATCGGCGCGGGGAACGGCGCGTCCACCGTGACTGTCCCTGTGCCGCCGGCAAACGCCAGGACCGTCCGCTGCTCGCCGGCGTTGGTCCCCGCGGTGATGGTCAGTGTGCCGCCGTTCCAGTAGCCGTCCGGGTCAACCTGGAGGGCATCATCCACCAGGGCATCAACAGTTCCGCCATCCGCAGTGCCCGTCCGGGTCAACGGCCCAGCCTGGGCCAACAGCACCTCGCCCTCGTGACAGCGAACCGACTCGGCCTTCTCGTTCGCCAGGAACTCTATGACCGTGCCCTTGACCGCTGCTACTGCCGAGCGGCCGCCGATGGTGGCCCCGGAGCCCTTGGCGAACCTGCCGTAGATGCGCCCCCGAGACACCTGGAGGTTGACCTTGATGCCGGCCCGAAGCACCAAGTCCGTCAACTCGCTCAGGCGCACATAGCTGCCGTCGGGGAAGTCAATCTGGGCTGCCGAGCGTTTGGCCGTGGAGGCCCTGTCACCGGGCCGCAGCGCGGTCCCTACCTTGCAGGGAGACCATTGCGTGCTTCCCGCAGCTTGCTTGGCGACCACGCCCTGGACGGCGCCGAACGTAGCCTCCTGTGCTGCGGCTATCCCGCCGACACTGAGGAGCAACATCAAGGCGAGGATGGATGAAGCCAGCCTCCAGGCGTGCGGTGGCATGAGCGCCCCTCCCTTTGACGTATCAGCAGGCCAATGGGCAAAGCTCGGTGCAGCCTCCCTGCACCGTAGCGCGAAGGGCCGTGCGCTTCCGCCTAGCGCTCGCCCACCGCGAAGTGCGCACAATGACCTGCCGTCGCCCCTACTCCGGTGGCACGCGGCTCAGGGTGACTTCGCCCTGGTGGCAGCGCACGATCTCCTTGCCCTGATCGGTCACGATGAACTCTATCTCCGTGCCCTTGACCGCCGCTACCGCTGCGCGCCCGCCTATGGCCGCGCCGCTGCCCTTCTCGAACTTGGCGAACACTCGCCCCTGCTCGACGCGCAGGGCAATCCCGGTGGCTGAGCGGATCACGATGTCGGCGCGCTCACCCAGCCTCACGTAGCTGTTGTCCGGGAAGGTGACCTGGGCCGCGGAACGCTTCCCCGTGGCCAGCCGATCACCTTTGTCCAGGGCAGTGCCGACCTTAGCGGGGACGAACTCCGTACTCCCAGCAGCCTGCTTGCTCACGAGGTTCTGCACCGCGGTGACGGTGGCCGGCGCCGCCGCAGCCACGGCCGAAACCAAGACCACCAGCAGTAGGCTCATTGCCAGCAGGTAGCCCAAGTCGAACATTCGGCGCATGAGGATACGCCTCCCCTCCGGGAGCTGCCATCGCTCCTGTCTCAACTAGATATCATACCATAAAGTCCTCTTTGCGTATCCCCGCTTTTCGACCCAGCACCTTGTAGACCCCAGTGGGCCGATCCCGCCCCCGCACCACTTCCTCGCCCAGGTACTCGGCCTCCACCAGGTCCTTGACCCCCTGGTAGGTGTCGTCGCTGATGAGTATCTCGCTGCCGTACTTCTTGTTCAGTTCCTCCAGCCGCGAGGAGACGTTGACCGGGTCGCCAATCACGGTGTAGTCCGACAAGGTCTCAGAGCCCACATCGCCCACCACGGCCTCGCCCGTGTGGATGCCGATGCGCATGTACAGGGGCGCCCGCAGCCGCCCATCCTGCCGCATGCGCGCCAGCTCCTCCTGCATGTCAATGCTGGCCAGCACCGCCTTCTGGGCGTGGTCGTCGAAGTGCACCGGCGCCCCGAAGTAGGCCATGATGCCGTCGCCCATGAACTTGTCCAGCGTGCCCTGGTAGGCGAACAGGATATCGCTCATGGCCGTCAGGTAGGGCCGCAGCAAGGCCACCACGCCTTGGGCCGAGAGGTCCTGCGACAAGGTAGTGAAGCCTTCCAGGTCGGAGAAGATCATGGTCACCGTCCGCTCCTCACCGCCCATCTCCACCGCATGGTGCTCCATGATCTCGTTCATCACGCTGCTCCCAACGTAGCGCTGGAACACGCTGCGGAGCTGCCGCTTCTCCCGTTCCTCGGTGAAGTACACCAGGCTGCTCACGCCCACGAAGCTAACCGTAGCGGCGATCATGGGGGTAACGGCCCGCAGCCACATCCGGTGGTCGCGGAACAGGTATAGCTCGAGGTAGAACAGGCCCACCCAGGCCAGAACGACAAACCCCAGCGTGCGCACTGGCCGGAGCCATAGGGTCAGCAGCGCCAGCCCCAGACAGGAGCCGAACAGCACCGCCAGGCCGGCCCACCGCGGCGCGAGGCTTATGTAGCTGCCGTCCAGCATGGTCTGCACCGCGTTCGCCTGGACCTCCACTCCCGACATGCGTGCCTGACGGAAGTACGGCGTGGGCCAGTCGTCGTGCAGCAGGCGCGTGGTTGCCCCGATCATCACTATCTTGTCGCGGCACGTAGCCGCGCGCTTTGGGTCCTTGAGGATCTGGTAGTAGGGCACATAGGTGAACGTTACTTCCGGCGGGCCCACGAAGTTGATCAGCATGCGCTGACCGTACATCTGCACTTGGCCCGTCTTCTCGTCGGCGTCCTTGAGCTGCCAGGTGGTCACCATCTGGTGGGCGCCCAGCCTGCCCTGCGCCAGTTGCGCGGTGATCTCGTCCGGCTTCAACCCCAGGAAGGCGCCGGTAATGGCTGCCGCCAGGCCCGGGTAGACGACCATCTCACGCTCGGGCTTGCCCGTCTGTGTTTTCGCCACCAGTTCGTTGCGCGCTATGTAGGCGTAGACGTCGTCAGCCCCTTCCAATACGTTGGGCTCGATGTCCACAACCGCGCTCGTGAAGGCAGCGTCCTGGAGCGCCGGGATGGGCAGGTAGATGGCCGAGCGATCCACCTGCGTTAGCTCCCCCAACATGCGCTCACTGGAGATGATGGGCACGTGCGCGCCCAGGATCACGCTTCCCGCCTCCTGGCAGGCCGCGGCGAAGGCCTGGTCCGCCGCCGCAGGCTCCTCGCCCGACGCCATTCGCTCCAGCCGCGCCAGGCCCGCTTGGGCCAGCGCGCTGGCCTGCCTGTAGCGGCCTCGGTCTATGAGCTGCTGGACGCCACCCACCATGTCGCTGGCCAACTCCGTCGCTTCCACCGGCGACGCCTCGGAGAACACCACGTCGAAGGCAACGACCTTGGCCCCGGCACGGCGCAGGTTGTCCACGACTTGAGCGTGGAAGGTCCGGGGCCAGGGCCAGATGCCGAGTTGGTCGCACGACTCGTCGTCAATGCCGACGATCACAATGTCCGGCCGGGCTGGCAGCGAGCCCCGCCAGTAGAAACCAGTATGGTAGGCGCGCCGCTCAATGGTGTCCAGCAGGTCGTACACGGGGCCCGACACGCGCGGCACCACCAGGGCCAGCACGGCGACGCCAACGCTGACGAGGCTGGTGGCCACCAGCATCTTGACGACCCGGGGAATGCGCGCCACGCGGCTGGCCACTGGCCGGAAGGGCCAGAGCAGGATACCAGCAGCCTGCTTGATCTGCGGCAGCCAGCTCATGCGCCGCTGCTACCTCCCAGCCGTTGGCCTGCCGGTTAACCGGCAGCGCGCTCAGGCGATCAGCCGCCCTCCATCCACCGCGATGACCTGGCCGGTGATGTAGTCCGAGCCCTCCAGCAGGAACAGCACCGTGCGGGCGACATCCTCGGGCTGCCCTATTCTCTTCAGCGGGGTGGCGCCGATGGCCTGCTCCTTGGCCTCCTCGCTCCACCCCTCCGGCCAGAGAATGGTCCCCGGCGCTACTGCGTTCACCTGCACGTGGGGGGCCAGCGCCCTAGCCAGGCCCTTGGTCAGGGCCACCAGCCCGGCCTTGGACACGCAGTACGGGATGAACCTGGCCCAGGGGCGGAAGGCGGAGACGTCGGCGATGTTGACGATCTTGCCCCGCTGGCGCTCCAGCATGCCCCGCGCCACTTCGCGGCTGCATAGGAACGGACCCTTGAGGTTAACGCTCAGCAGCTCGTCCCATTGCTCTTCGCTGATGTCGGGGAAGGGCGTCTCGTAGAAAACGGCGGCGTTGTTGACCAGCACGTCAATGGGGCCCAAAGCCTCCTTCACAGCCCTGACCATCGCCGCGACCTCCGCCGCCACCGACACGTCGGCCTGTACCGCGAGACCCTTGAGCCCACGAGCGGCGATCTCGGACGCCAGCTCCTCCGCTTCCGCCACGGAGGTGCGGTAGTTGATCGCGACGTGACAGCCGCGCTGGGCCAAGTGCAGGGCAATCTCACGCCCAATGCGCCTGGCCCCGCCGGTGACCAGCCCTACCTTGCCTTCAAGCTCCATCCTCTGTTCCTGCTGCGCGCAGGGCCGCTGGGTCAAGGCGCCGGATGCCCGGCACGGCGTCGAAGTGCTTGTCCGCCGAGATGATCTCGGTGATGCCTGCTCCCTGCATGACGGCGGCATGAAGGGCGTCGTAGGGCATCAGAGCGGGAACTCCCTCCATGAATGTCATTGCTTGCTGGACGTCGGCAGCCGTCACGGGCAGCACCGTCATTATCGCGAGAACCTCACGGGCCATGGCGATCCCCACGTCGCGCTGATTCCTGCGGTCCATGAGGTAGAGGAGTTCCTGCAGTACCTCTGCGCTCGTGACGCCCTCCCAGGTGCCCTGGGCCACCCAGCGCAGAACGGCCACGCAGGAGGCCTTCAGAGGGTGTTCGCCGCCTGCCGCGTAGATGATTATGTTGGTGTCTACGAATCGGCGAGGCACTGCCGCCGAGCCTCCTCGATCTCTCGGCAGAGGTCCTCAGGATCCCCGACCTCGATTCCCAGATTGCTCAACGCCTCGAGAGCCCGAAGTCGCTCCTCTAACGTCGGGCTCTGCAAACCCCCTGCGCACAGGTCGCGGATGACCTGCGCCTTGCTCTTGCCCTCGGCTTCTGCCCGCTCACGCAAGCGTCGGTCCAGGTCTTCCGGGAAAAGGACGTGGACGTGTACGTTCAGTTCAGCCATGTCGAGCCCCTCCATAACATGCACATGTACATGCACATGTTACACCAGCTGATGCGCGCCGTCAACCTGTCAGCCTACCCGCCATCCCGCTTGCCCGTCCGCCACGACGGCCGCGGCGTCTGAGGGCCTTGCAGAGCTCGCAGCTTCCGCCGTATCTTCGCCTCCACATTCTCTGGCAGGCGTTTGATCTCCCGCCTCGGAGCTTCCGCTGCGGCCTCGACCGCCTCCACTGCCACCATGCCCTTCTCGATCAGGCGCTGCCGTTCGGGAGAGGGGTCCTTCGGGATGTAGGGCTCCTGCTCCAGCAGATCGTGCAGGATCATCAAGGCGGCTTCCTTGTCCGGGATGCAGTCCCGGCTGCTGCCGTCCGGGTCATGCTGGGCAAAGGGCGGCAGCGGACTACCCACGCACGAGGGGCAACCCTCCTCGCACCCACACTCCCGGATTAGAAGCAGGCACGCCTGCATTACCTCCTCGATCATCTCGTAGCAACGCTCCGCGAAGCCAACGCCCCCGGGATGCCTATCGAAGATGAAGATGCTGGGCGTGCCCGTGTTGGTCGAGTCCACCACCGAGCCAATGTCCAGGCTGTCGCACATGGCAAAGATGGGCAGCACCTCGGCCATCACGTTGGCAATGCCCAACAGGCCGTCGCCCGGCACCCGGTGGTATTGCCTGACGCGCTCCAGCACCTGCCGCGGGGGCATGAGCCACATGGCGACGGTGTCCAGCTCGTACGGCGGCAAGTCCAGGTTGCCAAAGCCGATGCTGTCCCGCCCGAAGAACTTGATCTTGCGGAACATGTAGACCAACGCGGTGACCGTCACCTCGCCGAAGCCCATGGGCGCAAGGCGCCACGTCTTCTCCGTCTCGGTCTCGTTCAGCAGGATGTCGGTGCGCGTCACGGCCTGGGTGTAGTAGTCCAGGTTTTCCTTGGTGATGTGGGCGGTCTTCTTGCCCAGGTCGAGCTGGTGCACGAAATAGGTCTCGGCATTGTGCATGTAGATGGCCTGCGGGTGCAGCAGCGTATACGCGCTGAACTCGTCCACCTCGCCGATGACCTGCACGTTGCTCGGGTCGGTCTCATCCTGAATGGTGTAGTTGTTCTCGTCGAAGCTGCGCAGGGGCACTTTGGCCGCCGGGTAGCTGGCACCGGTCCAGTACCAGGCCTCGCCCAGGCGCCTGACCTGGCCCGCTTCCTCCAGCAGCTCCAGGATGGCTGGAGCAAACTCCCCGAAGGCCCCCTCCTCGCTTAGCCTGATGGGCAGCTCGCTGACCGCACAGGCCAGATGGCCGGCCAGAACGTGCGGATTCTCTGGGTCTATGATAGCGTGCTCGGGGCTCCTGCCGAAGAAGTACTGCGGGTGCTGCATCAGGTACTGGTCAATGGGCGAATTGTGGCCTACCAGCACCGCCAGCGCCTCCTCCTCGCCCCTGCCCGCGCGGCCGGCCTGCTGCCAGGTGCTGGCGATGGTGCCCGGGTAGCCGACGATGATGCAGGCATCGAGGCTGCCGATGTCAATGCCCAGCTCCAGGGCGTTGGTGCTGGTGACTCCGAGCAGCTCCCCGCTGAAAAGCTGGCGCTCGATCTCCCGCCGATCCTCCGCCATGTACCCGCCCCGGTAGGCTCGGATCTTGTTGCGCAGCCGCGGCGCCTCCTCCGTGAGCTGGTCCTGGCAGTGGCGGTAGATCAGCTCCGCCAGCACCCGCGCCCGCACGAACGTGATGGTCTGAGTGCCCTCCTTGATCAGGTCTGTCATCAGCCGCTGCGCCTCCGCGTTCGGGCTCTTGCGCTCCATCTTCCCCTCGTCCAGGTAAGGCGGGTTCCAGAAGACGAACTGCTTGGGCCCGCGCGGAGAACCGTCGTTGTCCACCACCGTCATGCGCCGGTTGGTGAGGCGTTCGGCCAGCTCCGCGGGATTGGCGATGGTCGCCGAACAGCAGACGTATTGCGGCCGGCAGCCGTAATGGCGACAGATGCGCTCCAGCCGTCGCAGCACGTCGGCCACGCCGGAGCCGAACACGCCCCTGTAGCTGTGCACCTCATCTATCACCACGAAGCGCAGGTTGGCGAAGAAATGCGCCCAGCGGCTGTGATTGGGCAGAATGCCCGAGTGGAGCATGTCGGGATTGGTGAGGATGATGTTGCCTTCGTCCCGCAAGGTGCGGCGCATGTTGGCCGGCGTATCGCCGTCGTAGGTGCCTGCCTGGAGCGGCAGCTCGCCATCAGATGCCTTGAAGCGGTTCAGGCCCCGGAGCTGATCCTGCGCCAGAGCCTTGGTGGGGAAGAGGTACATGGCTTTGGCCAGGTTACTCCGCAGCAGCTCCTCCAGAACGGGGATGTTGTAGCAGAGGGTCTTGCCGCTGGCCGCCGAGGTCACCACCACCACGTCCTCGCCCCGGCGGGTTGCCTCGATGGCGCTGACCTGGTGCGTGTAGAGCTGCTCGACTCCCTCTGCCCTCAGCACCAGCCTCACGCGCTCGTGCAGCGGCTCCGACAACGCGCCAAACTGGGCCTCACGGGGCGCCAGCCTCTCTACGTGGACGATCTGTCCCTCGTAATGCCTCTGGTGTGAGACCTGCGCCAGGAACCGCTCAACGTCCATCTGTGCGGGCCAACCTTGTCTAGGTTTGCCTGGGGAATCTTGGCAGGTCCTCATTATAACCTGCCCCTGCCGGCTGTCAAGCGCGCTTTTCTGGCGCCCGACTCGCGTCGCGGATGTCGGTTGACCACCCCCTGGGGCTCTGCTATACTCCGCCCGTACCCCATGTACTGGACCGAGCTGCGAGTCGAGACGACGCCCGCCGCAGCCGACTTGGTGGCTGAGTTCATGCTGGAGGCGGACCTTCGCGGCGCCAGTGTGACCGTGACGGAGGCAGGCGCTGCTTGCTGTGCCTATCTGCCGCCGCACAGCAGCATCGAGGGCGTCGTCGAGCGGCTGCGGCGGCGCCTGGTGGGCATTGACCCCAGCCTCACGAACGGCCTTCAGGCCGAGTTGTCGGTGTGCCAGGTTGAGGAGCAGGACTGGGCCGAGGCCTGGCGGCAGCACTGGCAGCCCCTGCGGGTCGGCCAGCGGCTGGTAGTCAAGCCCTCCTGGTGTGACTTCCAGGCGAGGCCGCAGGATGTGGTCATCGAACTGGACCCAGGTATGGCCTTCGGGACCGGAACCCATCCGACGACTCGAATGTGCCTGGAGCTACTCGAGGAGCTGACACGCCCGGGCTTGGTGGTCCTTGACGTGGGCACCGGGTCCGGCATTCTAGCTATCGCCGCGGCGAAGCTGGGGGCTGCCCGCGTCCTGGCCATTGACAACGATCCGCTGGCAGTGCGCGTCGCCCGAGACAACGTCAGCCGCAACCAGGCCCTCGAGGTGGTCGAGGTCCGTCTGGACAACGCCCTTGACAGCGTCGTCGAGCCGGCCGATCTTGTAGTGGCAAACATCAGCACCGAGGCCGCTTGCGCTCTGGCCTCCGGGGCTGCCGCTTTGCTGGGGCGCCACGGCAGATTCGTCTCCGCAGGCATGACCGAGGCCAGCGTGGATGCTGTGCGCTCCGCCTTGGCGGCAGCAGGGCTGCGCGTGACAGGGGCCAAGCAGGAGGCTGAGTGGGTCTGCCTGGTGGCCCAGAGATAGCCGCAAGGGATGGTGAGGCCAGTCGTGGCTAGGGTTTTCGTCGGCTCCGGAGACATCACCGAGAACAACGTGACCATCAAGGGCCCCCAAGCCCGCCATCTGCGACTCGTTCTGCGCTTGCAGCCTGGCGACACCTTCCGCGCTGTGGACGAGACCGCGCGCGAGCACACCGTCCGCATCAGCCACGCCTCCACGGAGCTGGTGCGGGGCACCGTGATCGAGAGCCACGAGGTGGACACCGAGCCGCGCTGTCGGGTCACCATTCTCCAGGCGGTGGTCAAAGGCGGCAACATGGCACTCGTGATCCAGAAATGCACGGAACTGGGGGCAGCTCAGATCGTGCCTATGCTCACTGAGCGCGTGGTGGTAAGGCTGAAAGAGGCGAAAGCCGACACCCGCTGCGAGCGCTGGCAGCGCATCGCCTTCGAGGCCGCGCGGCAGTGTGGCCGCACGGTCGTCCCCGAGGTCGGGCCGCCAGTGCCCTTCCGCCAGGCCCTGGAGCTTGCCGGTCAGCGGGACATGGCCTTGATCTTGGCGGAGCACGGACCAGCGCGCGCGCTGGATCAAGTGATCAAGCCCGGGCTCAAGGTCGGCTCCTTGGCCCTGCTGGTCGGACCCGAAGGCGGGTTCTCTGCACAGGAGCTCGAGCTGGCCCTGCAAGCGGGCTTGCTGGCCGTCAGCCTGGGCCCGCGCATCCTGCGCACCGAGACTGCCGCCATCGCAGCTACCGCTATCTGCTTCTATGCGCTGGGGGAGATGGGCAAGCCGTAGCCCAGCAGGCCGTTTGTGGTGGTGCCGCGGGCACGTCGCCGACTGAGGTCAGCGGCCTTTCTGCTGCCCAATCTCGATCTCGAACAGCGCGGCATTCGTCTGCCCTGAGGGCAGGGAGAAGAGCAGCCGCCACCACCTGCTGTGCACCTCCGCAGTCAGCCGTACAGTCTGCGTCCCCCAGTCGGAGGACGTTACGGACGGCGAAACCGTGGTCCACGTCTGGCCGTCGTCTGACACCTGGATCACACACGAGATGCCAGCTGCCAGCTTGCCCAGCTTGAGGCGGAGCGAGGACGCCGTTACAGCGTCCTCGAACTCCACCTGCCACCAGACTTGGGTGCTGCCCCAGCCACCTACCCACTCCGTATCGAAGTTGCCGTCCAACCCGCGTGCGGCGGGCCATTGTGGGTCCTGAGCGGAGGCAGAGGCTGACCACGGCGGCGGAGGGGGCGCAGTCGGGCGCTGCACAGCCTCTGTCGTCATGGGGCCATCCTCGTAGCGCAGGAAGTAGACTGGGTCAATCCCCAGCGTAGTCGCAACTGGCTGCCCGGCGGCCTCCAACTGATCTGCCGGCCGGCCAGTCAGAACGAAGTCCCAGTGGTAGCGCGCGTACTTCCCCTTAGGCAGCGGCAGGGCCACTTGCGCCGTGCGCTCCGGCTCCCCCTTGAAGTCCGTGGCCCAGGCGACGAAGAGCGGCTGGCCCTCGCGCTCGAAGCGGAAGACCCTCGCCTCCTCACCGGACCTGACCTGCTCCACAAAGCGCATCCGGCCCTTCGACATGGGGTCGAGCAGCTTCGCCGCCGTCATCAGCGCGTAGTACGCGTCTTTCGGCTGCCAGCCCTTCCCGTCGGCCGGCAGCCCGGACACGTCGGCGATCAGGCCCATGCTTCTGTACGACGGGTCGAATAGGCCATACCAGTGAGCGCAGACGAGATCGGGGAGGGACGCCGCCACAACCTGGACTTTGGCTGCTGCCGCCCTCTGCACAGCCTGTGAGTACTCCCGGCCCGCTGCCTCGTCTCCCTGGTAGCCGACCTCCGAGCAAATGTAGTCCGGCTGCGGGAGGCCGCGTTTCACGAACTCCGCTCGCATCCCCTCCAGCACTCCAAGCATGGCGCCGTCTCCGCCTACGAGCGTATCAGAGCCCGGCCAGGCATAGGCGTGGAAGTCAATGAAGTCCACGTTTCCCGCGAGCGGGTGCTTCTCGTCGTCCAGCAGCAGCCCCAGCGCAGACGGAAAACAGAGCTGCACGCCCACCTTGCAGGTCGCATCGGCGAACTTCGCTGCCTGCCAGGAGACGAAAGCAAACCGCGCGAGGTCGCCGAAGTCGTGCCCCAGCCAGTTCCTCAGAGTCTTCATGCTCCGATCGGTGGGATGCTCGGGCCACGCCATCCAGTCCGGCTCGTTGTAGAGGCTGTAGTAGGTCAGCCTGGGTGAGCCGGCCGCATCCTTGTTGCCGTCGCCGTCGTACCGCTCAACGATGTTGCCAACGAAGAAGGCCCACTCGTTCTTGGGGTTCAACTCGGCCCCAGGGGCCGGCGTGTCCGTGCCGTTGGTGAACACAGGCGCCCACAAGTTCTCAGGCACCTTCTCGTCAACGGTTTTCGTCGTGCCGTCAGGCAGCTTCACCTCGCCCCCGCCATTGAACAGGAACGCCAGCCCACTGCGCCCCGCCTGGCAGAACTTGGTGACCGCGGCATCCGCGTGGTCCGGATAGGGCTGGTACAGGTCCATACGCACTCCGATGCGGGGCATGGTTGCGCCCATGTCGAAGGCCCACTGGAGCCGGACGGGTTCGCTCACGTTCTGAACCCAGCCCCCGTTAATGCCTACGAAGTAGGGCAAGTCACGCTCAGCGCAAATCCCCTCGGGCACAAGCACGGCTAGGAGGCCCGTGCCAACGCAGATCAGTGCGGAACGCAGGCGGGGCATTCTCGTTACCTCCTCGCGTGGTCGCCGCTGATTTCACCTGTAGTGGCCTGGTGACCTGCCTGGCCTGCCTGCCGCTGCCCGGTCAGCTTGGCTTGACATGGCCCTTGGGTTCGCATAGAATGCGAAGCGAAGGCCTCTCGTTGGTGCGCCAGTTGCCAGCCTCCAATCACCTGCTGCGGGATTGAGCCAACATGGAAGCCAGTGCTGACCTGAGAGCCGTGCTCATCATCGGCGATGGCATGGGGGGCCGCCCCGTGCCGGAACTCGGCGGCAAGACGACCCTGGAAGCCGCCATCACTCCCAGCATGGACTGGGTGGCCCGCGCCGGCGCCTGCGGGCTGATGAACCCCATCGCCCCCGGCATCCGGGCCGGCAGCGACACCTCCCACCTCGCCATTCTCGGCTACGATCCCTACCAGTACTACACGGGGCGTGGGCCGTACGAGTGCGCCGGCATTGATATGGAGGTGCGGGGAGGGGATGTCGCCTTCCGCTGCAACTTCGCCACCGTGGACGGAAACCTGAACGTCATTGACCGCCGCGCCGGCCGCATCGAGCACGGCACAGACCAGCTTGCTGCCGCCCTGAACGCGATGGAGATCGAGGGCGTGGCCTGTTTCGTCAAGGAGTCGGTGGCCCACCGCGCCGGGCTGATCCTGCGAGGCGAGGGGCTCGGCCACCGCGTCACTGATGTTGATCCGCACGGCGAGGGCCCCATACACGAGTGCCAGGCCTTGGACCCGGACTCCGAGAAGACGGCTCGGGTGGTCAACGAGTTCGTGCGCCGCTCCTATGAGATCCTCAGCCGCCACCAGGTCAACAAGGCTCGCGAGCAGCAGGGCCAGCACCCGGCCAACATCATGCTCCCGCGCGGCGTCGGTGTGGCCCCGCACCTCACGCCCTTCGACCAGAAGAGCAACCTGAAGAGCGCTATGGTGGTGGAGACGGGCCTGATCCGGGGCATCGGCAAGTACGCCGGCATGAACGTTATGGACGTAGAGGGCCTCACCGGCGGGTACGACACGAATGCCCAGGCCTTCAGCAAGGCCATTCTGGAGGCCGCCAGCACCCACAGCTACGTGTTGGCCAACGTCAAGGCCCCCGACCTCGGCGGGCACGACCAGGACCCCACGAAGAAGGTCGAGGCCATCGAGCTGGTGGACGTGATCGTCGGCGACGTGCTGGAGGGCCTCGACCTGGAGAAGGCCCTGCTGGTGGTCACGGCCGACCACGCCACACCCATCACCGTGGGCGACCATTCGGGCGACGCGGTGCCCATCGCCTTCTGCGGTCGGGGTGCTACCACCGATAATGTCGCCTACTTCGGCGAACGGACCTGCGCCGCGGGCCACATGGGGCATATCCGCGGCCTGGACATGGTCAACATCATCACCAACCTGCTGGCCATCCAGGAGAAATACGGCGCCTAGCGGCGCCCGGCTGAACCCGACACCCGGAGGGCCTGATGAGGCTCCCCCGTCAATGGCCCTGGCCTCTGGTCACCGTTGCCCTTGCCGGCTGCCTGTCCCAGTTCCCGGCAGCTGCCCAGCACGGGCCGCCCGCGCCCTCCCCGGAGATCGCCCCTGAAGCCAAGGTCGGCAAGGTGGAGATGCACCGGCTCCGCCTGGAGAACCGCCCCGGTGGCAGCATTGCCGTAAGCACCGACCGCGGCGCCACCTGGCAGCCCGTGGGTTCTGTCCTCACCCCAGCTACGAAGCTCAACGAGAAGGGCTTCACGGCCAGCAAGTGGGCGGTGGATGGGTGCGTGGCCGCTACGGCGGTCAATGGCATCCACGTGAAGGTGCGTCTCAGCCAGGAGGGCAGAGGCGCGATCTTCAGCATCGTACCCTCGGAGGGCGGCGATCTGCCCTCGGGCGCCGGACGCCCAGAGGCAGCGCTGATCACCGACATAGCAGGCGGCACTGCCCTCTTCGGCCTCTGGGCGCCCTACGTTGGCAACCGAGTCTACCTCCAGCAGGGAGCCGAACTCCAACCGTTGGCTCCCGACTACGCGCCGAAGCCGGGCGATGCCCTGGTGATCGTGGTGGAGCGGCCGGCCCCCGTTCCCTACGACATCGTATTCGAGAACCGGTTCGGCGGGCTGATCTACATCCGCTATCTCGACGCCACTCTCGGGCCTCAGGAGCCCGTAGGCACGGTGCTGCGGCCGGTCCTGGGCATCGGGCGGTTCGAAGGCTCCAGGTATGCAGACGTAGGCCGGATCCGGGCCAATCACTGCGGCGTCATTGACATCTCGACTTCGCCGTACGGCCAGGTGGGCGGCTTCCAGATCGTGCCCAAGGACCATGCCCAGAGCCCGGAGAACTACTACATACGCACGAGCACTCAGTGGATGGTGGTGGGCCCGCTGAGCGCGCTGGACCCCTCCTGGGAGGGCATTCCACCGCTTTTCTCGTCGTTCATAGCACCCGCCTATCGGCCCAACGATCTCGCCTACCCAGGCCATGCCACGGACCGGCTGGCCTGGATGCGCGTCGAGGTGAAGATGGGCGGAGCAGCCTGGCAACCGATGCCGGCGCTGTCGGTTGATCCTGAGGCGCCGCTGCCCGACTGGGCGAACACGGCCCTGGACAAGGTCACTGCCATCCGCCTGCGCTTCCCCATCTACCTGGGCGATCTTCTGAGCCCACCCCAGTCGGGGGCTGTCGCGGGCGACGACTCACCAGAGCCGCAAGGTGGGGGAGAGGGCGCAACTCAATCCAAGGAAGAGGAGTGAGGGAGGAATGGCCCGCACCACTGTTGAACTGGAATGGCCGGGCGCCAAAGACGTGTACGTGGCGGGCGACTTTACGGACTGGGAACAGCGCCCGCTGCGCATGCGGCGCCGCCAGGCAGGTCAGGACGTGTTCTTCCGCGTTCTCGACTTGCCCGCGGGCACCTACGAGTACAAGCTCATCGTGGACGGGGAGTGGCATCCGGATCCCAACGCTCAGCAGGTGCCCAACGACCGAGGCAGCACCAACTCGCTGCTCTATGTTGAGTAGGGGCAGCGGCCCGTGCTGCGGCCCTCCCCGTGCCGACGGCGGCACAAGGGGACGCAGCAGGAACTGACCCAAAGCGGCTGCGCCTCGCTGGCAGTCAGAGGCGGTGGCGGGTCGTGCGTTTCGAATCGGCTCTCAAGGTGGTGCGGCTGCTCAAGACTGCCATTGGGCAGCCCCTCTCCATTCGGGCCATCTGCCAGGCCATTGACCTTTCCTATCAGCCCACCTACAAGCACGTGCGCTCGCTGGAGCGCGAAGGCGTGATCCGCACCGACAAGCAGGGCCGCGAAGTGCGCTGCGAGTTGACAGCCTGCGCGGCCACCAGCCTTTGGCTGGGCTTGGTCAGCGTGGCTGAGCGTCGCGAGCTGCTGGCCCAAGGCGGCGCTCTGGCGGAGGTGGCAGCGTCGGCCGCTGAGTGCGCCCACCAAACCCACGCCGGGGCCGACCTGGTCATCGCGCTCCGTCCGGCGCGTGCCTCGCAGGAGCCCAAAGGCACGCTCCTTGCCATTGTCCCGGAGGACGGCAATCATCTTGTGCGCGACCTGCGCCGGTGCTGCACCCCCGACATACGGCTGGAGAGCCTGACGCAGGAGGCCTTCTGCGAGCGCATGCAGCGCCCGTTCGAGCGCAACCCCTTGCTCGCCGAGAGCGTGGTCCTCGCCGGGGAGCAGCAGTTCTGGACGCTGGCCTTCGCGGCCGAGACGCCGGCCCCAGAGCCGGCGCCAGCACAGCCTATGGTCCGATCCCGCCGTCAGCACGCGCCAACCCCCCCCACCGCGCCTCGCCCACGGCCTCGACCACGCCAGGCACCGGCCTCCCCAACCAGGCCAGCCTCCGACGACGACGTCCTCTTCGTGGACTGAACTGGTCGCGGGATTAGACGACCGGAGGGCAGCATGTCTCGCGCACTCTTCTTGGAACAACTCCGCACCGAGGGCCTGATGCTCCTGGTCAGCTTGCCCACCAACTCCGCCGAGCTGGCGCGAGCAGCCCTCGCCGGGGGGGCGGACGGCCTCAAGGTCCACATCAACGTGCACCATCACGCCAGCGGCACGCAGTTCGGCACCCTCGACGAGGAAGCCGCCAACCTCGAAGCCATCTTGACGGTAGCCGAGGGCTGTCCTGTGGGCATCGTCCCAGGGGCTGAGCAGATGGCCTCTCTCCAGGACATGCGGCGGCTGGCGGCTATGGGTATTGACTTTTTCGATGCCTACGCGCATCATATCCCCGCCTGGATGGTGCGGGTGCCCGACCTGGACATGGCGGTCATGGTGGCGGTCGGGGCCGAGCACGAGTGGGCCGATATGCAGGCCCTTGGCGTGGAGTTGGCCACCGAACCCACGGCCTGGGTGGACGCCGTGGAGGCCTCCGTGATCTCGCCCGAGGGCTATGGCCAGCCGCTCACTGCTCTGGACCTGGCCCGCTATCGGCGGCTGTGTCAGACGGCGCAGGTGCCGGTGATGATACCCACGCAGCGGCACATCAGCCCTGAGGAGGTCGGCCTCCTCGCCGACTGCGGCGCCAGCGCCCTGCTGATCGGAGCCATCGTCACCGGCCACGAGCCCCACACCATCGAGGCAGCCACCCGGGAGTTCCGCCAGGCCATTGCGGCCCTCTAGCGCACTGCCGGGGCGGCCAGTTCCGGCCTGCGGCGGAGGCCCACAGCAGTGCGCCTGCGACATCGCCAGCATCGCGTCGCCATCCTGCCGCTGGACGACCGGCCCTGCAACCTAAGGTTCCCCCGCGCACTAGCCCACATGGTTGACTATGACGTCCCCATGCCGCCGCCCCATTTGCTGGGGCGTTTCCGCGTTCCCGGCAACTGCGAGGAGCTGGCCCTGTGGCTCCAGCGCGTCGCTGGCGAGGTGGACTGCGCCGTCGTCAGCCTGGATATGCTGGCCTATGGCGGCCTGGTGGCCTCCCGCACTACCGCTACTCCTCTGGAGGTGGCCAAGCGCTGGCTGGACGTACTCCGTCAGATCCGCAAGGCCCACCCAGAACTCACCATCTACGGCGCTAACGTCATTATGCGCCTCTCGGTGACCGCCTCCTCCGAGGCTGCCGCCCGCCACGGCGAGTTGGTGCGCCACTACTCCGAGCTGGTCAGCCGCGACCGCACCGAGGAGGAGCAGGCTGAGCTGGAGCAGATTGAGGCCGATCTGCCCCACGACGTGCTGGGAGAATACCTGGCCGCACGGGAGCGAAACCACCAGGTCAACCGCTATGCCGTGGAGCTGGCGGCCGAGGGGGTGCTCGACTTCCTGGCGCTGACCCAGGAGGATGCCGCACCCCAGGGGCCGCATCTGGAGGAGCAGGCCGCTCTGCGCGCGCTCATCAAGGCGCGCGGTGTGGAAGACCGGGTGGCGATCTACCCCGGCGCCGACGAGGGCGGCATGACGCTGCTGGTGCGCTTCATCCACAAGCACATGCTGCGCACCCCGAAGGTGGCCGTCGTGTACGCCAACGAGCAAGACGCTGAGCGCGTGGCGCCGTTTGAGGACCGCCCAGCCAGGGAGACCGTGAGTGCGCACATCGCAGCCATTGGGGCGGAAGAAGCAGTGGGGCCCGCCGCGGCCGACATCGGCCTGTTCGTCAGCCCGCCCGCTGCCTACGGCCGCCGGGAGGCGGCTGACGACGAAGAGCTATTCTTGCAGCGCTGCTCGGACCTGGAGGAGTTCGTAGAGTCCATTGGCGCCCAGTTGCAGGCCGAGCGGCCCACCGTGGTCTGTGACCTCGCCTTCCCCAACGGCGCCGATCCCGCTCTTACCCAACTGCTGTTCGACAATGTGGAGATCCACCGCCTGGCTTCTTACGCCGCCTGGAACACTGCGGGCAACTCCCTGGGCTCGAGCCTGGCCCATGGCGCCATGCGCTTGATCGCCCTCCAGGACAAGGGCGCCTTTGATCTGGCCCACCACGTCGGCAGGCTGGACACCATGCGGTATCTATCCCTGCTGGACTCCCTCATAGACAGCGAGAAGACCCACGTGGAGTTCCTGCTGTCGCGCTTCGTGGACGACTGGGCCTACCAGGCCCAGGTGCGCCAACAGGCCACCGAGTATGTCGCCGAGCGCCTGCGCACCTCGGCCTTCGATCTGGCAGACGGGGCCACCGAAGCCGAGGAGTTCGTGCGCGCGCAACTGGCCCAGATGGCCCACGAACTCTACCTGGAGCACTTCCTGGGCCGACGCTGCGTGCGCATCGGCACGGGCGACAACAGCGCCGACCTGGTGTTGTGCGAGCTGGAGGACGTGCAGATTCGCCTGCCCTGGGGACGCCTATTCGAGGTGGACCTGGGCTTCAGGTTCGGGGTGCAGATGGTGGCGGAGCGCTAGCGCGCAGCCACTGGCTGGCTGAATCCAGATCCGCCAGGCTCAGAGCCGAGCAGACCCTGCGACGAGACGCGCTCGCCCTCAGAACTCATCGGTCTCCCAGAAGACGAAGTGCTCGGCGGGGAATACGACCTCCAGCAGCCGCCGCTCTCGCGGCGGCAAGCGCCTGGCTGGCGGGACCCCTCGCAGGCCGTCGCCAAACAGCAACTGGCCCAGCTCGGCCGAGTTCATCTCCAGCGTGGGCCGCCCGCTCATGGCGGGGACCACGCTCAGCAGGAAGTTATCGTAGCGTAGCCCCACTGACTGGTCCTGCCAGCGTAGGTTGACAGCGGCGGCGCCAGGCATGCTGCGGCCGCGGTGCGGCCGCTCGCGCAGGCACGGCTCAACAGCCTTCAGCAGCCCCGGCAGGTCAACCACCCGCAGCATGAGGTGATCTGAGCATATGGGCTCGGTGGGTTCGCCCAGCTCGCCCAGCATGTCGCGCGCACCGAGGTCGCTGCCCACCTGACAGCGGATTGCCTCCGCATCCTGTTCCCGCCCCCGCCTGATAGCCTCGGCGAACAGCTCCCGCAGAGCCTGCTTGTGCCCACCCATCCACCCGTACTCCTGTACGCAGATCAGCCGCTCATGGGCGTGGCGCGACAGATAGGCGACCACCTGACCGTCCACGAGCGCCACCAGCCACTCCCGCGCGGCCTCCTCGCCCGGGCGTAGGTCCCAGTATCTGTCCGACCGTACGGTCGTCGCCGTGCGCTGGGTGTTGAACGCCTCGTACACGGCGCGCACGCCGGCCAAGTGCTGCTCGCGAGACATAGGGCAGACCTCGACGCCCTCTTCGGGCTGCGGCGCGCCGGTGAGTCTGTAGCAGGGAACCCGCAGGGGCAGGATCGCCCAGCCCAGCCGCTCGTAGAAAGGCTGGATGCCCGTATACAGGATGGAGAAATGCGCGCCCTCGCGCTCCATGAAGGCGATCGCGTCCTGGAGGCACCGCGTGGAGTAGCCCTGGCGGCGAAGCTCCGGCGGGGTGCCCACATCAGCGATGCCGGCGTGCTCCAGCAACACGCCCCCATAGTGGACCTGATGCCGCACGATGCGCAGCGCGCTTACGACCTTGCCGTCGGCGACGCACACGCGGTGCAGCTCGGGGCGATGATTCGGGTCCCTGGCCACGTGCTGGCGCGGCCAGTCGTCGGGCGCCTCGCCGAACGACCTGGCGATCAGCGTGGTCACCTCATCGAACTCCTCCGGCTGTGCTCCGCGCACGATGGGCTCAGACAAGCTCATCTCATCGCTCCTCGCTAGCTTCAGCAGATGCCCCTGGAGGGGCCCCCGCACGTTGCCTGGGCTGACACAACGCCAGCAGCGTGTGCTTGAGCAGGCCGAACAGAACCTGCCGACGCAGCCCCTGGTGCAGAATCTCGCGGTAAGGCGCTGAACCGGTGAACATGCCCCACAGCCCCCCACGCACGGCCGCCCCGGACGGCGATTGTTCCCTGAGCATCCGCAGAAGACCTTTCGTCAAAGGGCCTGACCGCTGCGCCAAGCTGCCCAGGCGGAATAGCAGCCGCCCATACCGGTTGTCGTCTATGATGCGCCGCCGGCACTCGGGGTAGCAATGGACGGCGAAGGCGTGCCAGGAGACCCCATGCTCCAGCACCGTGCGCGCCGCCAGCTCGGCGGTGTCCAAAGCCGACTCCAGGCCGTTCTTGTAGACCCGCGAGCAGGAGGCATCGCCGACCATGACCAGGCGGTCGGTGTACGTATTCCGCGCGTCCTTGACCGATAGCTTCGGGTGACAGTGGCAGGCCGGCTCGCCGCGCGCTTGGGCCCGCCGCAGCGTCGCTGCCATCTCCGGCTCAGCAAGCAGCTCCTCCAGCCGCGGCCGCTTGACATCCTCTGGCCCCACCACAGTCATGGTCAGATGGCCGGCCTTCGGCGTCAGCGCAGCAAACGACACGTCCGCCATGCCCAGGCAGAAGACGTGGATGTACTCCGCAAACTCGACGGCGGGCGCTGCTCCCAGAACGATCTCGGCGTTGCAGGCCTGGCGCGCCTGCGGCTGCTCGTAGCCAAAGCCCAGCCCCTCCATCAGCCCCCCGAGCTGGCTGTTCAGGCCAAAAGCTCCTGCCACCAGGTCGGCCTTGGCCTCCGACACCCGGCCGGCCGTCCCGTACTGCACCACCACCTGCCCTCCCGGCTCGGCCGGCAGGCGCACCTCTCGCACCGGCAGCCGAACGACGCGCGCGCCGTGCTCCTCAGCCACATGCAGCAGGTGGTCGTCGAAGCTTACCACTCCCGACTCCGGCACGTCGCGGGGCCCGTTGCCGCGGAACACGGTGACGACGCCCTCCTGGGCCGACTCTGGCTCAATGAGCACGCTGCCCGCTCGCGTGTGCAGGCGGAACCCCCGTACCCGCGACTGCACGACCCGCTCGGGCAGTTCAATGCCCAGCCGCGCCAGGCGCCCGCACAGGTTGCGCGACACGACCCCCGCGCACATGTTGCACCCAGGAGGCCCCGGCAGGTGGAAATCCTTGCCGTCGTAGATGGTCACGTTGAGCTGCCGGCCCTTCTGTGCCGCATAGCGCTTCAGCAGCACGGCGAAAAGCGCCCCCGCCGGCCCCGCGCCAATCACCGCCACCTCCGCGCCCTCCGCCAGCGGCAGGTAGCGCCCTGCCTGCGCTGCCAGGCTGTCCCGCCGCACCGCCGCCGTCACCGTCGGCGTGAGCCGGTTGACGACGGCATAGCCCAGCAGAGCAGCTACCGCCATCGCCACGGCCGCCAGTGCGCAGACACGGTGCTCCATGAGCACCAGCGCCACTCCGGCCCAGCCCAGAGGCACCAACGACAGCAGGTCGTCACTGCGGCGCAGGCCACAGGCCAGGCGCAGGTGCTCGGGCGAGCCCTCAATGGGCGCGGGCCACAGTTCGCGCAGCGCTGACCCTCGCCACACCGCCAGGCCCAGCACCCACAGGCTGACCCCCAGGCGGTACGCCAGGTCCCAGATGAGCAGAGCCATGAAGGGCAACAGCAGGGCCGGCGGCGGGCGCCCCAGCCAGGCCTCGGCCAGGCTGGGCTTGCCCAGGACCTCCGTCACGGCGCAGCACATGCCGAAGGCGAACAGGGCCAGCCCCGGCGCCGCCTCTACATGCCACGGATGGAAAGCCAGCCCGCGATAGCGCCGGACCACGCGCCGCTCAGGCCCGCTCAGCGGCACGACCACCGATCGCAGCGCTCGCGCCATCCGCAGCAGCAGCCAGGACCACGCGGTGATCAGCACTATCACCGCCAGGGCCCGCGCTATGGCAGCCAGGCCTATGCCGAACAACGGCCGCACCAACGCCGCAAGGGCTGCCATGAACGCGAATTGCAGGGCGACGACAACCCTCGTCCGTACAGGGGAGAAGAACGTGAGGTAGCCGGCCAGTTGCTCGTAGAGCCAGCGAGGGCCCCGCTGGCCGAAGCGCTGGGCGAGCTGCTTCCTCAGCGCCTGGTCGGCTGCACACGCCTGGGCCAACCCGATGGCCTGCTGACGCACTCTCTCGTCCCGCGACAGCCCATAGAACAGCCGCGGCGCGCCGTCCCCCGAACGCCGCCGCAGCACCCACTTGGCCGCCAGGCTCTCGGCAGCAGCCTGTACCTGTTCCGGGTGCCGCCGCAGCCGCCCCGCCAGCCCCACCGCATCATCCACCACATGGGGATGCCGCCCGAAGTGGAGCAGCAGCTCCAACTCGGGCAAGTTGTCCACCGTCTCCTCGGCAAACTCCCTCAGCTCGCGCGTCATCTCAGCCCCATTGCGCACATGATAGCATCCGCGCTTCTTCCTGGTCAATCGGCTGGACGAAGGCTTGTGCTATGGATGGTGCTGTGCGTAGTCGCACACCCCTAAGCCCATAGGGCCGGGGTCCCGGCTTCGCCTAGGGACTTCAGTGTGCCGAGGTGGGGGGAGGTGGAGTCCGTCCGCCTTGCCTCTGCGGATACGGGCCGCTGCGCCCGCACAGCAACCCGGCATTGACGCAATCTGCCGCGCCCGATATACTCACCTCCAAGCCACCCGATCCCGGAGGAGCCCATGAACAGACCCCGGCTGTGCCCTCCCACAGGTCTGCTGCTAGCTGCTCTTGTCCTCATCTGCCCTGTGGCCCGGGCCGAAGACATGCCCGCCCAGGACGCGCGCGAGCTGGTCCAGGAGGGCCTCCAGGGGCTGAAGAAGCTCATCAAGGACGACCCCAAGGACAGGTTCCTGCTCGAGGCGGCGGTCGGGGTTCTCGACGACGAACGTGCGGTGGCGATTGCGCCCACCAACAAGCTGCCCGGCGAGGGCGGCAAGTCCCTGCCACCCAAGGGCGGCCCGGTGGGCATCATGGTGTGCCTCGGAGACCTGAAGACGCCCGACGGCCTTCCCATCGTGGACGCGGGCGTCTATCTGCTTGTTACCAGGCGCACCTCCGAGCAGGCGTGGTCGCTGTTATGCGTCGCTGCCGGCGGGCTGGTCGCAGCAACGCTGCCGGCCAAGTTGGACAGCGTGACTGGCGATATCACCAAGCCCGCCGCGAAGCTCAAGTGGCAGGGCACCAAGCTCTCCCTGGAGCTTCAGTTCCCCACCTTCGACCCCGACAAAGACGACCTGGCGTTGAAGAGCGAGGTGGAAGTCGGTCGGTAGGGGCGGGGTTCATCCCCGCCCGCTGTCTCCGCAAGACGAGCCGAAAGCGTGGGAGGCAGCTCCAGCTGCCGACAGAGGTGGGGGAGAGGTGGGCTCGGCTCCTACCAGCGCTCTACCCACACTCCGTGAACCCGCAGGCCCGGCAAGTCTCGCAGCCGCCCTCGTGCTCGATGGGGCCGCCACACTCGGGGCAGGCGCCCGACATGAGCAAGACCGGCTCGAACTTGAACTCCTGCTGGCCGCTCTGCGAGCGGTCCTGCAAGCAGCGCTGGATTGCCTTGGCGATGGCGTCGGCGCAGGAGAGGATGCGCCCGCCCTGCTCCCAGGCCGGTTTATGGCAGCTAATGCCCATCAGCTGCTCGATGATGACATGGGGAGCCACGTTCGACCGCAGGGCCAGGCTGGTGAGCCGGCCGATGGCCTCGTTCTGGCTGGCGGCGCAGCCGCCCGCCTTGCCCATGGCGGTGAAGACCTCGAACATGCCCCGGTCGTCGCTGTTGATGGTGACGTAGAGGTTGCCGCAGCCGGTGTTCATCTTGCGGGTGGTGCCTACGGTCACCTGCGGCCGCCCGCGGGGGATGATGCGCCCCTTCTCGTCGGTGGCCGCCTCCTTCTTGCCGTAGGTCATCACCTGCTCGTCGCGGCTGCCGTCGCGGTAGATAGTCACGCCCTTGCAGCCCAGCGCGTAGGCCAGCTTGAACACCCGCGCCACGTCCTCGGTGGAGGCGCTGTTGGGGAAGTTCACCGTCTTGCTCACTGCGTTGTCGGTGTACTTCTGGAAGGCCGCCTGCATACGGATGTGCCACTCGGGGGCGATATCGTGAGCCACCACGAACAGGCGGCGGATGCGCTCCGGGATCTGGTACATCTCCTGTATGCTGCCGTGCTCGGCGATCTCCCGCATCAGCTCCGGCGAGTAGAACCCGTGCTCCTTGGCCATGCGCTCGAAGATGGGGTTGACCTCCAGCAGCTCCTCCCCGTCCAACACGTGGCGGGCGAAGCAGACCGCAAACAACGGCTCAATGCCGCAGGAGCAGCCGCCGATTATGCTGATCGTGCCGGTGGGGGCGATGGTGGTGACCGTGGCGTTCCGCAGCTTCATGCCGTCCGGGCCGTTGTAGATGCTGCCCGTGAAGCTGGGGAACACCCCGCGCTCGCTGGCCAGTTGGCCGGAGGCCTCCCGCGCCGTGTCGCGCACAAACCGCATGACCTCCTCGGCGACCTCCAGCGCCTTCTCGGAGTCGTAGGGGATGCCCAGCTCGATGAGGGTGTCCGCCCAGCCCATCACCCCCAGGCCGATCTTCCGGTTAGCCTTGGTCATCTCCCCGATCTCCGGAATCGGGAAGTTGTTCATGTCAATGACGTTGTCCAGAAAGCGCACCGCCAGGTGCACGGTCTTGCCCAGTTCGTCCCAGTCCAGCCGCGCGCTGCGCTTGCCCCGCACCACGAGCTTGGCCAGGTTGATGGACCCCAGATTGCACGACTCGTACGGCAGCAGCGGCTGCTCGCCGCAGGGATTGGTGGACTCGATAGGCCCCATCTGGGGCGTGGGGTTGTCGCGGTTGATGCGGTCCAGGAAGATGATGCCGGGGTCCCCGTACTTCCACGCCAGGTTCACGATCTCATCGAAGATCACCTTGGCGTTCTTGGTGCCCATGATCTCCTGGTTGCGCGGGTTGGCCAGCTCGTAGTCGTCTCCGCGCTCGACCTTCTTCATCCACTCCTCGTCAATGGCCACGGAGATGTTGAAGTTGTTCAGCACGTCCTGCCGCTCCTTGGCGTGGATGAACTTCTCGATGTCGGGGTGGTCCACCCGCAGCACCGCCATGTTGGCCCCTCGTCGCGTGCCGCCTTGCTTGATGGCTTCGGTGGCGGCGTCGAAGACCTGCATGAAGGAGACGGGCCCGCTGGACACGCCCTTGGTGGACTGCACCACATCGTTGGCCGGGCGGAGGCGAGAGAAGGAGAAGCCGGTGCCGCCGCCGCTCTTGTGGATGAGGGCGGTGTTCTTCACTCCCTCGAAGATGCTCTCCATGTTGTCGTCAATAGGCAGGACAAAGCACGCGGAGAGCTGCTGAAGCTCGCGGCCGGCGTTCATCAAGGTAGGGGAGTTGGGCAGGAACTTCACCGCGGTCAGCATCTCCAGGAACTGCTGCTCGCGGCGCTCGGCGTCGCCGCCCTCGTAGTTGCTCTCCGCTTGCGCGATGTTGCGGGCTACCCGACGGAACATCTCCATCGGCGTCTCAAGGGGTCGCCCCTCTTCGTCCTTGCGCAGATACCGCCGCTCTAGTACGGTGATGGCATTGGCTGTGAGTTCGGCTAGGCCTGCGTCGGTGACTTCTACGGACGCCGGTCTCATCCGATTTCCCCCTTGTGTTGGACTCGCGCAGCGGAAGAAGGTTTGTGAAGGAACCCGCCAGAAAGTTGGACGGGCCTATACTATAGGTCAGTATACGAGCCCTGTCAAGCTGTGCCCGAAGAAATGCCGAAAATCGCCGCAGAGGCCCCAGAACGCCACGTAGAGCCTATTTTGCGCCTTGCTCGATGCTCAACCGCACCTGAGGCGCCGCGTGTGCAGCTTTGACAAACAAATGTTTGTTTCCTGCCTCCCATGACCACCCCTCAGCCACCTCTTCGAGCGACGTTTCGCGCCTCAGAAGCGCCCCGTTTGAGCGCACCGCAGTTGGCTCTGACAGGCCTGCAATCAGGCTGTGGCTGCACTCGCCCCCGTAGTATTCTAGCCCGACTTCCAGCCTCTTGCCGGTGAGCTCAGCGGCAGCAATGCGTGCTCCCGAGCTGACCGTCACCCGCCCGGCTCGCGAATCCAGGATCCTGGTGTTGATGTCAGGATCGTGGCCATTCAGCGCGAGCACGTTGAGCATGATGTCCTCAGGGTTGATGTAGGGGGCAGCCCGTCGTGTGCAGTTCTCGTAGAAGCCGTCGGGATAGGTCCCCTTGAGCTTGGGCTCCTCGTCGCCGCATTGCTGGTACATCCCGCTTACGGTTATGCCTCGGGCGATCTCCAGCCAGGGCAGCGACTGGTCGTATTGCCACAGGTGCTGCAAGTGGTAAGCATACACCAACCCGCACCACTGCACCGGCACGCCGAACCAGGTGTGCGACAGGAACGAGCTGCCGAAAACGGGCACCGTGGCCCAGAGCATGCCCGGCCGATCCGGCTGATACCACGCGAAGCAGAACGGCAGCCCGGTCTTGGCCCAGTGCACCGCCTGGTCCAGGTAGTGCCGGTCGCCGAAGACGCGATAGCCCTCCACATAGGCGCCGATAGCCCACGCGGCGGCCAGGATGTCCGGCTCGCGCAGCGGGCATTCCCAGGTCTGCGCGCCCGCGGGCACGGCGAACTGGTCCATGAACGCCAGAGCCTTCCGCCCCGCCGCCCCGCACTTCTCGTCGCCGGTCACGCGCGCGTACTTCAGAATGCTCCAGGCATTGTGCGCGCACAGGCCTACCACCGTGTCGCCCGGCTTGCCCAGCTTCGCCCGGTTCTCATCGGGCTGGAAGCGCCAGGAGCCATCTTCACCCATGCCCGCAATCGCGCCATACGCCTGGGCGCGCGCCCCAGCCAGCCCTTCCTGGAGGTGACCGTAGTGGAAGGGCAGCTCCCAGCGCAGGATGTGGCAGGCTGCACCCGAGACCAACCCCTGCGCGCCCTGCTCCCCCAAGATGCGGTCAACGTGCGTTCGGACCCGGCTCAGCACCTGGTCGCGGCTGCCGTCAGTGGACAGGTGCGCATCCTGCCAGAGCAGAGCGCAGAAGCCAGGCGCTAGGCCCGGGGCCCAGTCCACGCAATGGCGGAAGCCCTTCGTCGGCTCGTCCCAGACAGTGACCATGAAGCCGTGGCGGCAAAGCGCCATCTCCTGCTCGAACGTGCGCGGGGCTGCCAGTGGCTGCGGGAATCCGTAAGCCTCATACCACTGCGGCACGGCGTCCAGGATGCTGCCCCCAGGCATGAGCACGACTTGGGCCTCGAGCTGGAGCTTCGCTCCCGCCTCCAGCCGATAGGGCTGCTTGGCTAGTGGCGCGTTCTCGGGCACATAGTCCGGCCCGCTCGGCAGGAACAGGCCGAGCAGATGGTTGTCCTGGCCCTGGAGGAAGTCAGGTGAGGCAAAGCGCGGTGACAAGCTCCAATGCTGCCCGTCCCACTGCTGTCGTTGCTCCCAGAGCAGCCCTACCAGGCCAGCGTCACACTCCACAGCCATGAGGGGCACGGTGACCTTGTAAGGCTGTGGGGTGGTACGCTCCGCCTTCTCGGGGATGACGTCGCGGTCGCTGGACGAGCGCTCCTCGGCCGACAGGTATTCCAGGCCGGGGAACACCGCGAACCGCTTCTGGGCCCCAAACGAGTTGTCCCCCACATAGAGCCAGGGGCCGCGGAAGCACAACAGGTCCAGCGGCCTGCGGGCAGTCAGCTCGTAGCGCACCCGAACGCGGTGTGAGCCCTCGGCCAGGCGGAACGACAAGCTGGCCTCGGCCGCGGCGCCCTCGGCATCGGTGAGGCTGCCGGTGAAGGCCGCCCAGGCCTCCTTTGGGTCGGTCCCGAGCCGCGCCTGGTCCAAGGTGATCGTGCGCCCAGCTTCCTCGCCGGACAGGTGACACTGGGCCAGTGCGTCGGTCGTCGCCACCAACTGCCACTGGTTGCCCGCGCGCACGTAAAAGGCCGCGTAGTCGGCCTCGGTGTTCTCGCCTCTGACGAACGCGATGCGGCAGCGCTGGTTCTGAAGCAGGATCACGTCCTCGCTGAAGGCGGCCTCGGCCTGCTCTGGAGCCTCAGCCGGAAGCTCAGGAAGCGGCCGGCGCACGCGGACGACCTGCGAGCGCACGTCCCGCTGCCCCAGGCCACTCACCAGCGCGCTCACGGTCGCACCTGGCGGCTGAGCCTCGATCGCGTGTCGCACCGCGACCGTCTGGCCCGCTGGCAGGGCCGGCATCGGCGTGCCGGGCGCCGCCTGCCAGCTCTGGTCGTCGCTTTGCAGCGCCTGTGCACCGACGCGCCAGAGAACGGTGAACTCACCCTCGGCGGCTGGCGCCGGGCTGTCGTTTCGGATCTGAGCAACCCTCTCGAACGGCCCGCCTGTGAAGACTAAGGCGGAAGTGGGGGAGAGGGAGACGATTCGCGGAGCTGGCAGGTACTCGTGACCCGTCAGCTTCCTGATCTCGACGCCCTGCGGAGCCTCGATGCGCAGCGATCCCGTGTTGGGCTGCCCCGAGAAGTCGTAGTCGAGTACCGTAGTGCCGGCACGTCGCTGGCCCGGAACCGCGCCCACAAGGCTACCCAGTGCAACACTGGCCGGTGTGCCGGCCGGCTGACCGGCGCGCAGGCCAACGATCTTGATGGCCGCGTCGAGCGACGCTTGGGTGCCCAGCTCGTAGTCGAACGCCACGACGCCGACGCTTCCCGCAGGGCGCAGGTGGCTGGCAGCGTCGCCCTGGAGCAGCAGCACGCGCGGCCTGCCCCAGATGGCCCAGTCGTAGCTCGAGTTGCCCTCGCCGTTGCAGTTGGTGAGCAGCTTAAGCTCAATAGTCCTCCCTGCATAGGGCGCGAGGTCCATCACCCGCCGGCGCCAGCCGAAGTCCAACACCGCCTCGCTCAACAGCCGCTGGCCGTTGACATCCACGGCGAAGCCGACGCCGTTAAAGGGGTGCTGCTGGTCGGTGATCTGGGCGCCATCGCGCAGGCCCGTGTCGGTGACGAAGAGCAACCTGGCCCCGGCAGGGCAGTCGGGCAGCTTCACCCGCACGGGCAAGCTCGCCTCGCCCTGGCTGAGGGGGTGCTGGAAGATGCCGGGCTCGGTCACTCCGCCGGTGGTCTGAGCGCCGAAGCTGCACTCCAGGGCCTGTGTGCAGTCGCCGGCGATAGGAAGCTGGCAAACGTCAACCACGACCGTGAGGGTGGGGCGCATCACTTGAGCAGCTCCGCTTCCAGCGGCAACAAGGCACACGAGCAGTATAGCAGGCCGCATCTGCTGCCTCCCACTTCGACTCGCGGCACCGGCGCGCCGCCCAATCCCATGGGCCTCAGGACAACTCTCGGGCCGCGCGGGGCCACGGCGAGTCCCGTCCCGACGACGCCACACTAGGGCGCGTAATCCCTGCCTCCAACGCCGTTCAGGGTGTAGTTGAAGTCACACGCACCCTGGGGCACCACGTAGGGCGAGTTGGTGGGGTTGCCCTGGGAGGGACGCACCCACTTGACGTGGTTGTCCACGAAGCACACATTCAGCCCCGCATCCTCCCGGCCCTGGATTTGCAGCCACAGGTCGTCGGGAGCGTCGTGGAAGTAGGCGTGCTCGAAGAGCATCACCTTGTCGGAGGGGAAGTACACCTCGCTCATCTGGTGAGCGCGGAAGCCACAGGGGTTGCGGCCGGCGTTGATGTCGGCCACCTCAGTGTAGAGGCAGTAGCAGTACATATACGAGTACGGGTAGCGGTGCTGCCCGTCAGACGGGCACCAGTTGATGCCCTCGTTGCGCAGATAGGGCTCTATGACGTCCTCCACATACGCCCAAAGCTGCTGGTCTACTCCGCCAATGACCATGTGGGGAGCCGTGCCGGCGGGCAGCATGTCGTCGCAGTCGTCCACGTACATCCTCAGCGCCACCCCGAGCTGTCTCACGTTCGACAGGCAGGTGGCGGCCCGAGCCCTCTCTCTGGCCTTGCCAAACACCGGCATAAGCATGGCTGCCAGAATGGCAATGACGGTCACAACGACAAGCAGTTCGATGAGCGTAAAGCCTCGTCGCTGGCGCATGGCAGTACCACCTCCTGCTGCGTGGAGCCAGGACTCCGCCCTTGTGTACTCCCGACAGGTTCGCGCCCAGCAGCCCCCTCACCTGCGCCGCAGCAGAGATCGCAGGGACGCGGCGAATGCCCCCAAGGTCAACGGACCGCGGCTGCGCCTTCAGCACAGGCCAGCATGGTAGTCCGCATTGATACCAAGTGCTCGAGTCTGTGCTGGCGGGACGAGAGAGGGCGGCTGAGAGGGGAAGCCGCGTCCTTAGGGGGCCGGCTGACCCAATGGAGCCAGAGTCACCATAAGATATATTATCGGACGTTTCGCCCGGCACGCCCCTGGCAACCCTACCCAACGTAGACATGCCCAAGAAGCCTCAGTTCACGTAACGAGCCGCCGTCCTTGACCCCAATCCGGCGGGCGTGTAGAATGACCGACAGCCAAGGAGACACCATGGAACTTACCGTCATCCTCGAACAGGGCGAGAACGGCTACGTCATCGCCACCTGCCCCTCCCTACCCGGGTGCCACACCCAGGGAAGCACAGAAGCGGAGGCCCTCGCCAATATCCGCGAGGCCATCGCGGCCTGCCTGGCTGCGCTCAATGACCGGGCGCGGCGAGAGGCGGAGAAGAGCAAGAAGCGTCGGCCCGTTGAGGTGCTGTTGTAGTGGCGCGGCTGCCGGTGATCTCCGGCGACGAGGCCATCAGGGCCTTCCGCAGGGCTGGATGGGTGGTGCGGCGGCAAGTGGGCAGCCACATAGCTCTGGACAAGGAAGGCGAAGTCGCGACGCTCTCACTGCCCCGACATCGCGAACTCGACAAGGGCCTGCTGCGCCGTCTCATCAAGGATGCAGGCCTGACGGTGGATGAGTTTGTGCGCTTGCTCCGGAAGCGACCAACGACGCGCCCCTAATACCACGCACACCCTAGCCCCATGACGACCTCGCCGTTGCCTGGGTTGAGGCCTACGCCGAACAGGAGCCGATGTGCGCGCGCCTCGACCTCGGCATCACGGCTGTTCGGGGTCTGGGGTGGCAACAGCGCCCTTGTGGAGCCGAGCCAGGCTTTCCTGGACCTGGTCCAGCAGCGACTCGCACGTCCTGACCAGGCGCTCGGCCCTATCTTGGGGCTGCTCAATGGCGAGCAGGTGCTTGGCCAGAAGGTAAGCTAAGAGTACAGCGCCGGCCGCCAGGCCGAGCGCAAGGAGGGGACGGGCGATGCTCCCGCCCTCTCCCCCATCGGGCGCGTCGTCAGGCTGGTCGCCAAGCTGGTTGTCTTTGCTGTCCGCCATGAACTCCTCACTCACCTGGGGCGAGGCAAGCAAAACGGCGGCCAGGGGCCGCCGCTGTACGCTCGTGTGCGAGGCCAAGGGGCTTTGGGCGGCCACTCAGACTTCGTAAACGGTGCTCTCCTCCTCGGGGCCCTCCTCGCCGCTGGCAAAGATGCGCTTGACGAACGTGAGCAGCTCCATGGGGCTGAACGGCTTGGTCAGATAGGAGTCCACGCCTGCCTGCCAGCCGCGAAACACGTCGGCATCTTGGGCCTTGGCCGTGAGCATGATGACCGGGATCTCCGCCGTCTCAGGATTGCCCCGCAGCTCCTTGAGAACCTCGAAGCCGTCCATCTGCGGCATCATGACATCCAGGATGATCATGTCCGGCTTCTGGCCGGCTATGACCTCGAGCGCCTCCTTCCCGTCGTAGGCCTTCAACACCTCATAGCCGGCGCGACGGAGGTTCACCTCGACAAGACGGACAATATGCTTCTCGTCGTCCACTACGAGTATGTTCTTTTGCGCCATGCGCCGAGTCCCCTTCCCTCGGGTGTGGCGGGCAACTGATGGATGCGCACGCAGCCCCGACCGCCGCGGGCGCCCAAACCTGCCCGAGTATAGCGGAATCCTGGCAGGCTGTCAACCCGCCAAAGGAGCCCACCGGCGGCCTTGCGCCCGTCGGCAGGGAGCACCGGCCCCCGCCACGGTCAAGGCTGCTCTCTCAGAAAGGACACCCGCAGGTCGCTGGAGTTCGGCAGGCTGACCGTCAAGCCCTGGTGGCCATCGAAGTTGCCAACCTTGATGGGCCGGCCCTCCGTGCCGGGCTGGGCCAGTGGGTCAAACGTGGCCACGACGTGGATGTCGTCGAGCTTCACCCGTCGCACGACGGGCACCGTCTGGCCAAACTGCTCCTGCGCCGAAACGTCAATCTTGACCTCACCGTTGCGCAGGGCGTACTCGAACGGCTTGAGCAGGGCGAGCCGGCCCATCATGGCGGCCTCTGGACTCGACTTCGGCCGCAGACGGCGCTTGAGTTCGTCGGCAGGCATTGTGGCAGGAAAACAGGTGCCCTACCACGAAAGAAGCCCCAGCAGCCACCAGCGCCGGGCTTCAGGGAGGGTCGCACATGGTACGCGTTGGCATTGTGGGCGGTGGGTTCATGGGGCATACCCACGCCCAGTGCTATCAGCTCATCCCCAAGGCCAAGTTGGTCGCCGTTGCCGATCCGGTAGCCAAGACCCGCAGCGACTTCGCAGCGCAGTACGGCTGCCAGGCCTTTGACAGCCTGAAGGCAATGCTGGCCAGCGACGTGGACGCAGTGGACGTATGCACGCCCACGTTCCTGCATGCCGAGCAGGTCATCGCAGCCGCACGGGCGGGCAAGCACGTGGTCTGCGAGAAGCCCATGGCGCTGACGCTGAGCGAGTGCGACCGGATGGTGGCTGCCACCGAGAAAGCCGGCGTCATCTTCATGGTGGCGCAGGTGCTCCGCTTCTGGCCAGAGTACACTGTGATCGCCGACCTCGTGCGCTCTGGCAAGCTGGGCGCAGTGCAGTGGGCCAGCGCCAGCCGCCTCTCCCCCTCCCCGGCCTGGTCCTGGGACGACTGGATCCGCGACGAGGCGCGCAGCGGCGGGCCCATACTCGACCTGCACATCCATGACCTTGACCTACTCGCTTGGCTTCTCGGCCCGCCCACCCGCGTGTTCTGCACGGGTGTGGGGCGCACAGGGTCAGGCACGAGCCCGGCCAAGCCGCTGATCACCGTTTTCACCTCCCTCGAAGGCCACCCGAACGGCGCCAAGAGCTTGGCGACGGCTTCCACGGGCATGACCGGCGGCTTTCCCTTCACGATGGAGCTGCTGGTCTCCGCCGAGAAGGGCACCATTGCCTTCGACTCCACCGCCACGCCGGCACTGACCATCATGCAGGAGGGCAGAAAGCCCAGGAGCCCAAAAGTGCCGCAGCCCAAGGTGCCCAAGTCGGCCTATGGCAGCGGCAACATCCAGGCCCTGGGCGGCTACTATGTCGAACTCAAGTACTTCGTGGACTGTGTAGCCAAGGGCCAGAAGCCCACGGTCGTAACGGCACAGGACGCGAGGCTGGCTGTGGAGCTTTGCCTGGCGGCCAGGGAGTCGGCGCAGACGGGCAGGCCGGTCCCAGTGAAGTCCACGCGATCCTAAGACGCAGACCCTTGCCACAATGCAGAGGAGAGACACGATGGAACCGCTGGCCTTGGGCGTGATGCTGGCCGTGGGCGAGAATCCGCTGGAGCGGGTCAAGCACGTCAGACAGATGGGTTTCCCCACCGTGCAGATGGGTGTGCCGCCGCCGAAGTTCGCCACCGAAGAGGCCAAAGCCGAGCTTAGGGCCGCTCTGGCTGAGGCAGGCGTGATCGTAACGACGGTATTCTGCGGGTTCGCCGGGGAGAGCTACGCCGACATCCCCACCGTCAGGCGCACAGTGGGCCTAGTGCCTAAGGAGACGCGAGCAGTCCGCCTGGACCGGGCGCGGGAGATCGCGCAGTTCGCCAAGGACATTGGCTCGCCACGGATCGCCATCCACATCGGCTTCGTGCCCGAGGAGCCCGACGACCCCGACTACCCCGCGTGCGTGGAAACGCTTCGCCAGCTCGCCGACCACGCTGGCAGCCTGGGCCTGCAGGTCACGCTCGAGACCGGGCAGGAGACGGCGTCCACGCTGAAGCGCTTCATCCAGGACAGCCGCCGGGACAACGTGAAGGTCAACTTCGACCCGGCCAACATGATCCTGTACGGCTCCGGCGACCCCATCGAGGCCCTGGACCACGTGGGCCAGTGGGTCGTAGGCACCCACTGCAAGGACGGCAAGTGGCCCACCGAGGAGGGGCAGCTTGGGCACGAGGTGCCCCTGGGCCAGGGGGATGTAGGCATCGAGGAGTTCGTCACCAAGCTCTTCAACCTGGGCTACCGTGGGCCGCTCACCATCGAGCGCGAGATCACTGGCGAGCAACAAACGCGCGACATCCTCATGGCCAAGGAACTCCTGGAGGGCATCCGGGCGAAGCTGCTGAGCGGGTGAGGCATGTCATCCTGAGCGAAGCGAAGGATCTGGTTCCCGGCGCTGCGCATGGCGACTGTCACCGCGTCCTTCGCTTCGTTCATGTGCAACGTCAGGTGACGTTGCACTCCAGAGAAGGTTGTCTGCTCCTCGCAGCCAGAGGCCTGACGCGGCAACACCCCAGACCCCCCACTATGGAGTGCAACATCACCCGATGTTGCACTGCGTACGCGCCCCGCGCGTACGCCCAAGCGGCGTCATCGCGGGCCTCTCGTGCCCCTCCGCTAACTTTCCCCCCTCCCCGCCCACTTGGCCCCCCGCTGGAGCAGCGTGGCGAAGTTGGGGTCCCGGCAGGACTCCGGGTTGTGTCCGAGCGCCAGGTAGAACACGCGCCCCTTACCCCAGGGCTTGGTCCACGCCACCGGCATCTTGTCGCCCTTCCACAGGGCCGAGGCCAGGATGTGCACCCGCGGGTCGTAGTCGGTGATGTACTGCTCGTCAGTCACCGTGAACTCGTCCAGGCCCTCGGTTATGGGGTGCCCAGGGTCCACGATGCTGACCTGGTACTGCCGGTAGTGGGGGTGGGTGGTGAACCAGCCGCCCACCATAGCCCGGTACTCGGGGCAGCCCCGGAACGAGTCAGCCGCCGAATGCACGCCCGCGTACCCCTTGCCCGAGGCCACCCAGTTGAGCAGCCCGTTCTTCTGCGCATCGCTGATCTCCCCCACCGTGTAGTAGAACACGATCAGCTCGTAGGGGTCCAGCTTGGGCGCCTCCAGGACTGACAGGTCGTTGTCCACGCGGGTCAGGCTGAAGTCGCCTGCCGCCTTGAGCACCTTCTCGATCTCATCCCCACAGCCCTTGAAGTCGTGAATCTCCCCGCCGCAGAACAGCAACGTCTTGATCTTGGCCATGTTTGTTCTTCCCCCAACCGCAGATTAACGCGGATGAGCGCCGATACGGCAACGGCGTGATGCGGAGGAACGCCAACGCCCAGCCTCTCGCCCCGCCGATTGACAGGTGGCGCGGCTTCGGCTACAATCCTGCTACGATGAGCCAGGCGAGAGAGACAACTGTTCGCAGGTATCCCGTCCTCCTGGAGTACGATACGGACTACGACGGCTTCGTGGTCGAGGTGCCAGACCTCCCCGGGTGCGTGAGCCAGGGCAAGAGCGAAGCAGAAGCGCTCTCCAACATCCGCGAGGCCATCGAGCTGTACATCGAGACCCTTCGGGAGGACGGCGACCCGGTACCACCCCCTCGAACGACTCGTCTGGTCGAGGTTGCTGGCTAGGCCCTCAGAGCAGCTCCAGGAACTCCTCGATGGTCATCCCGGTGCGCTTGATCAGCTTCCTGAGAAGCCCGGGAGCCAGTTCGTGGTGCCTCGGCACTGTCAACGGCGGGCCCCCGGGACGCCGCAGGATGACGTGGCTGCCGCGTTGCCGACGGACCTCGTACCCAGCCCGGCGGAATGCCCTGACAGCCTGCTCGCCAGAGATGTTAGCCAGGCGGGTCACACGTGCCCCCTTACTCCATCAACCCCGCCACCTCGTCGTAGTGGTCCTTCACCGACTGGTACAGGCCCTGGTAGATCGGGTAGAAGTCGTTGTAGCGCTTGACGTTCTCCGGTACCGGGTCGGTGCTGTCCACGACCTTGATGACTGCCTCGCAAGCCTCGGGCACTGTGCTCCAGAGGCCCGTGCCCACGCCGGCCAGCAGCGCCACGCCGAGAGCCGCGCCCTCGTCCGGCATGATGCGCACGTGCGGCTGGCCGGTCACGTCGGCCTGTATCTGCCGCCACAGCGCGCTGCGGGCGCCGCCGCCGGAGGCTCTGACCTCTCTGATTGCCACACCCATTGCCTTGATGATCTCGAAGCTATCGCGCAGGCCGAAGGCGACGCCCTCCAGGATAGAGCGGACGAGGTATGCCCGGTTGCAGCGCAGCGTCAGCCCAAAGAACACGCCGCGAGCGTTCGGGTTCGGGTAGGGCGTGCGCTCGCCGGACAGGTAGGGCAGGAAGATGAGCCCCTCGCAGCCCACCGGCGCCTTCTCCGCCTCGGCGGTCATGATCTCGTAGGGGTCTCTGTCCAGCAGCGCGGCGACGCTGCGCTCGGCGTCGCACAGGGCATCGCACGCCCAGCGCAAGCTGCCCCCCGCTGACAGCATGACGCCCATGGTGTGCCACTTGCCCGGCACGGCGTGGCAGAACGTGTGCGTGCGCAGTTGCGGGTCCACCGCCGGCTTGTCCAGATAGGCAAACACGACGCCGCTGGTGCCGGTGGTCGAGGAGATGATCCCCGGCCGGACGATGCCGTTGCCCACGCCGCCGGCCGCCTGGTCTCCCCCACCTCCCGCCACCGGCGTGCCCTTGGGCAGCCCCGTCAGCTCGGCCGCCTGGGCCGTCAGCTTGCCGCTGATCTCCGGCGACTCATACACCTCCGGCAGCCATCCCTTGGGGATGCCAATCCTCTCCAGCACGGCGTCCGACCAGCGCCGCTCCTTCACGTTCAGCATGGAGGTGCCCGAGGCATCGCTGACCTCGGTGGCGTACTCGCCGGTCAGCCGGAAGCGCACGTAATCCTTGGGCAGCAGCACCTTGCGCAGCTTGGCGTAGTTCTCCGGCTCATTCTGCCGCAGCCAGATGATCTTCGGAGCCTGGAACCCGGTGAGCACCGGGTTGGCGGTCTCCTCGTGCAGCAGCTTCTCCCCCACCTTCTCCGTGATCCAGTCGCACTGCGCCGCCGTGCGCTGGTCGCACCAGAGGATGGCCGGCCGGATGACCTCATTCTTCTCGTCCAGGAACACCGAGCCGTGCATCTGCCCCGACAGCCCCAGACCCTTGACCTCCTTGGGGTCTATCCCGGACCTACCCAGCACGATGCGAATGCTCTCCACCGTCGCCTGCCACCAGTCCTGCGGGTCCTGCTCGGCCCACAGCGGCTTCGGCGTATAGAGCGGATACTCAACGGTGGCGCTGGCCAGGACTTGGCCGTCCATGCCAATCAGGATGGTCTTGGCTCCAGTGGTCCCGACGTCAATGCCTATCAGGCAGGGCATCTGCTCATTCCACCCTTTCGACGGTGATCTTGGCGCCGCCCCGCACCGCCTTGAAGACCTTGGGGTCGCCCTCGACCTTGCCGAAGACGTTCACCGGGCTGGCGGGACGTATCTCGTCGCCGCTACTGCTGGGCGTGGGGCCGAAGAAGATGCACATGGCCGTGCCGGGCGGCCAGTAGCCCAGGTCGCCCAGCTCGACAGTAGCCTGAGCGTTCTCTGAGCCCATCTCCACGGGGATGCGGAAGTAGATCTCGTCGCCCCAGGTGCTGGCGCTGGCCTCTAGGGGCAGAGCTTGCCAGATAGCGTCGGCGGTCTTGGTGTCATTGAGGCTTGCGTTAGCCGTCACGTTGCCAGCCGTGATCTTGATCTTGCGGGCCATGATGATCCCTCCCTGCGGCGTGCCTTATTCCACGGGGCAGCGCCCCTGGCCTCCTTAGAGGCTATCCCGAAACGGCGGGAATGTCATGCTGAGCGGAGCGAAGCATCTCGAAACGGGCCCTGCAGGCGAGATTCTTCGCTTCGCTCAGAATGACAAAACCCTCGCGCCTCTAGTTTCGGGATAGGCTCTTAGAGACGCGACCCCCGGCTATGCACCGGGGGCCGTTAGCCGTCAACCCAAAACCGTCAACCGAAAACCGACAACCGGCCGTCAGGCATATCTTCGCGGCCCAGGGCGCCGTCCTCGTGCTCGATGCTCAGCCCGCCGTCTAGGTCATTCCCCGACTGTGTGCGACCCCGCACGGCGATCGTTGTCCCGAACTCTCACAGGAAACGGAGCCGCAAACGGAGGCGGACGTTGTGCCACCAGCTGCGATCGTTCGCTTCCCGGAGGGCCGTGTAGAAGCGCGCGACCGGAAACAGGTTGTCTGCGGCGTAGGCGGCGTACCGGTGGGCACGCCCCCGCTCGCACACGTACGCCGCCACGGAGATACCCAAGGCGTTCAGAAAGGCGGCCCACTCGTGCGCAAGCCGCTCGTCTTGCTGGCTGGGCGCGGTCAGGACGAGGCGAGCCGGGTCTGGATTCGGGTGGTTATGGAAGAGGGCTACCAGGTAAGCACCAGTTCGCCTCGCTCTCTCCGCAACCCCCTCACGCCCCAGATGGCTCGCCACACTCATCCGGTCCTCGCCTTTGTTCATCCAGAGAGAAACCCACCCCTCCGCCTCAACTAGCCCCACGACGATCCACTCGTGCTTCTTATACTTAAGAAGATCGCCCACAAACGACGGGACATGAGGAAGGGCAAGAGGAAGCCGATCCCACCGGCCTTCCGCCTTCATGCTGCCCTTGTAGACCGGGTCGGCAGCCACTTCCAAGGGCGCAGGACGGAGAAGCTCTTCGACCGCGCGGCGGCGCTGCTTCTCGGCTCCCCGCCACAACTGGTCTTCGGAGAGTGGCTGGGACAGGCGAACCAGCAGACACGCCGGAAACCCCACCACAGCAAGGGCTGCCAGAGCGGCCGCGGTCACACTCCTCCCACCCAGCAGCAGTGCTACACTTAGAACAACCCCGAGTCCGACAAGCGCTACTCCGAAGACCAAGCGGCCCCCCGGCTCGCCCCGAGCCCATCCCTCTACCCAGCCCCAAGCCCCCAGGACGCAGAAGCCTGCAACCAAGCCGAACCAGAAAACGCCCATCAGCACCCTACGGCCTCCATGGTGCAAGCTACCCCCCCACGGCGTGCGGGGCACGAGAATCGCCCGCGGCTCACTGTGCACCCAACTGGGCACGGGGCCCCCGGCACCCGGCGGACCTCCGTGGCACCTGGTAGGTCCGCAAGCTCAGGGCAGGCACGGCCGCGTGTCGGCGATGCCGTTAGCCGTCAACCGAGAACCGACAACCGGTCGTCAGGCATACTGGCGCAGGTGGTGGAGGCCTTTGATGAACCCCTCCTCGCGGCCCAGGGCGCCGTCCTCGTGCTCGATGCTCAGCACGCCGTTGAAGCCATTGCGGCGCAGGCAGGCGATGTACTCGCCCCAGTGGATTCTGCCATACCCGGGGATGACATAGCGCCACCAGCCGCCCATCTGGTTGCCGATCCAGCGCAGCTTCTGCTCGACTATCTCGGTGTCCTTGGCGTGGGTGTGGAAGATGCGGCTGGCGAACCTGTCCACGGCGTGCAGGTAATCAATCTGCTGGTGCACCAGGTGGCTGGGGTCGTAGTTGAGGCCCAGGTTGGCATACGGGCAGGCCTCGAACAGCAGCCGGAAGCACTCCAGGTTCTGGAGGTTGGTGGCGAACCAGTTCTCCAGGGCGATCTTGATGCCTTTCTTCTCGGCATAGGGGCACAGCTTGCCGAAGACCTTGGGGCATTCCTCGGCGATGGTCCTGAGCTTGTCCTTGCCCGGCACGGGAAAGCCCGCCATGGTGCAGACGATGTCCACCCCCAGGGCCGCGGCTACGTCCACTGCCTTCTTCAGGTCCTCCAGCGTCCGCTTGCGGGCTGCCGGGTCGGCCTCGGTGACGTTGCGGTAGCTGGCCAGGCTGGAGATGCGGATGCTGTGCGCGTCCACCAGCTTCCTGACTGCCGCGATGCCCTTCTTATCCAGCTTGTTCGGGTCGCAGTGGTTGCTGCCGGGCCCGGTGGCGACCTCCAGGGCATCGAACCCAACCTCAGCAGCCCATTTGACCACGTACTCCAGCGACTCTCGGCCGAACGGCGCGGTGAGCAAGCCAACTTCCACGGCAGTTCCTCCCTTGTGCTCCAGATTCGCACGGTCAACAGATGGTTGCGCATCATCGCCCCTGCAAGGTCCCGCACGCCGAGGCAGCGCCGCAGTCCTCCACTCGCCCTCACGGTTCTCCATGCTCCGGCAACCTGACACCTGAAACCTGCCGCTACCGCAGCAGCGCAGCCGCCCGCAGGCTCTGCTCCGCGGCCTGGGCCAGCATGCGCCGCGCGTTGTCAGGCACCATCGCCTCCAGCAGCGACATGGGCCCGGTGAGGATGGGCAGCACGGCATCCACGCCCTCGCAGCCCAGGCTGACAGCGGAGCTATCTATGCTGCCGGCGAAGGCGATGACCGGCACGCCGTGGTGCTTGGCGACGCTGCCCACGCCGCTGATCGTCTTGCCGAAGGCGCTCTGCATGTCCACCTGGCCCTCGCCGGTGATGATAAGGTCCGCCTCGCTGGCCGCCGACTCGAACCCCACGGCCTCCAGCACGATCTCAATGCCCGGTCGCAGGTCGGCGCCCAGGAACGCGACCAGCCCGGCGCCCAGGCCCCCGGCCGCTCCCGCGCCGGGCAAGTCCATCACATCCAGCCCGAGATCCTGCTTCACCACGCGGGCGAAGTTGGCCAGGGCGGCATCGAGCAGCAACACCATCTGCGGGCTGGCGCCCTTCTGCGGACCGTAGACGCCAGCTGCGCCTGTAGGCCCACACAAGGGGTTGCTGACATCGCACGCGCCCAGCACAGTGATGCCTGCGACCCGGCTTCTCAGTTCGCTGAGGCCGATGTGCGCCAGGCGGGCCAGCTCGCCTCCACCGAAGCCTATCTCGCCGCCGTCCAGGCTGGTGAGTCTGGCCCCCAGCGCCTGCGCCATGCCCGCCCCCGCATCAACCGTGGCGCTGCCGCCGAGCCCGATAATCAGCCGCTTGCAGCCGTGCTCCAGGGCGTGACCGATGAGTTCGCCGGTGCCGTAAGTGGTTGCCAGCAGAGGGTTGCGCCGGTTCTCCGCCACCAGCGGCAGGCCCGAGGCGGCAGCCACCTCGATGACAGCCGTCTCCCCATCGCCCAGCAAGCCATAGGCGGCCACAACCCGATCGCGCAGCGGGCCGGCCACCTCGACGCGCACCATGCGCCCGCCGGTGGCGTCCACCAACGCCTGCGCCGTCCCCTCCCCACCATCGGCCAATGGCATGATGGTGATCTGGGCCTCAGGCAAGGCCCGCCGGACTCCCTCTGCGATGGCCTCGCACGCCTCGCTGGCACTCAGCGAGCCCTTGAACGCATCCGGTGCGATGAGCACTTTGGGGCGGCTGGCAGGCTCCACGCGGGAGGCCCGTGCGGTCTGCTCGACCTGTGCGGTCAGCGAGACGCCAAGCTCCCGCAGCCGGGCCTTGGCCCTCTCCACTGCGGCACGGGCCCGCACCAGGCCTTTGACGGCGACGTCTATGTCGTGCTTGCTGGGCTCCGCCGCCGCCGCTGGCTCTGCGGCCGCAGCCTTCGGCGGGCCAGGCACAGCCTGGCGCAGCGCCTCAGCCGTAACTCCGGCCTTGGCCAGCACCCGCGCCGGCGGGCCCGAGTCCTCGTGCGCCAGCCCCAGCAGCAGGTGAACCGAACCAATCTCGGCGCTGCCGGCACGTTCGGCTTCCGCCGCGGCCACCGCGAACACGGCCTTCGCGTCCGCAGCATAGCCCAACACCCCTCGGGTAGGAGCCTGCCCCCGGGGAATATGGCGTCGGATCGCTGAGATGAGCCGATGTGGGTCTACGCCGAGCCGCCGCAGCACGTCCACGGCGCTGCCTTCGCCCAGTTGGAGCAGGCCCACCAGTAGGTGGGCCGAGGCAATCTCGCTCGCCCCCACGCCGCCCGCCTGTTCCTGAGCCACCAGCAACGCACGTCGGGCCAACTTGCTTAGACGATTCCAGTGCTCCACGATGCCCCTCCCCTAGGCAATCGCGAAGGCCCGTTGCCCCGCCTCGGGGCGCGGCCACCGGGCCGCACCGGCTTACATGGCGACCCAGGCGGCGCGGAACGTGCGCTTGGCGTTAGCAATCACCAGCTCCGGCGACTCGCCCTCCAGCGGCTTGACCTCAAACGTGACCACCGGCTTCGGTGTCGGCACCGGGTTCTGGAAGTAGCCAACGTAGATCAGCGTCTCCAGGAACCGCTGAAGCTCGGGCGCGCCATTCTCGCCCGCAGGATGCCCGAAGCGCGGATGGTTGTCGCCGTAGCCCGGATGCTGCTTGTCGCGCTTGATGCAGTTGCCCACGTGCACGTGGATAAGGTCGTTCTTGACAGCCGTCAGGCATTCCTCGATGCTTTCGTCCAGCAGGGGGATGTGGCTGAGGTCAACGCACAGGCCGAAGTTGTCCACGCTGTCGCTCACGCGATAGGCCACAACGGCAGCCTCCTCGCTGGGGCCGATGAGCGATCTCTTGTCGTAGGCGCGGTCGAACTGCTCCAGAGACAGCCAGATGGGGCCGTCCTTACCCTTCCCCCCGGCATAGGTGCAGATATCCACCAGCGACTCGACCAGCAAGTCCATAGCCCGCGGCCGGTCCTTCTCGCCCGGATCAGGCCCCGCCAGGCAGGCCACCAGAACGCTGCCCACCTCGGCGGCGAAATCCACCGACTTCTTGACCTCCGCGACCGCCGCCTGGCGGCGATCGTCGTCCAGGTCGTTCAGGCTGAGCTTGTTCAGCAGCAGGCCCGGCTGGGCGCCAACGCCCAGGTTCAGGCCGCTGACCGCCGCCACTTGCTTCAGGGCCTTGGTCACCTCGGGGTCCTCGCTGCGCCTCACCTCTAAGACCCCAAAGAAGTCGTCGGCGGCGATCTGCGCGGCAGTCTCGACGATGGGCCCCTGGTCCTTGATCAGCTCCGGCCAGGCCATGAAGTGTACCAGGCCCAGGTCCATCATGGTGCGCCAATCGGTGTCCATCAGTTAGGCCTCCAGTTGGCACGTCGGCGGCTAGACGAGCCCCGCACGCCGCTACTTAAGCTCACGCAGCAGCGTCTCTTCCGCCTTGACCCATGTGTGTGCGGGATCATCGGCCGGCCGCATGAGGCGCTTGGGTCCAGCCAGCATCCAGAGGTAGTAAAGCTGATACCCCGGCGCGGCCACCACGGGATGATAGCCCTTGGGAATGACCACTGTATCGCCGTCGCGCAGCACGCAGGCCTCGTCCAGGTCGCCCTCGGCGCTGTAGATGCGCTGAAGCCCAAAGCCCTGAGGAGGGTTCACCCGAAAGTGATAGACCTCCTCCAGCTTGGCCTCCTGCGGCAGGTTCTCCTCGTCGTGCTTGTGCGGGGGATAGCTGGACCAGCAGCCCGGCGGGTTATACGTCTCGCCCACCAGCAGCTTCTCGGCGGGCACGTTCTCGTAGATGATGTCCTGCACGTCGCGGCGCCAGTTCCACTGGCCCACTGACCTGCTGCGCACCTGGTCAGGCGTGATGAGCTGTGGCTGGGCCTTGATGGTGGCCGGCGTGGCGCAGATGGCCACCTCGCAGTCGGTTTCGGCTACGATTTCCTGGTGCACTCCCGGCGGCACGTAGACTCCCGAGGCCTTCCCCGCAAAGACGTTGGCGCGCTGGCCCACGCCCTGGAAGGTGGTATCGCCGCACTTTACGGTGCAGGTGCCGCCCAGGACGACGATGGCGCTCTCGGCCCTGGCCAGCTTGGTCTGATGGGTCTCGCCCTGCTTGAGCCGAGCGAGGCAGAAGCCGATCTGCTCGCCCTTGGTGAACTCAGCTATGCGTATGGAGTTGCATCCATCTCTGAGGTCGGCGCGGATGTGAAGCTGCACTGCCGTCCCTCCCCTGGGCAAAGCGTGCTCCTTGCTCCTCGGCGAAGCGCGGCTTCGCTGCGGAGCACGAGCACCCAGGCGCGTGAGCACGGATTATAGCAGAAAAGGCCGCGAGAGGAAAGGAAGGCTGGTGAGAAGGCGGCACGCGTACCGCGGTGATGGGAGGCTCAAGCGCGCAGTTGCAGCTTATACCCCCTCTCCCCTTGGGAGAGGGAAGCAAGGGCTGAGGGCTGCTGGGAGCAGGTAGGCCGATACCGCAATGCCTGATACCACCCGGTGAGCGCCTCGTCCCCCTCACGACTCCGCCACAATGAACTCGCGCAGCCGCCCCAGCCACTCGCGCTCAATCTCCACCTCCGCCACCACCTTGTCCTGCTGGTAGTCGGTGCTGACCACGCGCCCATGCTGATGCGGCACTCTCAGCACCTCCAGCCGGTCATAGGGGACGTGCAGCGTAAGCGGGATGAGCCGCCGGGCCAGCTCCTCGGCCAGCGCGCGCCGCAGCTGGTCCAGGTTCGTGCCGCGCTCGGCAGAGATGGCTATCGGATTGGGTGCCTCCGCGCGCAGCAGCTCCAGGGCCTCCACCTCCGTGACCAGGTCAAGCTTGTTAAGCGCAGTGACGATGGGCTTACCCAGCGCCCCAAGCTCCTCCAGCACCGCGCGCGAGGCGGCCAGCTGCTTGCTCGCGTTCGCATCGCTGGCATCCACCACGTGCAACAGCGCGTCCGCTTCCACCACCTCCTCCAGCGTAGCGCGAAACGCAGCTACCAGTTGGTGCGGGAGGCGCTCAAGGAAGCCCACGGTGTCGCTCATGAGCACCTCCAGGTCGCCGAGGTCCACTTTGCGGATGGTGGGGTCGAGGGTCTCGAACAGCCGGCTGCTGGTAGCGATGTCTGTGCCGGCCAGGGCGTTGAGCAGCGTGGACTTGCCTGCGTTGGTGTAGCCCACGATGCCCACCAGCGGCAGCCGCGAGCGCCTGCGGTCGGCACGCTCCCGCGCCCGACGCGCACGCACCTCCTCCAGGCTTCGGCGCAGTACGGTCATGCGGTGCCGCAGATGCTGCCGATCCAGTTGCAGCTTGGTTTCGCCAGGCCCACGGACCCCCAGGGGCCCTGCGCCTCGGCCAGTGCCGCCGATGCGTGACATCATCACGCCGAAGCCCGTCAGCCTGGGCAGCGTGTACTCAAGCTGCGCCAGCTCCACCTGGAGCTTCCCCTCGGCAGAGCGGGCCCGCTGCGCGAAGATGTCGAGGATAAGCTCGGCGCGGTCAATGACCTTGACCCCCACCGCGTCGGCTATGTTGCGCTGCTGCGCCGGCCCCAGCTCATCGTCCACGATCACCAGGTCCGCATCGTGCGCGACTACCGCCGCCTCCAGCTCTTCCAGCTTGCCCTTTCCGACGTACGTCGCCAGGTGCGGCCTGTCTCGGTCCTGGAGCACGGTAGCGACCACCTGCGCGCCCGCCGCGCGCGTCAGCTCCCTCAACTCGGCCAGCTGGCGCCCCAGGTCGCGCTCTTTGCCCAGAGCCACGATGACGGCCCGTTCAGGACGGTCTAGGACTGGGAGTGCGGAGGTAGTCTCCATGGCAAACGCGGGCCCCACCACACCTTACTGATGCCCGGAAGCCCGCCTTCCTAACCGCGGTGGACGATTGCCGCCGTCAGAACTCCAGCTCGAGGTTATCCCTCATGCGCTGGATGCCCTCTTTGATCCTCGCCTCGGGGTCGTCGGCTTCGATGGTGAGGCTCATGCGAAAGAAGCCCTCGCCATGCGCGCCGTACACCGCGCCCGGGATGACCAGCACGCCGCAGTCCACCAGCAAGGCCCTCGCCAGTGCCGAGCTCAAGCTCTCGCTCGACTCGGCCTCCCGGCCCCGACCCCGACCCGCCTCGCGGTCGGTGCTCGCGGGGCCGGATTCGGCGGAGCTGAAGCCCTTCGGGCACGGCGCCCAGACGTAGAACGTGGCCTTGGGCTTCTCCAGCCTCCAGCCCAGGGAGTTGAGGCCGCCCACCAGCAGGTCGCGCCGCCGCTGGTACATCCGGCACAGCTCCTCCACGCACTTCTGCGGGCCCCGCAGCGCGGCCGCGCCGGCACGCTGGAGCGCCAGGAAGACCCCGTTGTCCACATTGGACTTCATCTTGCTCAGGGCGGTGATGATCTCGGGATGCCCCCACGACCAGCCCAGGCGCCAGCCGGTCATGTTGTAGGTCTTGGAGAACGAGTGGAACTCGATGCAGCAGCGCTTGGCGTCCTCCACCTCCAGGATGCTCACGGGCCGATAGCCCTCGTAGGCAATCTCGATGTAGGCCGCGTCGTGGCAGATGACCACGCCATTGTCCAGCGCCCAACGCACCGCCTCCTGGAAGAACTCGTGGCTAGCCACCGCCGTGGTCGGGTTCTGCGGGTAGTTCAGGAAGAGCAGCTTAGCCTGACGGGCAACCTCGGCCGGGATCGCGCTCAAGTCTGGCAGATAGCCGTTCTCCGGCAGCAGCGGCGTCGGATAGGGCGTCCCGCCGGCGAAGCTGGCATTGACCTTGTAGACCGCATACCCCGGATCGGGCACCAGCACGATGTCACCGGGGTTCACGAAAGCCCAGTTGATGAGCGCCAGGCTGTCCTTGGTGCCTGCCGCCACCTGGATCTCGGTCTTGGGGTCCACCTCGATGCCGAAGCGCTGCCTGCCGTGGTAGGCAATGGCCTCGCGGAACGCCATGTCTCCATAGCCCGTCTCGTCGTAGCGGTGCCATTCGGCGTTCCATATCTCCTTCTGGTAGGCCTCGACAATGTGGTCGGGCGTAGGCTGATCGGGGTCGCCTATGCCCCAGTCCACCAGGTCCTGGCCCTCGGCGATGGCCTTGGCCTTGAGCTGCGCAATCTCGCGGAACGGGTAGGGCGGGATGTCTAAGAGCCGTTGAGCTGGTACCACGGCGAGCCTCCGTTTCAGCGCCTGAGTATCTTTGCAGCGATGTCGCATTGTACCAGCGGCAACGCGATCTCCAGCTTCCCGCCGTCAGCCTTCAGGAGCGTGGCCGACAGTCGCTCACCGGTATACGTGTCCCACAACTCCACCGTGTAGCTGCCCGGCTGCGCATTATCGAGCGTGACGCTGCCCTGTTCGACCGGCGGGATGGGGTTCTTCTCCGCCACATTCCACCAGGTGTGCGCGCGGTTCTGCACCCACAGCAGCGTCTGCGTCCTGCCTCGCAGGCCCAGGGCACGGAGGCCAGCGGGCTGGGTCTGCGCCTCGAAGGGCTCAAACCCCTGCTTATCCCACTCTACGCCCTTCGCAAACTTGGCGAACGCGGCGTAGTGGTAGTAGAGCTTGCGCGGATGAACGTAGTCGTCCCACCACCAAAGCATCGCGGTGCCAGCGGCACCGCACATGGCCGAGCCCCAGATTCCGTTATGCAGGTGAACTCCCTCGGGATCGTCGTCCATGCGCGGGCTGCCGCCCCAGGTTTCGTTCACCAGCCCGAACTCGGCGAAGAGCGCGGGCTTGTTGAACGGCCGCAGGTTGCCCACCCATTCCTGCATCATCCCGGCCATGTCCTTGCCGAACTCGGTGGACATCCAGGTGGGGTGCCAGTACCCGTGCACCTGCGCGAAGTCCATCTCCGGCATCGCCCACAGGTCCGGCTCCAGCACGAACGAGCCCAGGCTGTTGACGATGAGGTGCTGGTACGGGTCTGTCTGCCGCAGGTACTGGGCCATCTCCCTGGCCCAGGCCTGTACCGGCTTCTCCTGATAGCCCTCCACGCAGTTGATCTCGTTCCAGAACTCCCAGGCCATGATGTGCGGCGAGCAGCCCCAGCGCGCCACCGCGTAGCGCAGGCGGTTGCGCCACATGCGCTTAGCCTCGTCGTTGGTGAAGACCTCGATCACCTGCGCGCAGGGGCCGCCGTTGGCCTGGGCGTACGGGTTGTCACCCTCGAACGTGCGGAAGGCCTCCAGGCACAGCTTGATGTAGATGCCGCGCCGCTCGGCCAGTTGCAGCACGTAGTCCATCTGCCAGGCGCGGTCGAGACGGTACTCGCCCGGCTTGCCCCACTCGAAGCCGAAGGCCCACTCCGGCATCCAGATGCGCGCGAAGTTGCCGCCGGCGTCGCCCAGCGCGTTGAACCACTGATCGTAGTCGTACGTGCCGCCCTCGCCCCTGTACCAGCACACGTTCAGGCCGTTGGCGAAGTACGGCGAGCCGCTATCGAACGCGAAGTAGCGCCGGTCGCGGGCGCTGACGCGGACCAAGCCATTGCCGACAGCCGGCTGTGCCCGGAAGCTGACTGGACCACCCTGAACCCGGCCACTCGTGTCTCTCGCCGTGAGCGTGACGTTGTACTGGCCAGCCTCAGTGGGCAGCAGCCGCACCTGCCACTTGGGCTTCCCCACCGCCACCAGTATCTCCATGCCCTCGCTCTGGCTGCGCTCATAGCCCAGCGTGTAGAAGCCGGGCACGGTGAGCAGCTTGCCTGAGGGGGCGCGCACCACCGCGTCCAGCGCGACCTGCTCGGCCCAGAACGGAGTGTCCCAGGTCCCGTGCAGGTCCACAGTGAGTGTCACGAGCTGCCACTGGCGCGGGCGCTGCGGGGCCACCTCGATGCCCTTGATCTCCAGCGGCTCCCTGGACTTCAGCTCCACCTTCGACGCCTCCCAGGTGCGCGTGTCGCCGGGTGTAACGGTGAACGCCAGGTTCCAAGTCTCGCCAGGTGTCACCTGCCGCCGCTCGCCGATGATCTTGATGAACGCCTGGTAGCTATAGCCCTGCCACTGCCGCGTGTCCTGCACGTTGCACACGCGCGCATGGTCCAGCGCCACACTGGTCTGATGCTCCTGTCCCGCGCCAAACACGTAGTTGAGCGTGACCGCGGAGACGAAGTGGTAGTCCGGCGGCTGCGCCACGGGGAAGGTCATCTGCTGCCGTGGAGGCAGCAGCAGTTGCTGGCCCGCAAACGTTTCTATAGGCAGGTCCATGACCAGCGAGACCTCGGCGATGGTCATGCTGGCCAGCGGCCTCAGTCCGTACTCGAAGCGCACGCCCTGCTTCTGCCTGGTGACGGTCTCCCGGTACTCCCACTGCTTGCCCGAGGCCGGTTCGGTTATGCGCCCCGCAAAGCTGGCCTGGCCCCGCGGCGCCGGCTGGCTCAGTGGCTCGGCACTCGCCTGATAGCCCGCTTCCCAGCCGGGACCAAACACCATCACCTGGCCCAGCGAGACGACGGTGGTATCGCCGGCGCGCACCGAGAACACGCCGGTGGGCTGGAAGGCGACCTCGCCACCAGGCAGCCGATGGCGTGCCGTCGCCGACGGCTGCTGCCCCACTGCGGCCTGCGCAGCAAGTCCAAGCACAACAAGCTGACAGGCCAGCCGCAGAAGGGACCTCGGCGCCCTTGCAGTGCTATCTGGTCTCTCGCTCCTCGAGCGACGCAATGAGCGCCTCGGGATCGAACTCACCGCTGAACGCCTCCTCCGCCGGGCCGCTGAGGAACACGTGGTCGTTGCCGGCCCACTCGATTTGCAGCTCCCCGCCCGGCAGCAGCATGTGCACATTGCGGCCCGTCTGCTGGGTCAGGTTGCAGGCCACGGCCGCCGCGCAGGCGCCCGTTCCGCAGGCCAGCGTCTCCCCCGCGCCCCGCTCCCACACGCGCATCTTCGCCTGGCTGTTGCTGGTAACCTGGACGAACTCGACGTTGGTGCGCGCCGGGAAGGCGGGATGGGTCTCAATGGCTGGGCCCAGCTTCTCCACCGGATAGCTGTCCACGTTCTTGACGAAGACGACGCAGTGCGGGTTGCCCATGGACACGCAGGTGATGGCCAGCTTTTGCCCCCCGGCCCGCAGCGTCTCGCCGATGACGGGCCCGGTGCCGGCGCGGCCCTTCAGGCGCACGGGTATCTCCTCGGGCTTCAGCCGTGGCTGGCCCATGTCCACCCGCGCACCTGCCACCTGCTTGCCCTCGAACACCAGCTTGGTCTTGATGAGCCCGGCGCCGGTCTCGATGTCCAGGGTGCGTGCGGTGGTCAGGTCCCGCTCGTAGACGTACTTGGCGAAGCAGCGGATGCCGTTGCCGCACATCTCCGCCTCGCTGCCGTCGCTGTTGAACATGCGCATGCGAAAGTCGGCAGCCTTGGCGGCCTCGATCAGTATCAGGCCGTCGCTGCCGATGCCGAAGTGGCGATCGGACACCGCCCGCGCCAGCTTGGGCAGGTCGTAGGGCGTCACGTCCTGGCTGATCGCCTCCACGTAGGTGTAGTCATTCCCGGCGCCGTGCATCTTGGTGAAGCGCATAGCCCGGCCACTCCTTTCGAGGCCGCACGCGGCGCCCCTGTGGGCGCCCGCCGCGCGGCTCTGCTGCTCGCTGATGTATCCTCGGAATGGGGATTGGGCGCCGCGGCAGCCGCCACTACATGCCCGCCTCAGGCAGGGTGGCTGCCGCCTCGCTTATCTGGCGGCGGACCGAGCGCGGCTATGGCGCTCTTGTACACGAGGACCTCAGTATAGTCGCATTGGAGCACAATCGTGAACGTATCAAACGCTTTGATCACGCCGTGCAACTCCTTGCCCGACAGGAGAAGCACCTTGACCGGTACGTTGGCAACGCGCAGGTGATTGAGGAACTCGTCTTGGATGCTGCCTTTGCCCTTCGGCATCGGCTCCTCACCCTTGGTTGGCGACTCCCGCGCTGGCTGCGGCCCAGCTTCGGGCTTCTCAGCAGGCGGCGGCACGAAGGTATCCATCGCAGACCCACTGTGCGGCGGCCCCAGGGCCGCCCAGTCTGTGCACATCCACCCAGCACACACGCCTGTCGCGGCGAAACCAGGTGTACTGCCGCTTCGCGTAGCGCCGGGTGTCCCGCTGGGCCAGGCGCAGCGCCTCCTCCACGGTCAGAAGCCCCTGCCAGGCCGCTGCCACGTGCCGGTAGCCCAGCGCCTGCAACGCCTGGCAGTTCGGCGAGACCCCGCGCTCTACCAGGCGCTCGACCTCCTGGACCAGCCCCGCCGCCACCATGCGCTCGAACCGCTCGCTGATGCGCGCGTAGAGAACCTGGCGCGGCATGGTTAACCCGAACGCATGGTGATTATACCGCAGGCGCGGCACAACGTCAACGGTTTGCAGTTCGCTAAGGGGACGTCCGCTCAGGCTGCACGCCTCCAAAGCCCGGATCACCCGCCTGACATTGCGCGGGTGAATCCTGGCCGCGGCCGCCGGGTCCACCACCGCCAGCCGTTGGTGCAGCGCTTCCGGCCCAAGCCGCTCGGCCTCGCCTTCGAGGCTTGCGCGCAGCCCGGTGCCTTTGCCGCCAGGCGGGAAAAGGTAGTGATCCACAACCGCGCTAACATACAGCCCCGTGCCCCCGCACAGAATGGGCAGCTTACCCCGGCTGTGGATGTCGGCTATCGCGGCCTCGGCGTCCCGCTGGTATTGCTGTACCGTATAGGGCTCAGTCGGGTCCACGCAGTCAATGAGGTGGAAGCGCGCCTGCTGCCGTTCCTCCGCCGTCGGCTTGGCTGTGCCGATGTCGAGGCCAATGTAGACCTGCATCGCGTCGGCCGAGACGATCTCACCATCCAGGCGGCGCGCTACCTCGATGGCCACCGCCGTCTTGCCCACGGCGGTGGGGCCGACGATGGTCAGCAAGGGGATCGCGCCTGGCGCCTGGTCGTTCATAGTCGGCCGAAGCGTTTGGCCAGGTCGCTGAGGCTCAGGGTGATGATGATGGGCCGGCCGTGAGGGCACAGGGCCGGCGAAGACGTCTTGAACAGGTCTGACACCAGCGCCCGCATCTCCTTCTCGCTCATCGCCTCCCCCGCCTTGACCGCGCTGTGGCAGGCGACGGCCGTGACTACCTCCTTGCGCCGCTCCTCCAGCCCCTGCGACAGCTTGGTGTTCGCCAGCTCTTCCAGCAAGTCGCGCAGCACCGTCTCGTAGTTCTGTCCCTCCAGCATCAAAGGGATGGCCCGCACCATGTAAGACCTGTTGCCAAAGTCCTCGATCGCAAACCCCAGCGCCTGGAGCGTCTCCAGGTTATCGTCCAGGGCTGCCGCCTCGCGATGGCTCAACTCCAGCGTCAGCGGCACCACCAAGCCCTGGCTGGCCGGCTTCTGCGCCCGAGCCGCGTTCAACAGCCGCTCGTAGATCACCCGCTCGGCGGCCACGTGCTGGTCAATGAGTAGTATGGAGCCGCCCGCTTGGGCCAGTATGTAGGTGTTGTCGGCCTGCCCGATGATGCGGATATTGGCGGCGGTCTGGGGGCCCCAAGGTTCGCCAGCCCCCGTAGCGACCTCGGCCGGCCTGGGCGCAATGCCCTCCTGCTGGGCCTGAGGCGCTTCCTCTGCACTCACCCGTTGCCGCAGTTCGTCTGCGAAGGGCGCTGCCTCACTCTCCGTCCGAGGCACCCACGGCCGCTCGCGCCCGCCCTCGTGCCGTCGGCTCGCCTGAAGGTCGGCGCGCAGGTCCTCCGCCGGGAACGCTTGCTGGTAGGCCTGGGCCGACGACGGGCTCTCGCCGGGCCTGACCGAAGGTGCAGTCGCCGGCAGAGACAGCGCGCGGACGGACGCAGCGCTGCTCAGCGCCTGCTCCACGGCCTGCTGAAGCAGGTTATGCACCTCCCAGTCTCGGCTGAACCGGACCTCGATCTTGGTCGGGTGCACGTTGGGGTCCACTAGCTGCGGCGCAATCTGGATGTGGATGACGGCGATCGGGAAGCGCCCCGAAGGCAGCAGCGACTGGAACGGCTGGTTCAGGCCGTGCGAGAGTGTACGGCTGCGCACGAAGCGCCGGTTGACGAAAATGCTCTGGTAAGCCCGGTTCACCCGCGAAAGCTGCGGCGTGGAGACAAACCCATAGATGCGAATGCCCGCGGACTCCAGCTCCACCGGGATCAGCTCCCGGACCGCGTTCTTGCCGTACAGCGTCGCCATCACGGAACGCAGGTCCGCACCGGCGGGCGTGCTGAAGACGATCTTGCCGTTGTGGGTCAGGCGCAGCGCGACCTCGGGATGGCCCAGAGCCGCCCAGGAGACGACGTCTGCGATGTGGCCCCGCTCCGCCGCCGACGAGCGCAGGAACTTGCGCCGCGCCGGGGTGTTGTAGAACAGGTCGGCCGCCTCCACACTCGTCCCCGGCGGGCAGCCGACCGTGCTCACCTCCGTGATCTCGCCGCCCTCGGCGACCACCTTGACCCCCTCGGGGCTGTCATGCTCCCGCGCAGTCATGGTCAGGTGCGCGACCGAGGCTATGCTGGGCAAAGCCTCCCCCCGGAAGCCCAGCGTGTGTATGGCACCCAGGTCCTCGACGCTGCGGACCTTGCTGGTCGCGTGCCGCTGGAGGGCCATGATGGCATCCTCGCGGCACATGCCGCAGCCGTCATCGGCCACACGGATCAGCTTCTGGCCGCCCTCAACGGCCTCCACCACGATGCCGGTGGCGCCCGCGTCCAGCGAGTTCTCCACCAGCTCCTTCACCACCGAAGCCGGCCGCTCCACCACCTCGCCCGCGGCTATCTTGTTGGCGACGGACTCGTCCAGCAGGACGATTCTTGGGGGCATGAGCCACGACCCCGTAGCGGATGCGTGTCGAGGGGATTATAGCCACTGGCTGGCAAACTGACAAGCCAGCCGTGGCTACTGCTGCGCGTACTGTCCCCACTGCTGCGCTACCTTCGCCTGCTGGGCGTCTCCGTCGTGGATGTAGAGGCGGTAGCGGAAAACGCAGGGCAGGGACACCGGCACCTCGTGGCAGGGAATGGGCCCCATCCAGCCCTCATTGCGCATAATCCACGCCGGCGGGTGATGGGGATTGCTGGGATGGTCGAAGATGGCAATGCCGTTCCACCCCCGGCCCGCTTGCACGGCCGGGGTCACCGGGCCGGAGTAGTCGCACCAATTCGCCTGCTTGAACAGGCACTGCTCCTCGCCCGTCTCGCCGGTCGCTAGCTGCACGCGCCCGCCGTTGCGCACCGACATGGTCTCGGCCACGCGCACCCCCAGCGGCCCGTAGTTGCTCTTCCCCAGGCTGACGCCCTCGACCGCCGGCTTCAGGTCCAGGCGCAGGTCAATGACGTACTCGTCGCGCGGCAGCAGCGTAACCCGCACCTCGCGCGTCTCCTGCACCAGCACCTGGCCTTCGCCAGTGGTCCACTCCAACTCCGCCACAAAGCCTGCGATCTGGCCCGGAGCAGCCGTTGCCGACGTCTGGCCGGCTCCCCCGACGTTTGCTCCCTGCTCGAACCTCACGATCCGCCGCTGGCGCATGACGCCCGCCTTCTCACCCAGCGACCAGAAGTCATGCCCGGCCACGTTGCTGTGCGCGATCCACACGGACCGATGGTGCTTGTGGCCCATGGGATCTACCGGGTGCCCATAGCGCGTAACGTACCGCCCCGCCGGGCCGATGACCGGGAACAGGTAGGGCGACCCCTCGCCGTAGCGGTAGGCGCACAGCTCCACGCCGTCCCGCTGAAAGCTCAGTGTGTCGCCCGGCAGCGGCACGATCTGGAGCAGAGCGAAGACGATCGCCAAACTCATCCCTCCGAACGCCTATTGCGTCCCCGCCGGCTTGTCGGCGCCGCCCTCCGGCGGCTTCTCCTCGCCCTTCTCGGTGGCCTCAGCCTTTGGCTTCTTGGGCAACTTGGGGACCGACCAGTTCTGGCCCGGGAGCTTGTCCTGCTTTATCTCCAGCCAGTTCTCGCCCTTGTCGCCGTCGGAATCCAGCTTCTCCACCGCCCGGTACGCAGCATACTGGTACAGGCCCAGCCCTCCCCTCTCCGGATCCCACTTGGGCGGCTTCTTGCTCTTGTACTCGCGCGTCAGCCTCCGCGAGGCCTTCCGCAGGTCCTCGCCATACGGGTTCAGCTTGCCCCCGCCTCGCTTGCTCTCGTGGCAGAGCATGCACGAGGCCTTGTACAGCTCGCTGCGCCTGTCCGGCCGGTACACGCGCCGGAACTGGGTGACATACTCAGGGCGGGCGCCCGCGCCTGCTGCCCACAACGCCAGCAACACAGCCAGCCCCAACACCAGCCGACCCATGCTCAATGCCCCTCGCATGTTGGTCAGTCTCCCTCCTCCGGCCCGGCCCACCGGCACGCAGGTGGCTCTTCTTGGCGAACCCAGGGACGTCAACCAGCACGACGGTCGTACCGACCCGCCTCTTTGGCGTAGGCCACCACCTGGCAGAGCGTCTTCGGGTTCACGCCCGCGTAGGTCTCGCCGCCGACCCCGAAGATGAAGCCTCCGCCGGGCATGCCGATCCTCAGGCAGCGATCCACCGCCGGCTTGGCGGCCCCCATGTCATAGTACAGGTCTTTGCAGTTGAGGTTCCCGCATATCACAGTCTTTCCTGCCATGGCCGCCTTCGCCGCGGCAATGTCCGAGAACCCACCGATGTCCATTTCATCCAGGCGAACCACATCAGCCAGGTCTGCGAAGAGGTGGTCCGCCGGCCCGTCCATGTGCAGGCCGCGGCCCTCCTGGCCGAATCGCTCGTAGATGGCGAGGTCATAGGGCAGCACGAGCTTCCGCCAGGTGTCCAGGCTCACCATCGCCGAGTTGTCGTCTGCCAGGCCGATGCTCCTGGGCAGCGCCGCGCCGTTGCGCGCACAACCGTATTCCACGCAGGCCATGAATGCCGCCAGCAGCTTATCGAAGAACCGCTGGATCGCGTCGGGCCGCTCCAGCATCAGTTCGTAAACCAGGTCGGGCTCAGCGATGGCCGTGGCGCAAGACAAGGGCGGGTGGATGCCAAAACCCCCGCCGACCGGCACGTCCAGGCCGCGCTGTTGCACCCGGTGCCTGAACTGCTCAACCAGCTCGTAGTGCTCCTGCACCCCCGGCGATCTTGCCGGATCGGGCACCTCCAGCCGTTCAAGGTCCTCCGCCGTATGCAGCCCTCGAACCGCCCAGGGCGACGTGCCCCCAGGGCGCACGATCTCCAGGCCGAACAGCAGCCCCTCAGCTATCGGCCCCCCGTCTAGGTGCAGGCTGTAACCAGTGCGGTCGTCCTGAAGCTCCTCGAAGCACCAGCGTTGGCCCGCGAGCTGCACGTCAATCTGGAGGTCAAGGTCCTGGTAGTAGTCGGCGATGTCCACGCCCACCAGCGTGCAGAAGAAGCTGCCGCCCACGCTGATGCTGATGGGCACACGGTCTGGCTCCTGGAAACGCCGCGTCTCAGCCAGGCGCTCCTGGGAGGCCTCGATGCGCTCGCGGTAGTCCTCGAGGTTAACAGGCTCAGGGCTCAGCATCTGCACCGCCCGCGGCGAGGTTCTGCCACCTGTTGCCCTCAACAGCCGCCAAAAGGGGAGCCCTCAGGCCGGCTCCCCGTTGAGTTGCGGCGGCCACCTCGCGGTCTGTCACCGCACGCTGCCCGCGCTACCGCTGCGGCGCCTGGAGAAAACCCCCACCCCCCGCCATAGGCATAGGCGGCTCCTCCTCCAGCGGCGCCTTGGTCACCAGAGACAGGTCGGCTGTGTTGAACTTGTACAACCAGTTGCCCTTCACCACGAACACGGCGTCACCGGCAACGGCAATCGCCGGCGGGGCAGACGCCTGCCGCATCCAGTCCATGCGCTGCATCATCGCCGGGTTCTGCGCCATCCACTGCTGCATGCGTTCCTGCAGCCTGCCGCGTGCCCCAGCCTCTGGCCGCTGGCCGGCCGGGCCGCCCTCGTTCCCCACCACGGGCGCTCCAGGCGGGTTGGGGGGCTGGGCGGTGGCCGGGCTGAAGATCAGGCCGGCAACTAGCGCAGCAGTAGCCACCAAAACCGGGAAAGCAATCAGTTTGGGACGTGTCCAACTCCCAAGCATCTGAACTCCTCCTCTGCGGCGCCTGAGCGCCGGGTATTGACTGAGCCGCATGCCTGCCTGCTGTGCCCACCCGAAGGAGGGCCGCCGGACAGGACTACCAGTAATAGAAACGCCGCTACCAGGCCGGAAGTTCTGTGCCGCGCGGCTCAAGCCCTCCTTGCACTCGCCCGCGGAAGCCCGCCTGCGGTCCCAGGGATGACCCTGGATTGCCCCAAATGCTGCTATTCCGTTGACTCAACCCTCCGCGTCTGTTAGACTTGGCCGGGTGACCAAGCCATGAAGCGCCTTCTGCGCCGCGTAGCCCTGGCGCTGGTGTTGCTCGTCGCGCTGGGCGCCGTCGCGGCTGTCCTGTGGGCCAAACGCGTCGCTCCCGACTTCCCGGCCAATCTTGCGCTCATCGAGAAGCCCGACCCGGCGCCCGAGAAGAAGGTCGTCAGCAAGCACCTGACGCTGGTCAACGGCTTGCCGGTGGTGCACGTCTGGGGATCTCCCCGCGACATGGGTCGCCAACAGGGAGAGGCGCTCAAGGAGCAGGTCAGGAGAGTCATCCAGGTGTACCTCTACGGCATGGTGCGCGACAAGTGGGGCTACCAGCTCGACTACCAGCGCAAGTGCGCCCAGGCGATGCTACCCCACATCCCCCCAGAGTTCATCGAGGAGATGAAGGGCATCGCCGAGGGCGCCGGCGTGGACTACGAGGAGGTCCTGCTGCTCCATACTCACGCCGACATGGTGCACTACGGCAAGGGCTGGCCCAATCGGAACGCCCAGCCGCCGACGGCCGGCGGCTGCTCCAACTTCGCGGCCTTCGGCGAAGCCACCGTGGACGGCAAGCTCTATCACGGCCGCAACCTGGACTGGACGACAGAGAGCGGCGTGCAGAGCTATGCGGCGGTCATCATCGGCGAGCCCCAGCAGGGCGTCCCCTTCGCCCAGGTCGGCTGGGCGGGCTGTGTGGGCAGCGTCACCGGCATGAATGCCGAGGGCATCACCTTCGGCGAGATGACCTCCTCCTCCAGCGACGAGAGCCTCGACGGCATGCCCCTGTTCTTCATGGAACGCCACATCCTGCAACACTGCCGCGACCTGGACCAGGTCGTGCAGTTCGTGCAGCAGACGCCGCGCACCACGGGCTGGAACTTTCTTGTCGCCGATGGTGACGCGCGCGACGCGCGCGCCCTGGAGCTGGACGCTACGGGCGTGGCTGTCTTCCGCCCCAATGATCCGGCGGAGGACCATCCGCCCGTCTCCTCTCCCCTGAAGGACGCCCTTCGCCGCACCAACCACTACGTTGATCCGGGCCAGCAGGCCAAGCAAGCCAAGCGCTACGACGTATCGAACCTGACGCTGGGCCGCGCTCTGCTGTTGTCGCAGGATACCTGGCGCCGCTACGAGGCGCTGCGGCAGTGGATTGAGGACGACTACCGGGGCAAGATTGACGCCCGACTGGCCCGGGCCTTCCTCCAGAGCGCGCCCGTAGCCGGCGATGGCAACCTGCACAGTGTAGTCTTCGCCCCCACCGACCGCGAGATGTGGGTGGCCAATGCCTCGCCGCAGGGGCCTGCCTGGGCTCAGCCGTACGTGCATATTGACCTCAAAGAGTGGCTGCGCAAGTAGCTGCCACCCGCGCTGCCCTCTGAAGCCCCGGCTGGCATTTGCGGGCGGGGATAGCAGGAGCCATCGAAGGAGCCGCTGAAATGCACTCACAAGCAAGCAAGGAGCAGCCTATGCCTTCTCCCGGCCCCGGCGTAGACATCGGTGAGGTCGGCTGGGGATTCGCACGCACCCGCCTGCTGCTGAGCGGCCTCGAGCTGAACGTATTCACGCACATTGCCAACGGCAGAACCCAGCCCTGGGAGATTGCTCAGGCGGCCAGGACCAGCAACCGTGGCATACGCATCCTCCTGGATGGCCTGGTCGCCGTCGGCCTACTGACCAAGACGGAAGGCCACTACGGCCTGACCGACGAGGCCCGCGCGCAGCTTGTGGAAGGCGCGCCGGGCTATCGTCAAGGCCAGGCGCAGCACCTGGAGCACCTCTGGCAGGGCTGGAGCAGGCTCACGGAGGCGGTCAAGCTCGGACACCGCCCCCCCGATCCCTTGCCCGTGCCTGGACAGGCCACTGTGGAAGAAGAGGACAGGGCCTGGACGGTGGCCGAGTCCATCTTCCCCACGAGCTACCGAGGCGGCCAGGTTCTGGCCGACCGGCTGCGGATCGGCCGCGCCCTTAGCGGCCTGCGCGTCGTAGACGTCGGCGCCGGCACCTGCGCCTACAGCATCCCCATCGCCGAACGCGATGCCAGCTCCCGCATCACCGCCGTGGACTTCCCCCAGGTGCTGCCCGTAGCGCGGGCCTACACGGGCAAGTACGGGGTGGCCAGCCAGTACAAGTTCCTGGGCGGGGACCTCCGCATGCTCGACTTTGGCAAGGAGGAGCACAACCTGGCCCTCTGCGCCAACATCTGCCACTCCGAGGGCGCGGCCAACACCAAGCGCCTGTTCGCCAAGCTCTTCGCTGCCCTCGTCCGTGATGGCCGCATCGTTATTGTGGATACCATCCCCAACGACGAGCGCACGGGCCCCACCTACCCCTTGCTGTTCGCGGTCAACATGCTGGTCATGAGCCAGCAGGGCGACACCTTCACCCTGGCCGAGTACGCCGCGTGGCTCCAGGAGACCGGCTTCCGCGCCCCGACCACCCTCGACAACCCCGAGGGCTCGCCGTTCATCGTAGCGCAGAAATGACCCCCACGCCGCCTGCGGCCGAGGCTGACGCCCAAACCACCCGCCCTACTGCGGGCCGCCTCGTCCCCGCACTGTGCCTGGTGGCCCTGGCAGCCCTGCTGCTGTTCCCCGGCCTGGGAGCCACCGCCCTCACCGGCGAGGACGAGGCCCGCTACGCCGGCACTACGCGCAACATGCTGGAGAGCGGCGATTGGACAGTGCCGCAGTTCAACGGCATGCTGCGCGCGCAGAAGCCGATCCTCATCTACTGGATGATGGGCGGCGCCTTCAAGCTTTTCGGCGTCAGCGAGTTCACGGCTCGCCTGTGGTCCGCCCTCACCAGCCTCCTGCTGGTGCTGACCACCTTCCTCTTCGCTGCTCAGCACCTCGGCAATCGCGCCGCCCTGATCGCCGGCCTGTTCCTGGCGGTGTCCCCGGCGACTTTCATCTGGGGCCGCATGGCGGTCACCGACATACCCCTCACCCTTCTCGTGACCGTCGCCATTCTCTCGCTCTTCCAGGCCGCCGAGTCGCCCCCACCTGCCCAGGGCTACTGGCACTGCACCGCCGCCGTGGCCCTGGGCCTGGGGACCCTCATGAAAGGCCCCGTTGCCCTGGTGCTTACGTTGCTGGCCTTCGTGCCCTACCTGGTGCTTTGCCGACGCCTCGCGCGCGGCGAGCGTGTCGGGGGCCTCTGGGCACAACTGCGCCAGGCGGGCCTGCTGTGGGCGCTGCTCCTCTTCCTGGCGATAGCCGGGCCCTGGTACATCATAGCCAGCCTGCGAACACATGGCCAGTTTGCCGAGCAGTTCTTCGTCGTGGAGAACCTGTCCCGCTACTTCCGCGGCGGCCAGTGGTTGCGTGGTGGGGTCTACTACTACATCCCTACCAGCCTCGCCGTATTCCTGCCCTGGAGCGGCTTCCTGCCCTACGCCATCTGGCAGGGCCTGCGGGCTCGGCGGCACATGGAGGAGGGCGGCTGGCACCGGCTGCGCGTGTTGTGCGCCTCCTGGTTCGTGATGGTGTTTCTGTTCTTCAGCTTCTCGCGCACCAAGCTGCCCAGCTACGTGCTTCCCCTCGCCCCAGCCGCCGCCATCCTGGCGGCCATGCAGTGGGAAGAATGGCGCGCGGGGCTGCAAAGCCGGCGCAGTTTCTGGGCCTCCAGCCTCCTCAACGGCCTCTTGCTTGCAGCGGCCACCGCCTTTCTGCTCGCCCTGCCGGCTGTGGCCCACTGGGCACACCATACCTTCCACCTCACGGTGGCGGTACCGGACTTCGCCGGCGCCAATCTGCTCGCGGGCGGGGGCCTGGCGCTGGGCCTGCTGGCCTGGGGCGCCCTGTCCCTGTGGTCGGCGGCGACCCCGCGTCGCGTGGACCTGGTGCCTTGGGCTCTGGCCGCCAGCATGGCCCTGACGGCCCTGGCCATCACGGGGCCCATCATGCGGGCTCTTGACCGCTCCTGGCAGGGGGCCCTGAGCCGGGCGGCGCAGAAGGCCGGCCAGATGGCCCCACCCGAGGCCGTCATACTGGCCTATGGTTGCGAGCCCTCGCCCGTGGTCTACTACAGCCACCGTCAGGTCCAGGTGCCCGGCGACGCTGACCTCGAGCGGCTCGGCAAGCGCGGCCTCCAGCGAGAGCTATGGATCGTCGCCCCGCTCACAGCCGAACCTCGCCTGCGCCAGTTCCTGGACGCCAGGCGCGTGGATTCCGAAGGGCCCTATGGCGTCTTCGTGGCTCGCCCCTCCCGAACCACGGTTAGCAGTTGACGGTTCACGGTCGCCGGTCTACGGCCCAGCCTCTCGCCGTGCCGTTGTCGCACCTCGCACATCGCAGATCGCACATCGCACATCCCTTGCAGAGGAAGTGCGGTGGTAGCCGCGAACTATCAGCCGAGATGGCGACGGCTTCCTGGGGCCTCAGAGGATCGCGCTTGGCCGACGTGCTGACACGCTTCGCATTCGTAGGCGTGCTGCTTGCTGCTGCCAGCGTTGTCCAGCCCTCACCCCGCCCTTCGGCCCTTCGGCAACGCTCAGGGCAGGCAAGCTCAGGGCTCTCCTCTCGCAGTGGGAGAGGGGCCGGGGGTGAGGGCTGCACCGCTGCCCCCGATGCGTCCTCTCCGCCTACTCGTGACGCCCCGTCCGCTCGTCCGCGCCTCGCTAGCGCCAGCGCGCAGGCCCAGCACACAGCAGGACCGGTGGCCACCCTCGCACCGTCAACCACCAACCGTGAACCGTCAACCGCGAACCGCCCGCCGCCCGCCGACGCCGTGCGCCTGACTACCGGCGCCCACCGGCTGCTGTATCGCGTTGCAGTGCAGGTGCAGGTGGAGGCGCGCGCCCTGCGGGACCTGGAGGGCTTCGGTGCTGCGGTCGCTGGCGACCGCAAGCCCCTGACGTTCTCTGGCGAAGTCCTCTACGTGCAGGAGCATCAGCCCCAAGCAGACGGGCACGACGGCCCTCTGGCAGTGCGCACACTGAAGGCCGAGTTCAACCTGCTGGGCCTCAAAGCGGGCAGCACCCCGCTGACAGGGCCCATTAGCTACAAGCCTCGCGACGACGGGAGCCTGCTGGCCGCAGGCGGCCAGCTCCCCGAGCAGTGGGGCCTGACCTGGCTGCCGCAGATCATCTGGAAGGCGTACGCGATCCGCTTCGCTCTCCCCCTCGGCCCGCTGGCGCCCGCTGACACCTGGGGCGACACGGTCACGGCTGTTGTGGGCGCCTCTCAGGCCACTATGTCGGTACATGGCAGCCTGGATCGGTTCGAGCGGGTCGAAGGGCGGCCCTGCGCGGTGACCAAAGGCCGCTTCGAGGCGCGCACGCGGGCCGAGGTGAGCCCGGGCGCCGAGCTGGAAGAGGTGGACGTGGCCCACGTGGGCTCGTGGGAGACTGTCTACGACATCGAGGCGCACAGAGTCCTGCGGCAGACGGGCTCCACTGAGACGGTGCTAATGCGGCCGCTGGGCATCAGACGCGAGTCAGAGCCCTGGATCTCGACCACCAAGGTTAGCTTCAGCACCGAGCTTGCCAGTGAGGACGAGCAACCGCCAGAAGCTGTTGAGCCTGTGGGCCAGCGCAGCTTCGCCCGCGGCTGGGAGCTGCTGGCGCCGCCGTTCGTGGCCCCAGACCTGGACGCCACTCCGGCGCGCAACGCCTTCCAGAAGGCGCTCCAGGAAGACGCTCTGGTGGCGGAGTACCACGAGTCCCTGGCACTGGCCCTGGCACGTATGCGCGGTCAAGGGGGCCGGGCTCTGGAGGAGATGCAGGCGGCCGTCCAGCTTGCCCCCGCTGAGCCCCGCATTCACCTCGAGCTGGGGGTGCTGCTGCGCGGCGCCCGTCGCTGGGATGAGGCGGCCAAGGCTTTCTCTGCCGCCGCTGAGCAGGACGTGTGCAACGCGCTCCCGCTGTACCTGGAAGCAGCCATGCTGGCAGAAGCCGGCAATGTGACCGCCGCAGCCCAGCGCATCCGAGAGGGGAACCAGCGCCGCGCCTGCCGCTTCTACCTTCCCCCAGCAGCTGGACTGGACGATGATCCCTCGCGCCTCGGCAGCGCCCTGGGCGCCGTCGCTATGCCGACGGTCATCAGTGATCTACAAGGCGCGGCGGCCAAGTGCCTGCGCGAGGGCGCTCTCACGCCCTCGGACATGGCTCAGACGGGCCGGATGATCTGCACGGCGCAGCCCTGCGCCAGCGTCTTCGCTATGGCCGGAATGGAGATCGAGGAACAGGCCTTGCGCCGGCCGGAGCTCCGCGATGACCCCGCCTCGGCGCAGCGGCTCAGCCAACTGGCTGTGTTGGGCCAGCACCTGGAGCAGTACCGCAGTCTGCTGCCCGCGGCTCAGGTGATGACCGTGGGCTTTGCCGCGCCGGCGGCCGGGTATGCAGGTGGGCCGCCGCTGGCCCTGCCTGTACCCTTGTTCCTCGATGAGCAGGCAGCTACCCGCGCTGCCTTGGAGGCTGCCTTTGGGGCGCAGGCGATGGCGGCAGTGCCCCCTGCCCAACAGTGAGTGCAACCCCACTGCCTTCGGCGACGGATTGCTGTACCATGACCGCACCGCCGGTAGAACGGGGCTGCGGAAGGGGCTTCCCCACTGGCCAGCGTTGGTAGAAGCGAGAGCAAGCGACTATGAATGGCGTTGACCTTGTCATCATCCTGTTCATGGTGCTGGCGGCCGGCAGCGGCGCCAGACGCGGCAGCCGTTATGGGCTGCTCGACCTGGCCTGCGTGGCGGGAGGGCTGCTGCTAGGGCTCCTTACCTACCCGCTGGGACAGTGGCTACTGGCCCACGCACTGGGCCTGCCTGACCTGCTGGCCGGCCCCTTGGGGTTTGCGCTGATGGTCATCCTCGCCGCAGGCGGCACCTGGTACGTGGGGCGCCTCTGGGCCACCCGCGAGGAGGAGCCGTCCCGCACCAGCCGCGTCTTGGGGAGCCTGGCAGGCCTGGCGCTGGCCGCTATCGGGCTGGGTGCCTTCCTGGTGCTCATGGGGACGGCCTCGTCAGCCAAACAGATCAAACCCGAGTGGCAGGGCGTCCCTGGGCAGGCCACCGAGGCCCCCGCCGAGCCTGGCGACGACCCCATCAGCAAGTCGCTGTTGGCCCAGCCGCTGCTCGAGGTGGTGCCGCTCTCCTTGCGCGCGTTGGAACTGACGGGGCTCAAGGTGCCCCGCGTCGTCATGGTCCCCCGCGACTTCGAGAGGGACGCTGACCTTGGCCTGCCCCGCCTGCCCACCTTTCGGCCCATCAACTTCACCCGCCTCGGCGGCTCTATGTGCATCAAGTGCCGCAGCCCAGTGGCGTTCTTGGGCTACAAGCGCAAGGGCGGGTCCTTCCCCTTCCCCAAGTTCCAATGCCCCACTTGCGGCCGCACGTCCGACGGCTGCCAGACGTTCGAGGGCTTCCACGCCATGTACCATGCCTGTCCGTTCCAGGTCGCGGATAGGGGCGGCCAGCTCGACTGCGGCGTGTGGACCAACAACGACTGGGTGATCCCCAAGGGCACTTGCCCCGTCTGCGGCCGTGTGCTGGAGGCGCCCCCGCCATGAAGCCGCTCGTCGGCCTGCGCACCCCGGCACTGACCGACCTGGCACAGCGCCTGGGCGCCGAGCCCTTCCGGGGCCGGCAGATCGCACGCTGGGTGTACCGTCGGGCGGCCGGCACCTTCGACCAGATGACCGACCTCCCCAAGCCCCTGCGGAAGCAGTTGGCCGCCGAGTACACGCCCCGCTCCAGCCAGGTGGCGCACCGGGCCGAGGCCGCCGACGGCGCAGTGAAGCTCGCCCTCCGGCTACCGGATAAGGCCCTTGTGGAATGCGTACACATGCCCTCGCTGCTCTGCGAAGCCCCGACCAGGACTTCCGGTCGGGGCGAAGCACGAGGCGGCAAGGCGGCAACCATCTGCGTCTCCACACAGGTTGGCTGCCCCGTAGGCTGCGGGTTCTGCGCCACGGGCGCCGCCGGGCTGGCGCGAAACCTGACCGCCGGGGAGATCGTGGAGCAGGTGCTGACGGCAGTGGCCGAGACAGCAGGGGGCCCTGTTGCAGACTTGCGCGAGCAGTCGCTGAACGTGGTCTACATGGGCATGGGGGAGCCGTTTCTCAACTACCAGGCTACCCTCGAGTCGCTGGCGCTGCTGCGCGAGGAAGTGGGCATCGGCGCGAGGGCCGTTACGGTCTCCACGGTGGGCGTGCCTGACCGGATACGCCAGTTTGCCCGCGACCAGCCCCAGGTCAACCTGGCTGTCTCGGTCCAGGCCCCCACCGACGAGCTTAGGCGCCAGCTTGTCGGCCGCGCCGCACAGGACTGGACCGTGAGTGAAGTCCTGGAGGCAGTCCGCGACTACCTGACAGCGACGAACCGGCGGGTCAGCTTCGAGTACGTGCTTCTGCGCGGCGTGAACGACGCTGACAAGGAAGCGCAGGCCCTGGCCGAAGTGCTCCACGGGCTGCTGTGCCATGTCAACCTGATCCCCTACAACAGCACGGACGCTGCCTTCAAGCCCCCGGCGCCCGGCCGAGCGGAGGCCTTCAGACGGGCTCTCGAGAGCGCCGGCGTTGCCACCACCATCCGCCACAGCCGGGGCCAGGACATCGCCGCCGCCTGCGGGCAGCTCCGGGCCAGGCAGGCCGGCCAGGCCGACAGGCGAGCTTAGGACCATGCCGGAATTGCCCGAGGTCGAGGTCGTCCGTCGAGGCATCGCCCGGGCCCTGAAGGGCAAGACGGCACGCTGCGTGACCGTGCTGCGGCCGCAGATGCTGGTGTCCACGAGCCCGCGTGGTCTGCGGCGTCTCAAGGGGCAGTCTTTACGCCGCGTCCGCCGGCAGGGCAAGGTGCTGATGCTCGATTTCGGTCCCGGCCCCGCCGCTGGCGCGGCGGTCGGGACAACCCTCCTGGTGCATCTGGGGATGACTGGCAACCTGCTTGTGCTGGAGCCCGACGCCGCTCTGCCCTCTCACCCCCGCGTGATGTTCGAGTTCGAAGACGACTGGCGGCTGGTCTTCGACGACATCCGCACCTTCGGGGCCGTGGAGCTGGCTGACACGAACCGGCTGGAGCCACCCCGCCTGCTTCGCAACGTGGGGGCAGACGTGCTGTCCGGCCGCTTTGGTGCACAGGCGTTGTTCGAGAGCTTTCGCGGGCATAAGCGGGACATCAAGAGCCACCTGCTGGATCAGGGCCATTTCTCGGGCCTGGGCAATATCTACGCCTGCGAGGTGCTCCACCGTGCCCGCCTATCGCCACGCAAGCGCTGCCATCGAATCACGCGGGAGCAGGCCCAGCGCCTCAGTCGGGCCATCGGGCCGGTGCTGAAGGCTGCCATCGCCCAGGGCGGGACCACTATCTCCGACTACCGCAGCCCCGAGGGGCGAGAGGGCGAGTTTCGGCGCATGCTGCGCGTGTACGGGCGCGAAGGCAGGCGCTGCTGCCGCTCAGGCTGCCGGGGCACAATCCGCCGCATCATCCAGGCCGGCCGCAGCACCTACTACTGCCCCACGTGCCAGAGGGAATGAAGCACTGGGAGGCAACTCCGCTCGCCAGCCTCTAGAGCTCCCCCATCGCACATCCCACATCGCAGATCGCACATCGCGGGCGGCAGGCAGCCCCATCTGCCGGGCACTGTGGTGGGCCTACGCCCCCAGGCTCGGGAACAGGCTCAGGTTACGCGGCCGCCCCAGTTGGCGCACCGGCGCAGCGGCAAAGCCTCTCAGCAGCGACCGGCAGTCTGCCGGCGGCAGAGCGCTCGCCTGGAGCAGAGCAACCCGGCGGAACTGCTTCATCAGCGCCCGCACTCGCAGGTAGGGCCCTATCAGCGCCTCGTCGTCTCCCTCGCCCCGCGTCAGCAGCCGGACGGTCCCCTCATCGTCGCAGAAGACGATCACCCGCCGTGCACCAAGCTCCTTGGCGATGATGAGGGCCTCCTCAACGCCGAGGACACGTGCGGCCTCAGGGGTCTGCCCCTCGGGTTGGAGAAAGCGCGCGACGGCCTCATCCGGGCCCGCCCGCACAGTCACGCGCACGCCACTCCAGCCTTCGGGACCATACACGCGCGCGTCAATGTAGGCTTTGGCTGTTGAGTTCGCCGACCCAGTCATTGCAGGTCCCCTCCCCTCTCTGGTGGAATCGGAGGCACAAGCAACACGTCGCCTGGTGCTATCTCGGGCGTCTCCAGGCCATTGGCCCGCTGGATGTCCCGGACAACGGCCCGTATGTCGTCCGCTGGCGTGGCGCGCTGTTCTGCGAGCTGCCATAGGGTGTCGCCGGGCTGTACCGTGATGTGCTGCCACGGCGGGCTGGCTGACGGCGGTGCCAGCAACGGCTTCGCGACCAGGAGCAACGATAGGACTGCCAGTAGCCAGGCCCAGCGTCCTGTCCCTGCGGCGGGCCGTAGGTTGGCCAAGAGCGTGGTCACGGGGGAATCCCTTCCTAATCGAACAGGCGTGTGTATTCCCGTGGATTATAGGCGAACAGGCGTTCGATGTCAAGGCCCTTTCCACACAAAACCCTCAACTTAGCGCCAACGACCGCCCCAGGCCGGAAGGGCGGCGAGGGCCAAACCGCGCCTATAGGTATGGTCTCGGCCCGTGTAGAGCACCTGGAGCGGGTACGCGCGTATGGCCTTAAGCGGGTGGAGATGGTGCAGTTCCGGTGCTCGGAGGCGGAGCTGCGGCGGATCGTGGCCGAAGAATGGCCCATCTTCAGCGCGCACTGCCCTCTGCTCTTCCCCGACTGGTACCCCGACTGGCCCCTTACGGCAGCCCTCGTGGATCTGGACGCGGACAGGCGACTCTCCACCAGGCGCCTGATTGGGGCGACCTTGGCCCTGGCCAGCGATCTGGGAGCTCAGTACGTCACAGTTCACGCCGAGCGCCCGGTGTTGCTGTTGGCGGAGACGTTCGCGGGGGCTGCTGACGAGGAGACAGGCGTCGCCTTAGCCCGCGAGGGCTGTGAGTGGCTCCAGGAGCAAGCGCAGCATTACCGCTTGCCAGTGCACGTCGAGAACATGGTCGCCAATCCCCTCTTCTGGTCGGCGGAGCACTACCTGCGGGCCGTGGAGGGATTGGCCGACGTACACGTCTGCCTGGACCTGGGACATCTGGCCCTCAACGCGGCCAAGTTTGGGTTCAGCATGCCGGAGTGGGTTGCCGCAGTCGCCCCGCAGGTCGGCTCGGTGCACCTCTACAACAACCAGTACCATGCGCGGTTCGAGTTCCACCAGCTGCGGGGCAGCGACCTGTTGCGCAAGCTCCCTGTACATCCCAGTCAGTCCTCCAACGACGGCTGGTTGGACATAGAGGCCGTGCTGGCAACGGTGCTGGCGGCGAGGCCTGATTGCTGCCTGAACCACGAGATATACGCGTCGCTGGACACAGACCCGAACCTCACCGGCGAGGGCATCGCCTGGGTCCAGCGCATCTGGGAGCAATGCGTCGCCCGCCGCCTGCCGGCATCATGAGAGGAGCCCCAAGCCATGCCAGAAGGCAACCTGGTGCGTAACCCCGACTTCAACGGCCTCAACGCAGGAAAGCCGGAGGGCTGGGAGCACAAGGCGCCCAGAGACGAGATCACGCCGGCCTTCTCGGTTGACCGCTCTGGCGGGCGCCAGGGAGGACGCTCCCTGAAGATAGCCTGCCGACACCAGGCCGACTGCGGCTGGTGGGTGGGCCAATGCAGCCAGGTCGAGCCCGAGGCGTGGTACGAGTTCGTCGCCTACCTGCGCACGGAGGGCGTCAAGCATGTGCACGACAGCGTCTTCGCCAAACTGGGCTGGCTGGACGCCGAGGGGAAGCTGGTGGAGAAAGAGTACGTGCCTCTGGTACCCGGCGCGGAGGGCTGGCGCGCCGCCAGAGGCCTGGTGCAGGCCCCCGCAGATGCCCGCTCCGCCCAGATCGAGCTGGGCCTGCGGTGGGCGGCGGGCGGTGCCGTCTGGTGGGCCGACGCTGCGCTCCTGAAGACCGTCCCGCCGCCCCAGCGGCGCGTGCAAGTGGCTGTCGTCACCTTCGAGCCGAGCGACGGCACGCCGGCGAAGAACCGCCAGCTCTTTGCCGAGCAGGCCGACAAAGCCGGCCAGCAGGGGGCCGACATCTGCTGCCTGGGCGAGGCCATTGCCCTGGTGGGCACGGGTGCCAGCAACACGGACGTCGCCGAGGCCGTTCCCGGCCCGAGCACCGAGGCCCTGGGCCAGGTCGCCCGGCAGCGCCGGATGTGGATCGTGGCCGGCGTCTACGAGCGTCTGGGCTCAACCATCTACAACACGGCCGTGTTGCTGGACCGACAGGGGCAGCTCGCAGGCACCTACCACAAGACCCACCTGCCCGAAACGGAGTATACCGGCGGCCTGACGCCTGGCGACCAGTACCCCGTCTTCCGCACGGACTTCGGGACGATAGGCATGCAGGTCTGCTATGACCACTTCTTCCCCGAGGTCACCCGCAGCCTGGCGTTGAACGGCGCCGAGATGGTCTTCACGCCTATCTGGGGAGATGAGCGCGAGGACGGCTACTGCTGGGACCTGGTGGCCCGCGCGCGCGCCATTGACAACGCCATCTGGTACGTAGCGGCCAAGTACAGCGGACGCCGAAGCCTCATCATTGACCCCTGGGGTCACATCCGGGCCGACACACAGGGCCAGATGGGCATTGCCGTGGCCCACGTTGACCTCAACGAACGCCACAAATGCCCCTGGCTGTCGGTCGCCGGCCGGGGCGACTGGGCCAAGTTCCGCTGGGCCCAGAGAAGGCCCCACACATATCGGGATCTGCTGAGGGAATGAGCCCCAGGCCATGCACCAGGTACTGGAAACCGTGACGCTGAAGAGCGGCGAGGCGATGGACGTGCTGTGCGTCCAGGCGCCGGACGAAGCCTTCAAGGAGGGCATTCTGCCCCTACTGCACCACAAGGGCGAGCCCTGGGAGTGGCCCATGCGCCAGGCTCTCAGCGGCGACGAGCAGTTCCGGCGCCTCGCCATGCGCTTCTACCTGGGCCGCATCGGCGACGAGCTGGTGGGCAACATCACCCTGCTAGAAGCGCTGGAGCGGCCCGTCGGCATCCTCCAGCACGTCTGGACGCCGCCGCCGCACCGGCGCAAGGGCATCTGCAACGCCCTCATGCGGGCCTGCACGCAGCATTTCCAGCAGCGCCAGGGCCGGGCGCTGTACCTGGGCACCGGCTATCAGACCCCGCCCTACTGGATCTACCACTCGTTCGGCTTCCGCGGGCAGGGGGAGACGGGCCTGATGCGCTGGTTCGTGGAGGAGGGCTTCGAGGAGCGTTACTTCGCGCCGCGACAGGCGCGGCCCAGGGGGGTGGATTGGTCGGATTGGGCGCTTCTTCAAGCGCTCTTCAGCGTGGAACATGGCTGGGCGCTGAGGAGCATCGAGTTCCAGATATACGGCTTCTCCGGGTTCGAGGGCGAGTTCGTGCTACTCCAAAAGGGGCTCGCCAGCGGGAAGATCATCGCCGCCCAGGTGCTGGAGACGCAGGACGGCGCCCTGGTAGGCCTGGCCACCATAAGCAAACAGCCACAATGGCACTTCGACACGGTGCTGCTCGACGTCTTCGTCAACGAAGGCTTCTTCGACCAGGGCGAAAAGCTGCTGCGCGCCCTGCCCCAGACCGACGCCAAGGTGCAGTGCTTCGCGGGCGAGGAGGCGCCCGAGAAGGCGAAGATGCTGGAGGCTGTTGGCTTCCAGCATGAGGCCACGCTCAAGGGGCAATACGTCTGGGAAGGCCAGCCGCGGGATGTGTGGGTGTACGCCAGAACGTAGACAACGTAGGGCAGGAGCTTGCCTCCTGCCCGGCTGCTGGCGCGCCTGCGCACTTGGTCGGGCGCCGCTACGCGGCCGTGCAACATCAGGCGATGTTGCACTCCAGAGTCGTGGGCCACACGTCCTCCGCGTGGGCCGCGCCGCGGTGTTCCGGCAGCAAGGAGCCGAAACACCGGGGCGTGTCGGGCAAGTCCCTAAGCAGCTCTGCTGCCGGGATGGCGGCCCCGACTCGCACTACAGGTCGGGGCCTAGCCAAATGCCCGACCTACTGGCACAGCGCATGCAGGCGCTCCAGGTAGTGCATGTAGTTGGCAAACGGCACGTCCGGCGGGACCGCGTGGTCTATCGAGGGTATCCAGCCGCCGCTCTCCACCAGGAAGGGCACCTTCTTCTCCAACTCCTCGTCTATGGCTTTCTTGTCCCGCGCCAGCACGCGCTTGTCAATGCCACCGCAGAGGTGCAGGTCCTGGCCGTACTCCTTGCGCAGGGCTACCGGGTCCTCCCCGGCAGCGACCTCCAGGGGGTAAACGCCAGACAGGCCGCCCTCCAGCCACAGCCGGTTCAGCTGATCGTGGTTGCCGTCGCAGTCCACCAGTATGATGTCAATGCCATGCTTGCGCAGCAGGCCGGTGATCTTCCGGTACTGCGGCACCATCCACTTGCGGAAGTGCGTGGGACTGAGCAGCGGCCCGGCCTTGTAGCACATATCCTCCCACATGACCGCATAGTCTATGTCCGGCACCTCCTCCAGGGCTCGCGCGATGGTGGCGCAGACGAAATCGGCAATCTCCGCCATTGCTCCCTCGACGAACGCGGGGTCGTCGTAGACCATCATCGAGATGTTCTCCATGCCCATCCAGTTGCGCAGCCAGCCGTACACGCTGCCGGCGTGGATGAAAACCGGGTAATCGCGGTCGGCGATCCAGCGCTTGTAGTCCTCCCAGTACGGGTGGTAGCGGCAGGGCGACTCGGGGTTGAGCCGCTTCTTGAACTCCTGCCACGTCTGGCGGTCGCGCACCGGGAAGGAGTGATACTGCGGGATGCTCTGCTGGTCCTCCTTGAGCGCCTTGTAGACCACGCCATTGCCGTCGCGGCGATACTCGTACTTCCCGTCCTCGCCCACCCACTCGGCCTTGAAGCCAGGCGCCAGGCCCAGGCTCACAGGCAGGCCCTCGCGGCGGTCGAAGCCGAAGTAGATGCCCAGGTGCACATCGCCCGGCATGCCCTCGTCCTGCCAGCGTTCGATGGTATCGCCCCAGTGCCCAATGACCTCCCAGTACGACGGCCGGTCGGGGTCGCCGAACCTCATGGTCTCGTGGAAGCGCTGCCGCGGCGTCATCGTCGTACACCTCCCAAACAGATGGCCGGCCCGCCCAGGCTCAGGCTTCGCCGGCCAGGCCCACGAGTCCTCGTTTGCTGTTTGCCACAGGCCAGACCACGGTGAGAGGCAGGGCAGGCTAGAGGTACTCGTCCTCAGGAGGGACCGGTGCTGCGTCGGGCTCCTCTTCAGGCTCCTCGGGCAGAGCCCGCTGCCCGGCGGACCGGTAGGTCCGCACCGCGATGAGGCACAGGACCAGGCCCAGCAGCCAGGCGACCGCGGTAACCGCCCAGGTGGTCTCAGTCAGGTGAAAGGCGTCCACCAGCGCGATGATGGCCATGGGGATGATGATGAGGTCGGCCAGCGCCCGCTGTGGGGTGCGCGAGCCGCGGCTGAAGCACCAGATCATGATGCCAGCAAGGACCATGCCCACGCCGAGGCCCGCCAGCACGCCGTAAGCTGGATCCAGCACGAAGGGAAGCCGCAGGCGGCCCGTGGCCAGCCAACCCATGACCTTGTGCACCAGCCAGCTACCGGACAGCGCGCCCAGGAAGGGGCAAAGCATGAGGGCCAGAAGCGTGCGGGCGATCATGGCTGCGATGCGATCTGCGATGTGTGATGTGCGATGTGTGACGCCGCCACTGCCGCTATTGTAGCACAATCCGCCCGAAATGGGCAGGGGCGTGGAACGTGTTCGTAGGCGACCAGGCCAGGCAGATTGGTTCGTCCTCCGCGCCCTTGCGCCGCTCGATGCGGTAGAACTGGACGCGGAACACGTCGCCCGGCTGCGGCGGCAGGCGCTTCACGCCCGGCACACTGGCCCAAGGAATCGCCAGCTCGGCGGTCCAGCCAAGGTCGGTGTCCGTGCGATTGTCCACCGTGCCGAACACGCGCACGCCCGTCTTCAGGCCTTCACAGTTCCACTGGGCGCACTTGCGCGAGTCCTCCTGATCCCCTGGCTTGGGGATCAGCAGGTCAATGACCGTGCCCAGCGGGTTGATCTCGAACTCCGCGTAGTTCAGGCCGTCGCCATCCGGGTCAAGGTAGACCTCCATGACCTCTTCCTCCCACAACGGCTGGTCGCGCTGGGTCATGGTGGCCCAGATGTCGTCGTCCTGCGCGCGCAGGGAGACGTACAGGTTGCTGTCGTCGTAGATCGCCTTGACCTGCGTGGCGAACGGCTCCGGTATCTCCGGGTGGAGGATGTCGGTGAAATGCTGCGTCATCACCACCCGGTGCCAGGCCGGCTCATCAATCTTCCCGTCCATGGTCGGCGTATGCGCCGCCCGATACACCTCGTATGTCCGGGGCTGAGGTTGAGGCGCGTCTGCCCCTATGGCTGCCACGAAGCCGAGAGCTGCCGCAGCCGCCGTACACAAGCACGCCGCCAGCGTTTTCATGGTGTCCTCCGAGGGCGTTGATGGCCGCAAGCCCGAGCCGCCCGACGGTATGCGTCGCACTTCCGAGCGCGCCGCGTCTTACCTAGATACCTTCACCTTCACCGGCTTGCCCAACTTGGCCGAGTCCCAGGCGCCCTGGGTGAGCTGAATGGTGCGTAAGCCGCAGATGGGCGGGGTCTGCGGCTCCTCCTTGCCCAGGATGCTGTTCACGAAGTTCAGGTCCGGGTTGCTGCCCTTGGGGAGCTTCTCAGCAGGCACTTCCTGCGGCCCTTGCCCCCGCCGGCACTCGATCACGGAGCTGCCCCGTATGAACCAGGCGCACTTGTCGGCCCAGATGCTGATGTCCTCCCACCATCCGCAGGCAGACTTGCCCACCACGCTGACGTTGCACAGCGCCTGATTGGTGAAGCGGACGGAGACTGCCGATAGGATGTCCACCCTGGCGCCGCAGTTCTCCTGATAGGCGAAGACCTCCTCAGGCTCCAGGCCGGTCATCCACAGGACGATGTCAATCAGGTGGCTGCCGGAGTCATTTATCTGCCCGCCGCCCGACCACTTGGGATCGCCGCGCCAGGTGTTGGTGATGGGCAACCAGTTCTGGCACTGAAGCACGCTGATGAAGTCCACCTCGCCGAACTGCCCGGACCCCAGTTGCTGGCGCACGTAACGGTAGGGGGGCATGAAGTGGCGCTGGTACGCGATCATCACGACCTTCTTGCGCCGCGCGGCGCTGGCCCTGACCTTCTGCGCGTCCTCTATGGTGCAGGTCATCGGCTTCTCCACCAACACGTGCAGGTTGCGCTTCAGCGAGTCCATGATCTGCTGGTAGTGCTGCGTGTGCAGCGAGCAGATGCACACGGCGTCCAGCGGCACCTGCTTCAGCATATCCTGGTGGTCAGCGAACACTTGCCACTTCTTTGCCGGGGCCGGGAAGTTGCTGTTGGTGCGCTCGATGCTGGAGGCGGCCGGGTCGCAGACGGCCGGGATCTCGACCTTGTTGCTGTCCAGGAACCGTCGGATGTGCCCCTGCGCCATGCCCCCCACGCCGATCATACCGAGGCGCAGCTTGCTGCGCCGGGACGCCTTGCTCGGGCTGACTGCCTTGCTGCCTGCTTTCAGAGCCATCGTTGGGGACCTCTCTCGTGCGGGTGTAGCCCGCCTTGATCTCGTCGTGCGAAGTGTGCGGTCCGAGGCCGTGCGCAGGCGTTGGGCCGCGCCCTCCCAGTGCCTTGCCGGACGACGGCGCGGATTTCCACCCCACGAGTATGAGTCCTTCTTCGTGCCCCGAAAAGCCTCCGTTTCGGTGGCGCGAAACACACTCCACTGTCAATTGAACGAAGGCCTTCGGCGCTCGCTGCGAGCTGTTGTTGCGAGCCCGCAGACCGTGCTTTTCGGGGGCCAACGGAGGCCTCGCGAGGGCCCCTTCCCGACTGGCCTGTCTGGCCCGCTAGGCTGATTCCAGACTTGCCCACAGAGGCCCCTAATTGGCCCGTAGAGCCCTGTTTGGCTTTCTGCTAAAGCTTGACTTTCGGGGCCATTTCTGCTATAATCCAGCAGTCAAGAGCGGCCCGAAATGCCGGCGCGTCACAGCACCGTACTCGCAGCCCTTTTGACCCCCAAGGGAGGGGTTCCTCTAGCAGCAAACGGCATCCGGGGCCGCTCTTTTGCCGCCTCGGGAGGGGTTGTCAAAGCATGCCCACACAGAAGTACACTGCACGAGAGATCAGAGTCCTGAAGGGGTTGGAGGCCGTCCGCAAACGCCCCGCCATGTTCGTCAGCAGCACCGGTCCTCGGGGCCTGTACCAGATCACCGAGGAGGTCGTCGCCAATAGCATTGACGAGGTCCTGGCCGGCTACTGCGACCGCATAGACCTCACCATCCGCAAGGACAACTCCATCACCGTGGTGGACAACGGCCGCGGCATCCCGGTGGACATCCATCCCGAGGAGAAGCGGCCGGGGCTGGAAGTGGTGATGACTACGCTGCACGCGGGCAGCAAGTTCGGCGGCGGCGGCTACAAGGTGAGCGGCGGGCTGCACGGCGTGGGCGTGAGCTGCACCAATGCGCTCAGCGAGTGGTTGGAGGTGGAGGTGCGCCGCGACGGCAAGCGCTATTACCAGCGCTACCAGCGCGGCGTGGCCAAGTGCAAGCTGAAGGTGCTGCCCGGCAAGTCCAAGACCACCGGCACCACCGTCCGTTTTCTGCCGGACGCGCAGATCTTCGAGACGTTGGAGAGCAACTACAACGACATTGCCCGCCGCCTGCGCGAGCTGTCCTACCTGAACGCAGGCGTGAAGATCAACCTGCGGGACGAGCGCACCGGACAGGAAGAGGTCTTTCACCACAAGGGCGGGATAGCCGCCTTCGTCCAGTACCTGAACGAGAACAAGGGCCCGCTGCATAAGCCCATCTGCTTCTCGCGCGAGCGCGAGGACACCATCGTCCAGCTTGCCATCCAGTACAACCAGGGCTACCAGGACAACGTCCTGAGCTACGCCAACAACATCGCCACCATCGAGGGCGGCACACACGTCTCGGGGTTCAAGAAGGCCGCCACGCGGGTGGTCAACGCCTATGCGCGCAAGCAAGGGCTGCTCAAGGAGAAGGACAAGAACCTCGAAGGCGACGACGTGCGCGAGGGCATGACCGCAGTCATCAGCGTGCAGCTCCTGCGGCCGCAGTTCGAGGGCCAGACCAAGAGTAAGCTAGGGAACACCGAGATCGAGGGCCTGGTGGATAGCATCGTGGGCGAGGGGCTCGGAGAGTTTCTCGACGAGAGCCCCACTATCGCCCGGCGCATCGTGGACAAGGCCACGACGGCCCAGCGCGCGCGAGAGGCGGCCCGCAAGCAGGCGGAGCTGATTCGGCGCAAGTCGGCGCTGGACGGGGCCGGGTTGCCCACCAAGCTCCACGACTGCGCCTCGCGCAATCCGGCAGAGTGCGAGTTGTTCGTGGTCGAGGGCGATTCCGCCCTGGGCGCCGCCGTGCAGGCGCGCGACAGCCGCTATCAGGCCATCATCCCCATTCGCGGCAAGATCATCAACGTCTGGAAGCACCGGCTGGACAAGGTGCTGAACAACGAGGAAGTCAGCAAGCTCATCATGGCGCTGGGCACCGGCATCCGCATCCTGGAAGGCAATGGCAACGGCGAGCAGGCCGACAACGGCGACAGCTTCAAGCTGGAGAAGCTGCGCTACCACAAGATCATCATCCTGGCCGACGCGGATGTGGACGGCAAGCACATCCGCACACTGGTGCTCACCTTGCTCTTCCGCTACATGCGCCCGCTCATTGAGCAGGGCCACGTCTACATCGCCCTGCCCCCCCTGTTCCGCGTCCAGCACGGCTCCGACACCGAGTACTGCATGGACGAGAAGGAGCTAGATGAGCTGGTCAAGAAGCTGGGACGGCGCAAGTTCCGGGTCACGCGCTTCAAAGGCCTCGCGGAGATGCAGGCCGAGGACCTCGGCGATACCACCATGAACCCCGAACGGCGGCACATGCGGCGGGTGGAGATCAGCGACGCGCTGGAGGCCGACCGCGTCTTCAACATCCTCATGGGTGATAACGTGGAGCCACGCAAGCAGTTCATCGCCGAGCACGCCAAGGACGTCCGATTCCTCGACATCTAGTATCGGCCCGCTGCCTGCCCTGGAGCCTGGCAGGCAGGCGCACGTCACTACCGTCCCGCAGGCTGGCGGCCTGCGCCACCGTGCCGGTTCCGACGGACTAGTTCCGGAGGCAAGTACATGGCCCAAGTGGACCTACCACTCGTAGCCGAGGCTGAGCCCATTGGCATTGACCAAGAGATGTCGGAGTCGTACCTGGCCTACGCCATGCACACCATCGTGGACCGGGCGCTGCCGGATGTGCGCGATGGCCTGAAGCCCTCACAGCGCCGCCTGCTGCTGACCATGAACGACCTGCACCTGGGGCCCGAGGTGGCGCACCGCAAGTGCGCCAAGATCGTGGGCGATTGCATGGGCCAGTACCATCCGCACGGCGAGATCGTCATCTACCCGACCCTGGTGCGCATGGCGCAGGACTTCAACGCCCGCTACCCCCTGGTGGACCCGCAGGGCAACTTCGGCACGGTGGACGGCCATCCGCCCGGAGCCATGCGCTACACCGAGGCGCGCATGTCGGCCTACGGGGTGGAGATGCTGGCCGACATTGACAAAGAGACGGTGGACACGCAACCGACCTTCGACGAGGAGCACCAGGAGGCCGTCGTGCTCCCCTCACGGTTCCCCAACCTGCTCTGCAACGGCGCCGCGGGGATCGCGGTGGGTATGGCCACCAACATCCCGCCGCATAACGTGGCGGAGGTGTGCGACGCACTCATCTATCTGCTCGATCACCCCGACGCCACGCCCAAGAGCCTGATGCGGCACATCTCGGGGCCGGATTTCCCCACCGGCGGCATGATCCTGGGCCTCAAGGGCATTCGCGAGGCCTACGAGACGGGCCGAGGCGCTATCACCATGCAGGGCCGGGCTGTCATCGAGCCGCTGAGCAGCGGACGCAATGCTATCCTCATCACCGAACTCCCTTACCAGGTGAGCAAGACCAGCCTGATTGAGCAGATCGTCAACCTGTACGAGAGCAAGCGCCTGGACGGCATCGCCGCCGTGCGGGACGAGACCGACCGCAAGGGCCTGCGGGTGGTGGTCGAGCTGCGGCGCGAGGCCAACCCGAACGTGGTGCTTAACCAGCTCTACAAGCGCACCTTGCTGCGCACCCCCTTCAACGTGTACTCCCTGGCGCTGGTGAATGGTGTGCCACGCACCTTGACCCTGGCCCAGATGCTGCAATACTGGTTCGGTCACCGCCGCGACGTCATCGTGCGGCGCACCAGCTACCTGCTCAGGCAGCAGGAAGCCCGACTGCACATCGTGGCGGGGCTGCTAGTTGCCGCCGACCACATTGACGCGGTCGTCGCCCTCATCCGCAAGTCCAAGGACCGCGCCGCCGCGCGGGCGGCCCTTCAGGCGAGGTTCAAGCTCAGCGAGCGCCAGGCGCAGGCCATCATCGAGATGGTCCTCGGGCAACTCACCGGGCTGGACCAGTCTCGCCTGCGCCAGGAGGCCAAGGACCTCAAAGCCGACATAGCCTACCTAAAGAAGGTGCTGGCCAACCCGGGGCTGGTGACGGACCTCGTCAAGGAAGACCTGCGCGAGTTGAAGAGGCGGCTGGGAGATGAGCGGCGCACTAGGATCCTGCCCGACGAAGCCGACGACATCAGCATGGAGGACCTGATCGCCGAGGAGGATATGGTCGTCACCATCACGCGCGACGGCTACGTCAAGCGACTGCCGCTGGACACCTACCGCGCGCAGCAGCGCGGCGGGCGCGGCGTGGTGGCCCTCACCAAGAAGGAAGAGGACACCGTCGAGCACCTGTTTGTGGCCACCACGCACCACACGCTCCTCTGCTTCACCAACCAGGGGCGCGTGTATCGGCTGAAGGCCTACCAGGTGCCGGTAGCCAGCCGGCAGGCACGCGGCACGCCCATCATCAACCTCGTCCAGTTGGAGCCGCAGGAGAAGATCCGCGCCTTCGTGCCGGTGCACAGCTTCGAGATGGGCGGCTATCTGGTCATGGCCACTTCCAAGGGCATCGTCAAGAAGACCGCGCTGGAGGAGTACGATACGCCGCTCAAGACCCGAGGCATCATCGGCATCAGCGTGGAGAAGGACGATGAACTCCAATGGGTGAAGTGGACCGACGGCAAGCAGCACATCGTGCTCATCACCCACGGCGGCTACGCCGTCCGCTTCAACGAGCCGGCCGTGCGTCCCATGGGACGCAACGCCAGGGGCGTGATTGGCATCAGGCTGCGGAAGGAGGATTACCTGGTCGGCATGCTGGTGGTGGCGCCGAAGGACAAGCGGGACATGCTGGTGGTCAGCGAGAAGGGCCTGGGCAAGCGCACCAAGCTGACTCAATACCGCTGCAAGGGCCGCGGCATTAAGGGCGTGAGGACGCTCCAGATTACGAAGAAGAACGGGCCAGTGGTGGGCGTGCAGGTGGTGGAGGAGGACGACGAACTGATGGCGCTGAGCTCCGAGGGCGTGCTTATCCGTACGCCGGTGCGTGACATCCGGCAGAGCAGCCGGGCCACGCAGGGCGTGAAGCTGGTGGCCCTGCCGCCCGGCGCCACCGTGCGCGCAGTAACCAAGGTGGTGCGCGGGGCGGTGAACGGCGGGTAGGGCGGCCCTTCCGCAGGCTCAGGGCCGCCCTGAGCGTGGTTCGACGGGCTCACCACCCTGAGCAAGGTCGAAGGGGAGTCGAAGGGCGGCGTCGAGCGCCATGCGGCGGCCGCACTTCCGCCTTGAGCCGTGTCGGGTACAGAGGAGGGCGCCTTCATGCCCATCGTTGATGTGGAGACCGGCCGCGAAACCTGTCTAAGCGTTGAGGAGCTGATCGAGGCCGCGCGCGAGATGCGAGCCTACAACGTGACGGCCATCCACGCCGCCGGCTCCGGCCATCCGGGCGGGACGCTCTCCATCATGGACATCGCGGCCGCGCTGTACCTGAACGTGATGCGCCACGCGCCCAAAGACCCGACCTGGGAGGGCCGCGACCGCATCTTCTGGTCCACGGGGCATAAGGCGCCAGCTATCTACGTGGCTATGGCCAAGGCCCGCTACTTCCCTATCGAAGACGTGATGACGCTAAGGCGCCTGTACAGCCCCTTCCAGGGCCACCCGCACTGGCTGAAGCTGCCGGGCATCGAGTTCTCCAGCGGCTCGCTAGGCCAAGGCTTGGGGGTGGCCGTCGGGCACGCCTTCGCCGCCAGGCTGGACCGGCGCGACTTGCGCGTGTACTGCATCACCGGCGACGGCGAGCACGACGAGGGCAGCATCTGGGAAGCCATAATGAGCGCCAGCCATCACCGTCTGGACAACCTCTGCACCATTGTGGACAAGAATTGCCTCCAGATAGACGGCTTCACCAAGGACGTCATGAACATTGACCCGTTGCCCGACAAGTACCGCGCCTTCGGCTGGCATGTGATCGAGATTGACGGACACGACATGCAGCAGATCCTGGATGCCTTTGCTGAGGCCAGGACCGTCAAGGGCCAGCCTACGGTGGTAATCGCCCACACGGTGAAGGGCAAGGGCGTCAGCTTCATGGAGAACGTGGCCGCCTGGCACGGGGTAGCCACCAGCACGCGGGAGCAGTTGGATCAGGCGCTGGCAGACATTGGCGCGCCCGGCTTCACCAAGGAGCGAGTGGACGAGCTGCTGGCCCTCGGCCGGGAGTACGGTCAGGAGCAGGCCGGCAAGGTAAGAGCGACCGTGCCCAAGTTCGGCCGGGATTACTGGTGGAACAGCGGCAGCACGATGCAAGTAGAGATGGACGCCACCCGCAACGGCTTCGGCCGCGCGCTGGAGCGGCTGGGCGAGGACCCGCGCATTGTGCCGATCCACGCGGATATCAGCGGCTCCATCCGCATCACTGCCTTCGAGGAGAAGCACCCCGAGCGGGCCGCACGGGTTTGCAGCCTGGGCATTGCCGAGCAGAACATGATGTCGGTGGCCGGGGGCATGAGCCGCCTGGGCAAGATCCCCGTCACCGGAACCTACGGCGTCTTCGCCACCGGCCGCTGTTGGGACCAGATTCGCACGACCATCTGCTACGGAGAGCTTAACGTCAAGATCGGGGGCGCACATGGCGGCATCTCAGTGGGCCCGGACGGGGCCACGCATCAGTCGCTGGAAGAGATCTCCCTGATGAGCATCCTGCCCAACATGCACGTCTCCGTGCCCTGTGACGCCCTGGAGACCGAGCGGGCCGTGGAGCACAGTTTGCTGCACATCCAAGGGCCCGCGTACGTACGCTTCGCCCGCGAGGCCACGCCGGTGGCTACGACGCGCGACACGCCCTTCGAGTACGGGATCGCCAACGTGATCCGCTACCGCGGCGAGCAGCCCAAGTTCGTGGAGGCCTTCGAGCAAAAGCTGTCCACCGACTACGAGTCAGAGAGCGAGGACCTGGCCATCATCGCCTGCGGGCCGATGGTGCCGGAGGCCATGCGCGCGGCGTGGATTCTGAAGGAAGAGAAGGGCCTGGAAACGCGGGTCCTCGACGTGCACACCATCAAGCCCCTTGACCGCCAGGCCATCGTCGCAGCCGCCGTGGACACGGGCCTAGTCATCACCGCCGAGGAGCATCAGGTGGGCGGCTTCGGCAACATCATCGCCGGCGTCATCGCGCAGGACAAGCCCTACCAGGCGCCCCTGCTGCTGGGCATGGTGGGGGTACAGGACACCTTCGGTGAATCGGGCGAGCCCTGGGAGCTGATGCAGGCCTTCGGCCTCACCGCTGAGCACATTGCGCAGAAGGCCCTCGACCTGTACGAGAAGAAGCGCCCTGGAACGCGCGAGCGCCGCTGAGCGCTCTGCCGCCGCGAGCGATCGCGCCCACGTTATGCAGCCCTTCTACCCGGTCGAGCACACCGCCGACATCGCCCTCGTGGCCCAGGGGCGTGACCTGCCGGAGCTATGCAGGCATGCCGCCCTGGGCATGTTCTGGGCGATGGCCGAAGTCGAGCAGCTCTCCCCTACCTCGGAGCGCACTGTCGCAGCCAAGGGCGAGACGCCAGAGCAGCTTCTGCTGGACCTACTGCGTGAGCTACACTACCTGTACGAGGTCGAGCTGCTGCTCTTCACCGACCTGGAGATCACCGAGTTTGCGGGCAACCGCCTCAAGGCGGTCGCCAAGTGCGCGCCCATCCAAGGGAACGAGCAGTACCTGAAGGGTGAGATCAAGGCGGTTACCTATCACGGCCTGGAGATCAAGCGGGAGGACGGCATACTGAAGGTGCAGATCGTGTTTGATGTATGAGACGCCTAGCTGATGGGTGATCGGTAACTGGTGACTCGTGGCACGACCCTAGGGCAGGAGCTTGCTCCTGCCCCACGTATGGAAGGCATATCGCCGCGTGGACGCGGCTCCTACCACAGAGAAGACAGAGAAGACGCGCAGGGGACAAGCCCCTGCCCTACCTATGAACAGCGGATCGCCGCGTGGACGCGGCTCCTACAGGTATTGCCACGGCACGCCCACGTCGAAGTAGACTACCTGGAGGCCGGGGAAGTCCGCCTTGAGCTGGGCCGCGAACGTGTGCAGGCCGGGGTCCTCGCTCACTGAATGTGTCGTCTCGATCATGGACACGCCGGCATCCAGCACAAAGCGCATGGCATAGTCATCGGTCTCGCCGGCGATGAGCAAGTCGGGGTTGTGCTCCAGCAGTGACTCAATGAAGGCGACGTTGATGCTCAGCCCCAGGCCGCCCCAGGGCAGGCCCACGCGCTTCACTCTGACCTTGGGGTCGCCCGTGACGCGCGCCTGATCAAGGCCCGTTCTCTCTTTCACCCTCTCAACCATCTTCTCTACCGTGACGGCGTGCGCCAGCTCATAGATGCGAACATAGCCCTCGCTGACGGTTGGCTCCCCTAGCCCCAGCAGCTCGGCGAAGTCGTCGAGTATACAGAAGCGATCCAGCATGCCGTGAGCGCGGTAGACCACGAGGCTATGCGCCGCCAGGGCCTCCAGCCGACGGCGGTTGGGGCGCCAGGTCAGGTGCTTGCGCGGGCCGGTGTGACGCAGATCGTAGGGGAAGAACAGGTCCTCGTGCACGATCATCATGTTGCAGCCCTGCTGCACGGCCTCCTCGATGGCCTCCACAGTGCCCATCCAGGCGACCAGAACGCCCGTGACCTGCTGCTGCCGGTCGCCGTAGCAGAAGCCCTCCTCCGGCCCGGGCTCCGGGCTGAGGCTTTCGACATAGCAGGCGATCTCGCTGGCCTTCATCGGGACTCCCGGTACGCGCGTTGCACTGGCACTGAGGCTACAGTCGCGCGCACAAGTCGGGGCGAGACGCCCCTCGTACAAGCGCGACTAGGGCAAGACGCCCGTCAAGGTCAGACGTTTGTTAGCAGCCACCCCAGGGCGTACACCTCAGTGTCTTCGATGCTGTGCGTGCCGTCCTGGACGATGAGCAGGCGCTTGGGGTCGCCGGCAGCGTCGTACAGCTCGTGTGCACCGGCCACCGGCAGCGTCTCGTCCTTCTCACCGGCAATGATCAGCAGCGGGCGCGGCGCAATCTGGGCTACGTAGTCAACCGGCCGCCGCACGTCGGGGTCGCCTGGTCGCGGCTCGGTGCTGAACGCATAGTCCGAGTACGGGTGCAGAGCAACGCACGCCTTCAGGCGCGGCTCGTGGGCAGCGGCTATGATGGCCGTGCCGGAGCCTAGGCTCTGGCCGATTATGGCAACCCGCTGCCGGTCAACGTCGAGCCCAAGCGTGAAGTCCACCGCCGCCATCACGTCGCGCAGGTAGCCCTGCTCGTTCCATAGCTCCTGCTCGCCGCCCTCGGATTTGCCGCGCCCTCGGCCTTCCAGGTTGAGAGCAAAGAAGCCGTACTCCGCGATCTTGCGGGCGATGCCAGACAGCTCCAGCGACTCCGGCGTCCGGCCATGACAGACGATGAGAGCCGGCTTGCCCACTGAATCGCCCCGGCAGTAGGTGTAAGCGTGGAGGCGCAGGCCGTCGCTCTCGAAGTAGACGCTGCTCTGCCGCACGTCCGAGGCGAAGTTGCCACGGCCCAGGAGCCAACTGTTCATGAGGCCGCCCGCTCCGCCGACTCTTCCTCCAGCAGCACCTCAACGTTGTCTGCCGCTTTGCGCAGGCCGTCGGCTACTTGGTCCAGATACTGCTCGGCGGCGCCGCACAGTCCGCCGCCGAAGATCATGAGTTCGTGCTCGCGCGTCCACTTCTCGGCCACCGGGCAGTCGCCCTCACGGTAGGTGACCAGTCGGCTGGCGTAGGCGCAGGTCCAGGGGCAGCCGCGGCCGTAGAAGTAGTGATCCTGGAAGCGCGGGCGCAGGTGCAGCGGTGTGCTGACGTAGCTATACAGCCCGCACCCCTCGGCGTTGGCCGCCTGCACGAACCGATCCCGCGGCAGGCCGCCCAGCTCATCAGCCGTGTACTTGATGGGCACCATGTGGTAGGTGTGGAAGCTCCCCTGCGGAGCCCGCAGCACCTGCACGCCGGGGATGTCATCCACCTGCTCGGCGAAGCGCAGCACGTTGCGATTGCGGTTCTGGTTGCGCTCGTCCAGCACAGCCACCCGGCTCTTGGCCAGCGCCGCAGCCAGCGGGTGTATGCGGTAGTTCCAGCCGGTGGAGTCCACGTAGCGCCGCCAGCCCTCATCAGAGACCTGCGTGCCCTGGCGCGCTGGGTGCATGCCCACCAGCACGGCGTGCTGGTAGAACTCCTCGCTGTCCGTCACCAGGGCGCCGCCCTCGATGCCGGGAATGTGCTTGCTGGCCTGAAACGAAAAGCACCCGATGTGGCCTATGCTGCCGACCTTCCTGCCCTTGTAGAGCGCGCCGTGAGCCTGCGCACAGTCCTCGATCACCACGAGGCCATGCTCCTCGGCAATCTCCATGATCGGGTCCATGTCGGTCGCCACGCCGTAGATGTGGACCACCACGATGGCCTTGGTGCGGTCCGTGATGCACTCGCGGATGCTCGCCGGGTCGAGGTTGAGGGTCTCCTCTTCAATGTCGGCGAACACGGGAATGGCGTTGGCCTGCAGGATGCAGGCGACGGTGGCCCCCCAAGTGTAGGGGGTGGTGATGACCTCGTCGCCGGGCTCCACGCCGCTGACGGCCACTGCCAGGTGCAGCGCCGCCGTGCCGGCGTTGGTGGAGACACAGCACTGCCGCCCCTGGTACTCGGCGAACGCCTTCTCGAACGCGGCGATGGCTCCTCCGGCCTCCACCACGTCGCGGCCCGTGCCCCGCAGCGTGTCCAGCACCACCTGCTCGTCCTGCGGCGTGAGCAGCGGCCAGGCGGGTACGGGCTCGGTAACAGCCTTGGGACCTCCAAACAGGGCCAGATCAGGCTTCAACAGACACACCCCTTTCCGGTGGCGAGTGAACGCCGCGCGCATCAATGGCGGCTAGTGGCCGCCCTCCTCTTCCAGCAACCGTTCGATGGCGTCCGGCACGTAGGGCTCGACCTGCGCCCCGGCCCGGTAGTGCCGCAGCCTGCCCTCGCCACCAAACAGGTAGAACGCAGGCGTATACCTGGTCTCGAAGGCGGCAGCCATGCGACCTTCGCTGTCAACCGCCTGCGGGAAGTCAAGGCCGTGTTCGCGAACCGCATTCTTCACTGACTCCAGGTCCGTATCCTCCTGCACCAGCGGAGTGTGCACGCCCACGAACTGGAGGCCCCGCGGTTCAAAGCGTTCGCGCCAGGCACGCACCTTGGGCATGGTCTCCCGGCAGATGGGGCAGCTCAGAGCCCAGAACTCGACCAGGACTGGTCGGCCCCTCAGGGCGCCCGGCGTCAGCGGCTCGGAGTTGAGCCAGGCAGTCGCCCCGTCCAGCGAGGGCATCTCGCTTTGCAGGTGCAGCATGGCTCACCTCGCGCCGCGCCCGCGCGCCTAGCGCAACGACTGCCCACGGCGGCGCTCGCGCTCCCGCCGGCTGAACTCGCAGCCGCAGTAGTCCTGGCGGTACAGGCCGTGCTCCTTGCTCAGCCGCAGGCTATGCTCGAAGCCGCCCTTCTTCTTGAAGTCAGCGGCCAGGAAGCGCAGCCCCAACTGGCGGCAGATAGCCTCGCCAATCGGGTTGATGAGGCTAGCCTGCTTGTGCGGGCTGATGGTCAGTGTGGTCGCCAGCCACTCAAGCCCGTGATCCCGAGCGTACTCGGCGGCCCGACGCAGGCGGAGATCGTAGCAAATCTGGCAGCGCCTGCCGCCTTCGGGCTCCTCCTCCAGGCCCCTGACGGCCGCCAGCCAGGCTTCGGCCTCGTACTCATCATCAATGACCTCCAGCCCCACTTGGTCCGCGAGCCGATGCATCTCCCGCCGGCGCTGCTCGTACTCCTCCTGCGGCTGGATGTTCGGGTTGTAGAAGTAGCCGGTCACCTGGTATTCGCGCTTGAGGGTCTCGCAAACCCAGGTCGAGCACGGCGCGCAGCAGATGTGCAGCAGAAGTCTGGGTTTGGGGTCGGCGCCCGCCATTTCAGGGTAGGTTCGCCATGACAACGTTGGCTCCTGCCGATGATCACTGCCGCCCATACTTCCGCGCGGCTTCGAAGAAGAGGCGATGGTTGTTCAAGCTGCGCTCGGTGAGGGCCTGGATGGGCCCGGCGGTGGGCAGCAGCACGTAGCCGGTCTCGCCGCCATCGCGGCAGGCCTCGGCAATGCGCTGCTCCAAGACGCGCGGCTCATCGTACTCCAGATGGCGGAACTCGATGTACCCCATCAGACAGATGTCGCTGCCCACGCGCCGCTTCAGCTCCTTCAGCGTCACGTCGCCGTCGGGCGGAGGCTCCAGGGGCTCCAGCAGGTGGGGCTCCATCTCGGCGATCATGTCCAGGATGGCGCCCAGGCGGCCGTGGCAATGAATGCAGGCGAAGTTGTCAGTGCTGCGGATGATCTCGACAAGCCGCCGGTCAAAGGCCAGGCAGAAGTCGCGGAACAGCTTCGGCGAGGCCAGTGGCGGGCCCAGATACTCGGGCCCGCAGATGCGGAAGACCGTCTCGTGGCAGTGCTGGGCAATCTCTCGCACGTACCACTCCAGGCGCTCGGCGACGAACTCCAGCAGGCGCAGGACATCCCGCGGGCGCTCCATGGCCGCCTGCGAGAAGCGCTCCCAGCGCATGGCCGGGTAGATGACGCAGATGGGGTCCGACAGGCCCGGTCGCAACACGCCTCGCTCGCCGACGGCCTGGGCCTTACGGTAGTATTCGCTGAAGTCGAGCTTCGGTGGGACGAAAGGCATGGACAGGAACTTCGCCTCGTCCTCCTTGGACTTCAGCAGCGGCTCCAGCTCCCAGCTCGTGGCGACGCCCTCGTCGCGCCGGTAGCGGGCCGTCAGCGTGCCTTTGGGCGTCTCCAGGATGTGGGTTAGGTAATGCGTGGACCCCTCGACCTGTGTCTCGCTGCGGGCGCTTACCTCGTCGCTGGCGGACCAGTAGATGCCCTCATTGCCGAAGCCGACCGGCAGGAACGTGTCGTCGTACTGCCGCGCGATCTCGACATACTGTAGGTAGGTGGGGTGCTGCGACTGGTAGGTAGAGGGGTCCCAGGGGTCTATCTCGTAGATAGTCGCCGGCGTGCGGTCTATCTCCTGGTGACGAAAGCACCGCAGCAACCGCTCGCGCGACGACAGCTCGTCGGGCATGAGGGGCTCCTCTCGCGCAGGAAGGTTTCCACGCGCCGGGTGCGGAACTCCTCCGCGAGCGCTGGAGGTGGGCATCATGGTCGGCATAGGCACACAGGAGCTGCTGGTCCTCTTCCTCGTTTTCATGCTCGTGGTTGTCCCCATCATAGTGGTTGTGCTCGTAGTCTGCCTCAGCAGTCGCCGCGGCCCAAAGGGCGGCCAGTAGGGGCACACGCCAAGCCGCCAGGCCCCCGGCAGTCGTAGCCCTGCGGCGTCGCCGTTCGTGCCCCAACCCGCCGTAGGTGGGCGGGAACTCCGCGCGAGCGGTGTTTGCTTCTTCTAGGCGAGATTCCCAATACTCGTCTGCCGCCTAGCGGACAGTTCACGCGCGCCCAGGCCTGTGGTAGAATGCCGGGCTGTTGCTGGCCCGCAGGCCAGCGCCCGATAGGAGCTTGCAGCCAGTGCACCAGGACATACAGGCTATCACGGACCGCATCGCGAAACAGGCCGGCCTGGCCCAGAAGATTAGCCAGGAGATTGGCAAGGTCATCGTGGGCCAGGAGGCCATCATCCAGCGCCTGCTGGTGGCCCTGCTCGCCGACGGGCACGTACTCATCGAGGGGGTACCCGGCCTGGCCAAGACCATGGCCGTGCGCACGCTGTCGGACGCCATTGACACCAAGTTCCAGCGCCTCCAGTTCACGCCCGACCTGTTGCCGGCGGACCTGATCGGCACCATGATCTACAATGAGCGCGAGCGTGAGTTCGTGCCGCGCAAGGGGCCCCTCTTCGCCAACCTGATCCTGGCCGACGAGATCAACCGCGCGCCGGCCAAGGTGCAGAGCGCGCTGTTGGAGGCCATGCAGGAGCGGCAGGTCACCATCGGCGAGCATACGTTCAAGCTGGAGCAGCCCTTCCTGGTGCTGGCCACCCAGAACCCCATCGAGCAGGAGGGCACTTACCCGCTGCCCGAGGCGCAGATTGACCGCTTCATGCTCAAGGTGAAGATTGACTACCCGAACCGCGACGAGGAGCTGGGCATTCTACGCCGCATGACCACCGGGGTGCAGCCGCGGGCTGACAAGGTCGCCAGCCCGGCGGAGATTCTGGCCGCGCGACAGCTCGTGTACCAGATCTACGTGGACCCTAGCATCGAGGAGTACATCGTGGATCTGGTGCTGGCCACCAGGCGCCCCAAGCAGTACGGCCTGCCGGACCTGGCCGGCCTGATCGAGTATGGGGCTTCGCCCCGGGCCAGCATCTACCTGACCGTCGCCGCCAAGGCCCTGGCCTTCCTGCGCGGCCGGGGCTACGTGACGCCGGATGACGTGCGCGCCATCGGTATGGACGTGCTGCGGCACCGCATCATCCTCACCTACGAGGCCGAGGCGGAAGAAGTGACCACCGAGCACCTGGTGCGCAAGGTGTTCGAGACCATTGAGGTGCCCTAGGACGATCTGCGATCTGCGATGTGGGATGTGCGATGCGCATGCCACACCACCACAGTCGGCAGCGGGAGCTGCCTCCCACTCGCTGACCTCGTAGTTGGTAGACAGCCAGGCCATGATCCCCGCTGACATCATCCGCAAGGTTAGACGCATCGAGATTCGCACCAACCGCCTGGTCAGCGAGGTGGTAGCCGGGGAGTACCAGAGCGTGTTCCGCGGGCGAGGGGTGGAGTTCTCCGAGGTGCGCGAGTACCAACTGGGGGATGATGTGCGCACCATTGACTGGAACGTCACGGCCCGCATGCGCCGGCCGTACGTCAAGCGGTACGTGGAGGAGCGCGAGCTTACGGTGATGCTGTTGGTGGACGCCTCCGGGTCGCTGGAGTTCGGCACCGCCCAGCAGATGAAGGGTGAGGTGGTGGCGGAGATCGCGGCCCTGCTGGCCTTCAGCGCCATCCGCAACAACGACAAAGTGGGCCTCATCATCTTCACTGACCGGGTGGAGTCCTCCCTCCCGCCCAAGAAAGGCCGCAAGCACGTGCTGCGGCTGGTGCGGGACCTGCTCTACTTCCGCCCGCGGGGGCGGGGCACCAACATCGCCGAGCCCCTGGAGCTGCTCAGGCGCGTCACGCGCCGGCGCGCCGTCGCCTTCGTGCTCTCCGACTTCCGCGCCGTGGGTTACGAGCGCGCCCTGCGACTGGCCAACCGGCGACACGACGTCATCGCCGTCACCGTTACCGATCCGCGTGAGGAAGAGCTGCCACGCCTCGGCCTACTGGCGCTGCGCGACGCCGAGACGGGACGGCGCCTCCTGCTTGACAGCAGCCAACGGACCGTGCGGGAGGCATTGAGCGTGGCCGCCAGCGCCAGGCGGCAAAAGCTGGGGCGTGTGTTCAGCCAGGCGCGCGTTGATCACATTGATATCCGCTGCGATCGGCCCTACGTCGAGCCGCTCATCGCCTTCTTCGCCGAGCGGGCGAGGCGGTTTCGATGAGCCGCACTCCTCCACGGCCCGAGAGACAGCCATGAACGGCCGCAGCCCCATGTGGGCGATCCTGGTTCTGGCGTCGGCAGTCAGCGCCGACGCACAACAGCCTTCAGGCATCTCCGTAGCGGCAACCGCTCAGCCGACACAGGTGACGGTCGGCGACCCGCTGCGGTACATCATCGAGGTGACCGCGCAGGAGGGCCATGAGCCGCAGATGCCCGGCCCAGATGCTGCGCTTCAGCCCTTCGTCGTGCGAGACTACCACGCCGGCACGCCGCAAGCGGTGGGGCGAGCCCGGCTTTACAGGGTCGAGTACGAACTGGCCGTCTACGACGTGGGCAAGCAGGCCATCCCGGCCCTGAAGATCGTCTATCGCGGCCCGGGCGGCCAGGAGGGCACTGCGGAGACCAAGCCGATCGCCATCGAGGTCAAGAGCATTGCTCCGCCCGACGCTCAGGACATCAAGGACGTGCGACCACCCCGGGAGTTGGCTGCTACGACGCTCCGGCCCGTTCTCATCGCCCTGGCCGCGCTGGTAGCGCTTCTGGCCCTGGCAGCTGGGGTGGCCTACCTACGCCGGCGGCCTCGGCCACAGATGGCCCCACAGCCCAAGGCCCCCCCGCGGCCACCCGAGGACGTGGCCTACGAGAAGCTGGCGCAGTTGGAACGCTCCGACCTGCTCATCTGTGGACAGATCCAAAAGTACTTCGATCGCCTGAGCGACATCATCCGCGAGTACATCGAGGGCCGCTACCAGGTGCCGGCGCTGGAGATGACCTCGGACGAGACGTTGGCAGCAATGCGGGCCGCCGGCGTGGACACCGAACACGTGGCGCTGTTTGCACGCGCCTTCCCGCACTGGGACCTGGCCAAGTTCGCCAAGCACGAGCCGCCGGACGAGGTGTGCCGCCGGGCCGTCGCCGAGGCCCGAGCCCTGGTGGACGCCACGAAGCCCGCACCACCAGCCGCGCCGGAAGACGCTGCGGCAGTTCCGCGCCCCCACGTCGGTCGCATCAAGCCGCACGACCGGAGGCCAGGATGAAGCTGGCGGCCCCATTGCTGTTGGCGCTGCTGCTGGCGCTGCCGGCTCTGTGGCGCTGGCGCCGGCGCGGCCAGGCAGCCGAGGCCACGCTGCGCTACTCCGACCTGTCGGCTGCTGCGGGAGCCCGCCCGGGGCTCCGGGTGCGCGCCCGCGCCCTGCTCTTCCCGCTGCGGCTGTTGGCCATCGGCCTGCTGGTGTTGGGGCTGGCCCGTCCCCGCACCGACCTGGGCGCGGAAACCGTCACCGCTGAAGGCATTGACATCATGCTGGCCCTCGACGCTTCCGGCAGCATGAGAACGGTGGACTACGGCGGCGACGACCGCTTCCACATCGTCAAGCGCGTGGTCCAGAGCTTCGTCCAGGGAATCACCAGCGACCGCGTGGGGCTGGTGATCTTCGGCGCTCAGGCGTTCACCCAGTGCCCCCTCACCCTGGACTACGAGGTGCTGCTGAATCTGCTGGCCGACGTGGAAGTGGGCAGCGTAGACGAAACGCGCACCGCCATCGGCAACGCCCTGGCCACCGCCGCCGGTCGGCTCGAGCAGTCGAGCAGCAAGAGCAAAGTGGTCATCCTCCTTACGGACGGCGAGAACAACTCGGGGAAGATTGACCCCTTGACGGCTGCGCGCGGCGCCGCCGCTCTCGGCATCAAGCTCTATACCGTCGGCGTGGGCAAGGAGGGCATGGGATATGCGCCCGTGGCCGACGAGTCGGGCAACACCCGCCTGATGCCCATGCAGACGCATATTGACGAGGACACGCTGCGGCAGGTAGCGCGGATTGGCGGCGGCGAGTACTTCCGGGCCGAAGACGAGGATACGCTGCGGCAGGTCTACAACCGCATCTGGAAGCTGGAGCGCACGAAGTTCGAAGCGAAGGCCTACAGGCGCTATCGAGAGCTGTTTCCGCTGCTGGTCTGGCCGGCCCTCGGCCTCCTGGCGCTGGAGGTCTTGCTGGCGAACACCTGGCTGGCAAGGGTGCCTTAGCTATGGGTGCTGCCTTCCTCAGATTCGCCAACCCGGCTGCGCTGGGGGTATTGTGGCTGCTGCCAGTATGTGGCGCGCTGTACGCGCTTGCCTTCCGCACGCGTGCCCGGGCCCTGGCCGCTTTCGGCGACGGCGACTTAGTGGCCAAGCTGACTGCCTCCGTTGACCCCAGGCGCCGCCGGGCCAAGGCCGCGCTGCTGCTGACGGCTCTGAGCCTACTCGTCGTCGCCCTGGCACGGCCGCAGTTCGGCACCAGACTCGAGGTGGCAAAGCGCCGCGGCCTGGACCTGTTCGTGGCCCTGGATTGCTCCGCCAGCATGCTGGCCGAGGATGTGAAGCCCTCCCGCCTGGAACGGGCCAAGCTCGAGGTCGGCAGCCTATTGCAGAAGCTGGCGGGTGACCGCGTGGGCTTGGTCGCCTTCGCCGGGGATGCCTTCGTCCAGTGCCCGCTGACCCTGGACTACGGCGCCGCCCGCACCCTCCTGGACGCGCTCTCCCCGGACATGCTCCCCGTGCCGGGCACTGCCCTGGGCCGAGCCCTTCAGGTGGCCACCAGAGGCTTCGTGGGCCAAGAGCGGAAGTACAAGGTACTGCTGCTCATTACCGACGGCGAGGATCATGCCGGCAACCCGTTGGCGGCCGCCCAGGAAGCAGCCCGGCAGGGGGTTATCATCTACACCATCGGCCTCGGCAGCACCGACGGGGCGCCGATTCCGATCTACGATGCCCAGGGCAGGCGGATCGCCTACAAGCGCGACCAGGAGGGCCGCGTGGTGATGAGCCGGCTCAACGATGCCCAGCTCAGGCCGATAGCAGCCGCCGGCAACGGCCGGTACTTCCAGGCCACCGCCGGCCAGCTCGAATTGGAGCGCATTCTGGCTGAGGTCAACCGCATGGAGAAGAAGGAGCTGACCTCGCGCCGGTTCGCTCACTACGAGGAACGGTTTCAGTGGCCGCTGGCTCTGGCCATCCTGCTGCTGTGCCTGGAGGCAGGCATGTCTGAGCGCCGGCGCCGGCCGCAGGAATGGGGTGGGCGGTTTGAGTAGGCGCCAGGCTGTGGAGCTGATCCTGCTGACGTTCTTGTCGCCACTGCTGGTCGGCTTTGGGCTCCTCACGCCTGCAGCCAGGGATGTGCGCGCAGGCAATGAGGCCTACGCCCGCAGCGACTACGGGAAGGCGCTGGAACGCTATCGCGATGCCCTGACCGCCGATCCCAGCCAGACGGTGATCAACTTCGACGCCGGGGATGCCTTGTACAAGCTAAAGCGGCACAAGGAAGCCATCGAGCAGTATCAGCAGGCCCTGGCAGGCGGCCGGCAGGGCGACGCCGTCACGCATTACAACCTGGGCAACGCTTACTGCCAGATGGGCGACTACGCCCAGGCCGTGGAGAGCTACAAACGCGCGTTGGCGCTCAACCCCAACGATCAATGGGCCAAGTTCAACCTGGAGCTGGCCCTGCGCAAGCTAAAGGGTCAGCAGCAGAAGCAGCAGTCGCAGCAGGCGCAGCAGAAACAAAGCCAGAAGCAACAGCAACAGAACCAGTCAGCCCAACAGCAAGCAGAACAGCGGCCAGCGCAAAGCCAACAGAAGCAGCAGCAAGGCGCTCAGCGCCAACAGGCGCAGGAACAGCAGGGCAAGCAGACCCAGGAAGGCAAGCAGACGGCCCAGGCGCAGCCCATGACCAAGGAGGAGGCCAGACGGCTGTTCCAGGCGATCATGAACGAAGACCAGGCGGCGCAGAAGCGCGTCCAACGCGTGCAGGCGCAGGCCTACGCGGCGCCGCTGGGGAAGGACTGGTAGCCGTGCGGCGCCTGCGGTTGATAGCGTTGAGCTGCCTGACCGTGCTGTTTGCCGCTGGCGTGGCCCAAGCGCAGGTCAGCGCCCGCGTAGACCGCCAGGAGCTGACCACCGACGAGCAGGTCGAGCTGATCGTCTCGGTCTCCGGTGAGGCCGGCGGCAAGGGCTCCCCCACCCTCCCCGCGCTGCCAGACTTCACCATCGCCAGCTCCGGCACCACCCAGAGCATCCAGATCGTCAACGGGCGGATGTCCACCTCCGTTGAGTACCGCTACTCGCTCCAGCCGAAGAGGCCCGGCGCCTTCACCATTGGACCCATCTCCGTGCGCAGCGGCGGCCGGACCTACAAGACGCAGCCCATCACCATCAGGGTGACCAAGGGAACCGGTCAGCCCTCCGCGCCACCGGCCATTCTACCGCTGCCTTCGCCCTTCGAGGAGGGAGAGCCACAACCCCAGCAAGCGACTGGCGAGGATGTCTTCGTGCGCGCGACCGTAGACAACGGGCGCGTCTACGTGAACCAACAGGTGACCTACACGTTCTCGTTCTACCGGGCCACCAACCTGTGGGAGGCGCCTCACTACCAGGCGCCCAGCACGGCGGGATTCTGGATGGAGGAGCTTCCCCAGGCGGAGCCGACCCAGGAGACCATCGAGGGGCGACAGTACGTGGTGGAACGAATCCGCACCGCGCTCTTCCCCACCGCCGCTGGAAAGCAGACCATTGGGCCGGCCAAGCTGACCTACCGCGCGGGGTTCTTCGAGTCGGGCAACACCATTCAGACAAAGCCCATCACCGTAGAGGTGCTGCCCTTGCCGCAAGCCGGTCGCCCGCAGGGCTTCAGCGGGGCGGTGGGCTCCTGGAAGGCCGCGCTGACGGTGAAGCCCCAGCAGGTCACAGTGGGAGACGCCGTGACCGCAGTGGTGACCATCACGGGGAAGGGCAACGTGCAGACCGTGAGCCAGCCGGAGCTGTCGGTGCCACCGGGTCTGAAACAGTACGAGCCCTCCATCAAGCGAACCACGGCCAAGGAGGGTGCCACGGTCCGCGGCACCGCCAGCTTCGAGCACCTCCTGGTGCCGCAGCAGGCGGGGCGCTTCCTCCTCGGGCCCGCCCGCCTGGCGTACTTCGACCCCGAAGCGGGCCAATACCGCGTGACCGAGACGGCGGCCATTCCTGTCGTCGTCAGCCCACGCGCCGGAGGTGGGCCGACCGGCGCGCCGCCGGTCGCCACTGGGGCAGCGCCTCCGGCTGATATCCGCGACATCAAGCCGTCGCCCGCGGTCCCCACAGCGCCGCTCGGGGCGCCTTTCGTGGCCTTGCAGATTCTGCCTCTGGCCTTGGCCGCTGGCGCGGCCCTGTATGGTCGGCGCCGGCGGCGGCTGGTGGCCGACCCCAGCTATGCGCGGATGGCCACGGCACGCAGCCGGGCCCGCGACCACCTGCGCGCGGCGCGCCGACATCGGGCCGCCGGCGACGCCAAAGCGTCCTACCGCTGCCTGCACGAGGCCGTGGCGGGCTACATCGCCGACCGGCTGGACTTGCCGCAGGCGGTGCTGGGGCCGGAGGCCGCGCGCCAGCGACTGCTGGAGGCTGGTGTGCGGCAGGACCTGGCTCAGCAGGCGGAGCAGTGCCTGCGAGCATTCGACCTGGGTCGCTTCGCAAACTCGGCGGGGGACCGGGCAGACATGGACCAGGCGCTGGCGCTGGCCGAGAACGTGCTCAAGGCTCTGTCGCGGGAGCGGATCAGCCGTGAGTAGAGGCGTTAGGTGGCTGCTCTTGGCAGGGCTGCTGATGGCCTGGGTCGTCACACTGGCGGCACAGGCCGCTGGCGACGAAACGCCGTTCGCGCGCGGAAATCGGCTCTACCAGCAGGGACGATTCCGCGAAGCGGCGAAAGCCTATGAGCAGCGGCTGGATCAGGCGCCCGGCGACTGGGCGGCGCTCTACAACCTGGGCAACGCGTACTTCCGGCTGGGCGACGTCGGCCGCGCTGTGCTGGCCTACGAACGTGCGTCGCGTCTGCGGCCTCGAGACCGCGACCTTCGTGCGAACCTGGAGCTGGCGCGGCTCTTCGTGGCCGCCTCTCCCGAGCTTGGGGAGCGTTCGGGGCTGCACCGCGCAGTGGCAGCCCTGCAGGCCGGCGTGACGCTGCGCGAAGTCCTGCTGGGGCTGTCGGCTGCCCTGTGGCTGTTCTGCGCGGCCTGGAGCTGGCGCCTGGCTGTGCTCACTGGGCACCTGAGGCGAGTGGCCAAGTGGGGCATGGCCCTCGCGGGCGCCGCCGCCATCTTGCTGGCGCCGCTAGCGGCTGCCAAGGTCTATGACGCCGCGTTCGTGCACCAGGCGATAGTCGTCGCGCCGGACGTACAGGCCCTGTCGGGCCCGGGACCGAACTTCGAGCCGGCCTTCTCGTTGGCGGCGGGGATGCAGGTCCAGGTGACCGGCGAGCGTGGGCTGTGGCGGGAAGTGCAGCCCTCTCCCGGCACCCACGGTTGGGTGCGAGCAGATCAGGTTGAGCTCATCCAGCAACGCCATCCCCGCTCCGCCGGCGGCTGAGGGGCGGGCCGCGCCTGCCGAGGCGGGGCCTTTCTCCTATCGAGCCACCCTCGTCGGCGCCGTCTGTGCCTTGGGCATCTGCATCGTGGTGGCCTACGCCGAACTGGTCACCAAGGAGATGCAGATCGCCATCTGCCAGTTCTCCCCCGCAGCCATTGGCGCGCTGCTGGTGGTGGTGGGCATCAACCGCCTGATCCGCCTGCTCTCGGGCCGCCTGGCGCTCAGCGCCAGAGAGCTCATGATGGTCTACATCATGACGCTGGTGGCCGCCCTCATCTCCTCTCGCGGCATCATGGAGAAGCTCCTCCCCGCGCTGATCGCGGTCAACTACTACGCCACCCCGGAGAATCACTGGGCCGCCCTCTTTTTCAGACATACCCCCCAGTGGCTGGTGCCCTTCAGCGTCAGCGGCGAGGGCGAACAGGATCTCGCCGTCGGCTTCTACGAAGGCCTGCCGCACGGCGTCGGCCTGCCCTGGCGCCCTTGGGTACAGCCGCTGCTGATGTGGGCTATCATCGTCATGGCCTTCTTCTTCGCCTTCATGTGCCTGGCCGCCATAGTGCGCCGGCAATGGGTGGACAACGAGAAGCTCACCTTCCCCCTGGTGCAGCTTCCTCTGGACATGGTCAGCCAGCAGCGCGCAACGGCCTTCTTTGCCGACAAGCTCACCTGGGCCGGATTCGCCCTACCGGCGGCCGTCTTCACGCTGAACGGCCTGCACCGCATCTACCCCCAGGTGCCCGAGATACCCCTGCAAATCCCCCTGAACCCTTACTTCGGCGCCAAGCCCTGGTCGGACGTGCACATGATCACCATATTCTGCTCGTTTGCGGCTGTCGGCTTTGCCTATTTCCTGCCCGCGCAACTGCTCTTCAGCCTCTGGGCTTTCTTCATCCTGGCGCGCTTGCAGGACGTGGCCTACTCGATCATGGGCTGGCCGATCGAGACCATGCCCCTTTACCCCACGCGGCTGCACATCGGCTATCAGGCTGCCGGCGCCTATTGCGTGCTCACCGCCTTCTACGTGCGCGCTGCCTGGCCGCACCTCCAGGCCGTATGGCGCAAGGCGCTGGGCGACCGCGGCGCTATCGCCGACGCCAATGAGTTCCTGCCTTATCGCTTCGCGGTCTGGGGCCTGGCTGCGGCCACCATCGGTGCCATCGTCTGGTGCATACAGGCCGGCATGTCGGCCTGGCTGGCTATCATAGAGGTCGCCATCTACCTGTTCATCGTGGCGCTGGTGATGGCGCGCAGCGTGGCCGAGGCGGGAATGCTAATGACCGAAACCAGCTTCCGCCCCGTGGACCTGGTACGCTTGTTCGCCACCAAGAACAGCCTCGGCAAGACCAACCTCACTATCCTGTCGTTCACCGACGCCGTCTTCAGCCGGGACCTGCGCGGCTGCTTGATGAGCACGTTCCTGGACGGGCTGAAGATCTGCGACGGTGTGCGCCTGCATCGGCGCCACCTGCTGGGCGCCATCGTGGTTGCCCTCCTGGTGGGCTACACCTTCAGCATGGTCATCCAGCTCTGGCTCCCCTACAATCAGGGCGCGGTGGGCATGTACGGCTACGTCTACCAGGGCAACCCGTTGTGGACCTTCCTGGACAACGCCCCGGCCATGGAAGTCCCCGCCCCCTACGACTTCCATCTGCCCCTCGCCTTCGGGGTGGGGCTGGGGGTAGCGATCTTCCTGTCTGTGATGCGCATGCGGCTGTGGTGGTGGCCCCTCTACCCCTTGGGCTACGCGCTGTGCGGCTCCTGGACGCTGATCGTCTTCTGGTTCCCCCTGCTAGTGGCCTGGATCATCAAGTCGGTCGTGCTGCGCTACCTGGGCATGAAAGTCTACACGCGCCTGCGCCCATTCTTCCTCGGTCTGATCCTGGGTGAGTTCTTCCTGGCCCTGGTCTGGGCAGTCATCGCCTGCATCTGGCGGCTGCCGGCGCCCTTCTTCCCCTGGCCGTGAGCGCCGCCAGCATTGACGCCGCCGCCGCCAACAACGTATCATAGCGTCCGGCTGGCGCGTGGAGCAGGGGCCAGCGCACCGCCCATTTCGCCATGCTAGGCACTGACACCAGCTCCGGCGAGCGCGACCCGAGTGTGGGACAGGCGCCCACGCGTCCGTGGCAGATTGGCATGGTCGCCGGTGAGGCCTCGGGGGACACCCAGGGCGCCTACCTGGTCGAGGAACTCAAGCGCCGCGATCCCAGCCTCCACATTGCCGGAGTGGGTGCGCGGCGCATGCGCGAGGCAGGAGTCGAGATCCTGCGCGACTGCACCGGGCTGGCGGCCATGGGTTTTGTGGAGACCTGGCGGAAGGTGCCCTACGGCATCGGCGTGTACCGCCTGATGTGTCGGCGCGTCGAGCAACGCCTGGTTGACCTGCTCATCCTCATAGACTTCGGCGTCATCAACCTGCGACTGGGCCGCTACGCGCTCCGACACGGCTGTCCTGTCCTCATCTACTTCCCTCCGGCCTCGTGGTCTTCTGATCGCGCCAAGCTGCGCGACGTGGCCCGCTCCGCCACGCGCATTGCCACCCCCTTTCCGCAGTCGGCCCGGGGGCTGGCCGCTGAGGGCGCCGATGTCACCTTCGTGGGTCATCCGCTCTTGGAGAAGCTGGGGCCGGTGGTCAAGCGCCGACAAGAGCTCCACCAGACCAAGCAGGACACCATCATTGCCCTGCTGCCGGGGTCGCGCGACCACGAGATCACCTACATCCTCCCGCCCATGCTCAAAGCAGCCCGCCTCATTGCCACCCAGATCCCTCAGGCGCGCTTCCTGGTGTCCGTTGCACAGACGGTCGAACGCGAACGCCTGGCCGGCCTGGTGGAGGCCGCCGGCATTAATGCCTCGCTGCTGGACGGGACCGAGGTGCCCCTGGAGCAGGCAGATGTGGGCATCGTCACCTCGGGAACTGCCACGCTGGAGGCAGCCATTGTGGGCCTGCCCATGGTGGTGGTTTACCGGGCAGGCTGGATGCAGTACCTGCACTATCTGCTCTTCTGTTGGCCGCGCGTGGACCCCTTCGCCATGCCCAACATCCTCGCCGGGCACAAGATCGTCCCCGAGATGGTTCAGCGCCGGGCCACGCCCGAGGCTATGGCCGAGCACGCACTCCGCTTCCTGCGCGACGCCGAGCTGCGTGAGCGCACCGGGCGTCAGTTGCAGGAGGTAGCAGCCCGGCTCGACGCCGGCGGCGCGGTGAGCAAGACGGCGGACATCGTGTTCGACATGCTGCGGCAGTATGCCGGCGAAAGGGCGTAGTCCCGCTCCTCAAATCGCCTCAGCAAGCCGTTGCTCGAACGAACTCAAAGCTTCGCTCAAGCGTTATTGTATGTGGCGGCTGTCACAGTAGCTCCCCGAAACCTATACATAGTGTAACAAACGTTTGATCGAGCTGTCCAAGTGGGTAGAGTACCGGCAAAGAGGGAGGAATGTGCTCAAGGGGCTAGTAGCAACCGCATCGGCCCAGTGAAGGCTTGAGGAAGGAGGCGCTGACAATGGCGATCTGCGAACTGGAGACCGGGGCGCCTCACTCGGTGTACGCGCTGACTGGAGTGGCGACGCGCCGAGGACTCGGGCTGGCAGGCATTGCGGTAATAGTCAAGGACAGGCAGAAGAACACGCTGAAGCACATCAGAGGCCGCATTCACACCACGTCCCCCGACGCGCCCAAATACCAGGCCGTCATCCGTGCCCTGCGCGAGGGTCTGGCGCTGGGAGCGCACAGCATCACCGTCTACTCAGATGACCCGATAGTGGTGGGTCATCTGAGCCGCGACCTGGAGGTCCCGCCGGAGCTTCACGCAGCTTACATGGAGGCGCGGGCTCTGATGCACCGCTACCGCCGCGCCCAGGTGCGCTTCCTGGAAGAGGCACGCAACCGCAAGGCCCGCACCTTGGCCGAGCTGGTCCTGACGGAGAATGGTCAGGGCACCAGGGACTATCGCTCGCCGGGGCTTCCGCTGATGTTCACCGAGCCGGCTGAGGCGAACGCTCGCTAGGGCCAACCGCCGGCACACCAAAGACCGAAGCGCACAGCTTCCGAGCTGTGCGCTTCCTTGCTGCTATCCCGGTTGCACAGGGCCAGTGGCCGGCACTCACTGCCCCCGCGCGACCTGCACCGCCTCGCGGAACTTGCGGGCGGTTTCGGTTACCACGTCGAAGCGCCCCTCCGCGACGGCTTGCTTGTCCACCAGGGCGCTGCCTACCCCCAGCGCGGCGGCGCCCGCCTTGATGAACTCGGCCGCGTTGCCCAAGTCCACGCCCCCGGTGGGACACAGCTTCACCTGCGGCAGCGGGCCCAGCACGTCCCGGAAATACTGCGGCCCCAGGGCCGTGGCAGGGAAGACCTTGATCATGTCCGCGCCGGCCGCCCAGGCATTGATGATCTCGGTGGGCGTCAGGCAGCCCGGCAGCGCGGGCTTGCTGTAGCGGTGAGCCATGGTGATGATGCTGGGGTCGAAGATGGGGCAGACGACGTACTCGGCGCCCGCTAGAATCGCAGCGCGTGCCGTCTCCGCGTCCAGCACAGACCCCACCCCGATGAGCACTTCCTGCGCGAACTCCTGGCTGGTCTCGCGGATGACCCCCAGGGCGTTGGGCGTCGTCATGGTCACCTCAATGACGTCCACGCCGCCCTCCTTGATGGCTCGTGCCACCGAGATCAGGTGGGCCGAACTCTGAGCCCGGATGACGCCGATCACTCCGCCATCTTCGATGCGGCGCAGTCGCGACTCCCTGTCACTCATGGCACCGGCCTCTCCCTAGCGCACGATCTTGGCCCCCGCCCCCGCGATCTGCGCCTTTACCTCTGCCTCGGTGGCAAAGCACAGGTCGCCGGGATGCGAGTGCTTGATGACCGACATGGCGTTGCCGTACTCCAGCGCCTTCTGTAGGTCGCCGTCGAGGTAGCCGAAGATGAAGCCCGCGCTGAAAGCGTCGCCGCTGCCCACGCGGTCCACGATTTCCAGATCGTAGGTCTTGTCAGTGTAGAGCCTGTCGGCGTAGGCGACAGCGGTCCACTGGCCGCGCCAGACAGTGGGAGCAGTGCGCATGGTGATGGCCGCCGCCTGGAAGCCGAACCTCTGGGCCAGGCTCTCGGCTATCTCCGGCGGCGCTCCCTCCATCCCGAAAACCAGGTTGGTGTCGTCCTCGGTGCTGATCAGCACGTCCACGTGCTCCATCATGGGTTCCATGCAGTTGCGCGCCTGCTCCTGGGTCCACAGAGTCTTGCGGTAGTTGAGGTCAAACGTCGTGGTGCAGCCGTACTGCCTCGCCGTTTGCAGCGCGAGGGCAGTCTGCGCCGCGCAGGCCTGGCTCAGCGCGGGGGTGATGCCGCTGACGTGAAACACACGGGCCTCTTTGAGCACGGACCAGTCAATGTCGCCCGCCTCGATGCGGCTGATAGCCGAGTGCGCGCGGTCGTAATAGACGCGGCTGGCGCGGGGGCTGGCGCCCAGCTCCAGGAAGTACAGGCCCACCCGGTCGCCCTCCACCCACTTCACGGACGATACATCCACGCCATGCTCGCGGGCCTTGTTGGCCACCAGGCGGCCCAAGGGGTTGTTGGTGAGCCGCGAGACCCAGGCGGCGCGCAAGCCCAGGCGCGCGCAGCCCACGGCCACGTTGTACTCGCCCCCGCCGCAGTTCACGTCCAGCACCGTGGTCTGCTCCAGGCGTTTGAAGTCGGGGGGCGAGAGGCGAACCATCGCCTCCCCGAAGGTCACTACATCGTGCATACCGGCTCCTCCCTCCCGCTGCTCAGTGGCCCAGGCGATGCAGGCGCATCAGGTTGGTGGTGCCGCGCCGACCAATCGGCGTGCCGGCGATGATGACGACCGTGTCGCCCACGCTCAGCAGCTTCTCCTCCAGAATGCGCGCGTCCAGGCGCTGCATCATCTCCTCCACGCTGTCGTAGGAGGGGACGACCAGCGGCCACACGCCCCAGTAGAGGCTGACGCGCCGGGCCACCTCAGCGAACGGCGTAGCCGCAATGATGGGCGCCCGAGGGCGCCATTTCGACGCCTGCCGCGCCGTCCAGCCCGAGTGGGTGGCCGCAATCACCGCCTTGGCGCCCACATCGCTCGCCGCCTGGCAGGCCGCGCGGCTGACGGCATCCGCAAACGAGAGCCGCTCCCCTGTCGCTTCGGCAAGCTCATCCTGCTTGAGCATCGTCTGTTCGGCCGCAGCGGCGATGCGCCGCATCATGACCACCGACTCTACCGGGTACTGCCCGGCCGCCGTCTCGCCAGACAGCATGACGGCATCGGTGGCGTCGTAAATGGCATTGGCCACGTCGGAGGCTTCGGCGCGAGTCGGCCTCGGCCGCGTGATCATGGACTCGAGCATTTCGGTCGCCGTAATGACCGGGACCCGATGCTGCCGGCACTTGCGGATAATCGTTTTCTGCATGGCCGGCACTTCCTCGGGCCCGGCCTCCACGCCCAGGTCGCCGCGGGCTACCATGACGGCGTCGGCCGCGTCAATGATCGCATCCAGGTGGTCGAGGGCTTCCGGCTTCTCCAGCTTGGCCACCACGTGAATGTCCGCCCGGCGCTCGGACAGGATGCGCTTGACCTGCAGCACGTCTTCCGCCCGCCGCACGAACGATAGGGCCACGTAGTCCACTTGCTGCTCGATGCCGAACCTGAGGTCCACCAGGTCCTTCTCGGTCACTGCGGGCGCTGACACCTTGACCCCCGGCAGGTTCATGCCCGCGTGATCCCCCAGCTCCCCGCCCGTCACCACCTCGCATTGGACCTCGGTTCCCGTGGCCGACTGCACCCGCAGTTCGCACAACCCGTCGTCCAGCATTATGCGATCGCCGGGCCCAACATCTTGCGGCAGCGCCTCGTAACTGGTGCTCAGCCGCTGAGGCGTACCCAATACGTCCTCGCTCGTGATGGTTACCGTCTCGCCGCTCCGGAGCGTGACAGAGCCGCGCTCCATCCGTCCCAGGCGCATCTTGGGCCCCTGGAGGTCCTGGAGCACGGCGATCTGCGCGCCTCGCTTCTGGGCGGCGCGGCGCACATTGTTCAGAAGCTGAGCGTGGCTCTCGTGCGTGCCGTGGGAGAAGTTCAGCCGCGCCACATCCATGCCGGCCTCGATTAGCGCGCCGATCTTCTCCTCGGTGTCAGTGGCCGGCCCGAGCGTGCACACAATCCTGGTACGTTGGCGGTCGAAGGGAGCACGGGTCATGGTGTCTGGAGTATCTCCCTCATAGCCTCGATGGCGCACAGCACACCCTCGCGGCTGACATCGTGGTGCGTGACGAAGCGGAGGTGGCGAGGCCCGCGCGCCAGGCACAGAATCCCGCGCTCTTTGAGGCGGGCTATCAGAGCCGGTGGGTCCAGATCCTCGCGGGTGATCCCAAAGATGACGATGTTGGTCTGGATGCTCTCCAGATCGAGCTGGATGCCAGGCATCTCCGCCAGCGCCTCGGCCAGGAGGCGTGCGTTCTGGTGGTCCTCGGCCAGGCGGTCCACCATCTCGTGCAGGGCCACCAGGGCCGCAGCCGCGATGACACCAGCTTGCCGCATACCGCCGCCCAGCATCTTGCGCGCCCGCCGCGCGTGGTCAATGAACTCACGCGATCCGCAGATGACGGAGCCCACCGGCGCGCACAAGCCCTTGGAGAAGCAGAAGCACACCGAGTCGGCGCCGGCCACCAGCTTCGCCGGGACGATGTTCAGGGCCACGGCCGCGTTGAAGATGCGAGCCCCGTCAATGTGCACCGGAACGCCATGCCGGTGGGCCAGCTCCACCACGGCGGCAATGTGCTCGCGCGGGAGCACCGCCCCGCTCGCATTGTTGTGGGTGTTCTCCAGCAAGATGAGCCCCGTGGGCGGCTCGTGCAGGCTGCCGGGCCTGATGGCCGCAGCCACCTCCTCGAGATCCATAGCCCCACGCACGCCGCGCAGGGGTCTGGCCAGGGCGCCGGAGATGGAGGCCAGCGCGCCGACCTCATAGGCCAACACGTGGCTGGTGGCCTCCAGGATCACCTCGTCGCCCCGCTGCACGTGCGTGTAGATGCTGGCCTGGTTGGCCATGGTGCCGGAGGGCACGTACAGCGCGGCCTCAAAGCCCAGCCGCTGCGCCGACTCCTCCTGGAGGCGGTTGACCGTGGGGTCCTCTCCGAACACGTCATCCCCTACCTCGGCCTCAGCCATGGCGCGGCGCATGGCGGGCGTGGGCTTGGTGACCGTATCGCTGCGGAGGTCCACTATCTCCGCCCGTGCGCTCTCGTCAGGCATCTGCTGCTCCTGTGCTACGCGCGAGTTCCTGCCTGGGAGGTTTCGAGGCGCTGCCGCCGATTCCTGCCAGGGACCAGCCTGGCAACCGCGCAGCAGGGGGGACGAGCTGATGTAGGGTCAGAGCAGCGCGCAGCTCAGATGCGCTTGGGACGAGGCCGGCGCTGGCGCAGGGCCGTTGGCAGGGCCCAGGCGAGGGCCCAGATCACCAGGTAGGCAACGATGACTACGTACCACAGGCGGAAGGCCACCGACTTCGCCGTCAGCTTCTGAGGCTCCGCCGCCGGCTTCAGCTTCCACTCTGCCCGGCCGCCTTCGATGAGGGCTGCCGGCTGCGTATCGGTGATGGTGCCAGGCAGCACCACCACGTACTTGAAGGCCTTGGCCTCCGCCAGCTTCTGCTCCTGGCCCAGCACCCTCTCAACGCGAATCTCGTCAGTGTACTCGTAGGTGGTCCAAAGCGAGAAGAGGCCGCCGCTGGTCGTCAGGCTCACGTCCTGGAGACCCTCGACGCCCCCGTGGCGGCGGTCGGCATACATGAAGCGCGTGCCGCCCCGTTCCGCTGACCACTGTCGCCAATCGGGCGTGGGGAAGAACTGCTCGAAGTCCTTGCGGATGTTGCCCACCCGGCTCTCGTCAACGACCACGGCAAGCTTGCGGTAGCCCGCGCCGTTGGGGGCTACCTCAGTGACGATCTCCGCGTCGTTGGCCAGAATCAGCAGCGGGAAAGGCAGCAGGGCCAACGAGCCCCACCCGCGCACGAACCTGGGTGACCAGCGAGGGCGGTAGGTCATTTGCTGCTCTGCGAGCCGGCGTCTCGCCGGCTGACGCCGGTCTGGCCTGCGGTGTAGCGGATGTTGAGGACCCAGTAGATGACCATGCCGATGATGAGGAAGATGAGGTAGACGATGGTGCCCGGAACGTCGAAAGCGACGCCCAGCAGGCTGAAACGCACCAGCGGCCAGTTCTCCGCCGCCAGGATGAGCACCACCAGCGCGACTAGCACGGCCACGAACACTCTCGCCGGCTGCCGGGTAGCCACCTGGAGGCGGCTGGGCGCCGCCGGTTTGCCCCGCCCGGCCTCTGGACCTTGCTGTGCCCCCTGTGCCAATGGCTTCGCTCCTCCCGTGTGCGCCTCATGCGCGCCGCTGATTATATAACCCAGGCCGCAGCAGCGTCAAGCACGCTGGCACAGCCAGCGCACCATCTGACATCCTCGTGCTATCGTGCTGGGTTGCGTTCCGGTCACCTTCGCAGGCGGCCCTCACCCCGCCTCCGCGGGCCGTAGCCCGCTTCGGCGGGCGAAGGCCCGCCCTTCGGCCCTTCGGCTTGCGGTCGCAGACGACCACCGCTCAGGGCAGGCGGCCTCAGGGCGCCCCTCTCCCACTGGGAAAGGGGATCAAGGGGTGAGGGCCGCAACTGGCCGCCCCCCCGCTGCCGTCATCCCGGCAACAGATACTGCTAACACTTGGCCTTGCGGCGCCGGGATCATTGGCCAGAAGCCCAGCACTCCTGGACTACAGGCCGTCCGGCGGCGGGCAGACGTCAGAGGCCAGGTCGAACTCCTTCTGGATGGTCTCGATCTCACGCGCGGTCAGGCTGGCGCGCACGCCCATGGACAGCTCGAAGCTGCGCCGGATGTAGTCGCACCTGGGCCCATTGGCACAGGTGGCTATGTCGCCACTCTCCTCCAGGTGCACAGCCAGACATCCGCCGCCGCACAGGTACCGCGCCCAGCACTCACGGCAGTTCTCCCTGGCCGCCACATGCAACTGCCCCACCTGCCGCAGCAGGTCCGACCGGATGCCCTCGTACACGTCGCCCAGCCTGAAACGCTCGAGTCCCACCAGCGCGTGGCACAGGTAGATGCCCCCGTCGGTGTGGATGCACAGGTATTGCCGGCCCGCGCCGCAGGTGAAGTGTCGCACATGCTCTGGCGCATACGTCAAGCTCACCCCCGCCAGGGGCGGGAAGTAGAAGAACTCGCCCGCGCGGATGCTCTCCACGTAGTAAGCCGCCGTCTCCTCCAGTGCTTCGGCTAGCACCTGCCAGTCTTCGCGCCGCAGCGCGTACTCGCCACCGCCACCGTGAGCTGGCGCCGTCAGGATGCTGCGGAACCCCAATTGCCGGAAGTGCTTGACGATGCCCAGCATGTCCAGCGAGTAGCGGTGGAGCGTGGCGCGGGCGGAGATGTTGACGGCAAGCGGCCGAGGCAGATGCGCCAGGTTGCCGACGATCTGCTGGTAGCTGGGCCGACCATTGCCCATCGGCCGGAAGCGATCGTGAATCTCGGGCGGGCCGTCCAGGCTCACCTGGAAGTCAAGGCTGTGCTCCTCGACCAGGTTCAGGAGTTCGGGCCTGATCAGAACCCCGTTGGTGGACATGCCGAACCGAACGGTCTTGCCCACGGAGGCGGCCGTCTCCTCCGTATAGCTCATCACGTACCGCACGAGGTCGAAAGCCAGCAAGGGCTCGCCGCCGAAGAAGATGATGTGGATGCTCGGCGACGGGCCAGCGGCTGCCAACAGCCAGTCCACTGCTCGTCGCGCCGTCTCCTCGCTCATCAGCGCCGCGCCGCCTGTCTCATAGATCGGCTGCGACACCCACTGCGGATGCTCGCGGTCGAAGCCGACGAAGCAGTACCGGCACCTCAGGTTGCAGGCGCTGGCAACGTTGAAGTCAGCGGCGCCGATGTACGGCTGCTGCGAAGGCCCAGGGGGGGTTGCCGGAGGGTAACGGGGGTCCATCAGCAGCCCGAAGCTATCGAGCTGTCGCATGACCACAGCCGCGTTCTCCCGACCCATCTGACGCGCGAGTTCCGCCTCCAACGCCTCGCGCTCCAAAGGCCCCCGTTCGAGCAGCCCGAGGGCCAGCTCCGCGCGCTCGTCGTAGGCGAAGAAGTGCCGCGTGGCGACATGCACCACCAGCTTCTGGCCCGAGGCCTCGAAGCGGTGGCATTCAGCCAGCGCCACCAGCTGCGTATCACCGTTCCTCTCGCGCCCTCGCCTCACGACTTGCCCTCCAGCAGCCCTCTCGGAGCCAGAACACACACGCCACGGCTGGTGCCCACCCAGACCTGCTCCCCCACCTGCGCAATGCTGAGCACCGACTCCGCACCGTAGGTCGTCACGTCCTCGCCCTCCACCAGGCTGGCGCCACGGCTCGTACCGACCCATGTGCCTGCCGGCATGGGCGTGATCGCCCAGACATTGTCGTTTACGAGCGTGGCGCTCTCGCGGCAGAACTGCCGCAGGCCGTCCGCGCCCAGGCGATAGGCGCCCTGCTGATATGTCCCCCACCAGACGCTTTGGTCGTGGTCAGCCGCAACGGCCCGCACACGCTGCCCCTCGCTCCCTGTTACCGACTCCCAGCCGTTCCCAGCACGCCTGTAGACGCCCTGATTCGTGGCTATCAGCAGCTCTGCACCACTGCTGGCCAAGTCGCCGACGAACCCGTCTGAGCAGCCGTCGGGCAGAGGAACCGCCTCTGCCACTTGGTCGCGGAACAACGCTAGCCCCCCAAGCTCCGTGCCCACCCAGAGGCCCTCCGGCGTGGGCAAGAGAGCGCGCACGAAGTCATCGCCAAGGGCCGAGTTGCCCTTATGGAACAGCTTCCACGTCCAGGAGTCCTGTCTGCGCTCCAGGCAAGCGAGGCCCCTGCCTTGCGTGCCTACCCAGAGGCGGCCCTCCGCGTCCTCGGCCACAGCACTGATGTAATCGTCCGCCAGGCTGTTGCGCCGGTCGAACCGCGTCCACAGCCGACCGTCCCACATCATCAGCCCGTGCCCCAGCGTGCCTATCCACACACTGCCGCCCCTAGCCGTATGGAGGCAGGTGATAGCCGCCTGGCTCAGGTCGGCGGGAGCTTCAGGGTCGAGGCCCGCCACAATCCAGCGCCGCCTGAACCGCACCACCGCCCGTTCCCTCGGCTCCAGTCGAACCATCTTCTGCAACGCCAGCTCCGGCGACGCAGCCAGGGCGCTGACCATCAGCAGCTCGGGCGCCATCCCGGTCAGCTCGAAGGGCACTCGCACGCCGGTGGGATGGGACCCCAGGGCGACCTTAACCTCGGGGTCATCCGCCTCCACCCGCAGGCTGGCGGTGTCGCCCGGCGGCGCCACATGGAAGTCGGTCAGCACCAGCTCTGCGCCGGCTGTGTACATCGTCTTCCTGACCAGCCCCACACCGAGCGCAAACCAGGCCTGCTCCATCAGATCGCCTTCCAGGTTGTAGGCCTCCACCCGCCAGCAAGGCAGCTCCCGCCCCGCCGCTTGCAGGTTCTCGTAGCCCGCCAGCAGCATCACGCGGGACTGCCCGTGCGTGACCCAGACCTCACCGGGCCGGCGCCCCGCTTCCAGGTAGGCGACCTGGGCTGTCTTGTCGCGGCTGAGGAGCGCACCATGGGGGCAGTAGACGACGCGCTCCGCACTGACCAGGTAGTAGACCGTCTCCCCGTCGCTGCCGTCGAACCGCACATAGGGCTGCTCGTCAATGACGGTGTGGCCGCGGCAGGTCTGGCGGAGCGTCGCCCCGCCCACCTGGTAGTCCCACCAGCTACCGGCAGTGGTGGGGAAGAGCGCCTGGGCGGGATCGTCCGCGGTCAGTTGCGGCAGCGGAGGCCCCTCGAAGGCTGTCTCACGTTTGCGCAACTTCCGCAGCAATCGCATCACAAACCCCGTTCTAACCGGCCGGCAGCCCAGTCGGTCGGAGTGCCAGAGGGCACCGGAGACCGTCTTCCGGCGCCCTCTGGCCGCGTCCGACTCCACGCCGTCTACTTGCTGATGAGTCCTTGCTTCTGCAACAACAGGATGTTCTTCTGGATGAGCGGCTTCATCTGCGTGGCCGTTCGCGGCGGCTTGAGCCCGAAGTTGGCCGCCGTGAGTTCCCTGGGAGCGGGCTTGAGCAGGCCCTTCTCGCGCAGGGCCGCAATGACCTTCTCGATGTGCACCGTGCAGGAGCTGTCGTTGCCCATACAGATGCAGCCCTGGATCTGCCCGCCGCAGGTGATGAAGCTGCTGTTGCCCTGGCAGGTCGCGCCCTGGCAGTCCCCACTCATGCAGTTGGTGCCCTGGCAGACGCTGTTCTGGCAGGTGCCGCCGCCTTGGCATGGCCCAGCCCCCTGGCAGTCACCACCGCCCTGGCAAGGGGCGATCTGGCAGTTCCCACCCTCGCAGACGCCTGCGCAGAAGCCAGCATACTGCGCAAAGCAGTCGCCCGCGGCTGCCTCGTCAGGCTGCGCCAGGCTGTTGATCGCCCGCAGGGGGCTCTCGCCCTGCTCCAGCGAGCTGCGGAACCGCCTGAAGTTAGGGAATCCCGAGAGCAGTGCCCCTGCGCTTAGTACACCTACTCCGATCCAACGCAGGAAACTGCGCCGAGTGTCCCTGACGTCGCCGTCCTTTGCGTCGTCCTTCTCAGCCATTCAGCTACCCTCCTTTCCGGCCTGTGTTGCCACGAACTCCGCGGTCTGGGGGGCCTCACCTCCCTGGCCCACGGAATCTAGAACCAACGACATGGGTCCCTTTGTTTGTCGGCTGCCGACAGCCGGGACATAAGCTGCTCGCCGTACAACGTCCGCTGGGCCTGCTCGCTCATGCCCTTCAGTCGGCTGTTGACGTACAGGCCCATCTCCACCTCCATGCGCCTGGCGGCGCAGTACACATCCTCGGCAGCCGAGAACGGGTCTCCTGTCCCCTCCAGGTGGATCTTCATGCACCCGCCCCCGCAGAAGTATCGCATCCAGCAACTGCGGCAGCCGTTCATCACCCGCACGTTCTGCCCGGCGATGATCTCGCGCGTGAGGCGTTTGGAGACCCCGCCAAACACGTCTCCCAGGCGCCAGTCGTCCATGCCCGTGAAACGATGGCACACGTACAGCCCGCCGTCCGGCGTCAGACAGGCGAAGCCCCGGCCCGCCCCACATCCCCAGGCCACCTTCTTGTCCTCCACCAAGCGCGTCGGCGCCACATAGCGCGTGACGTTGCTGAAATCGAATCGCCGCCCTTGCTCCGCCCAGCGCAGAATCCTCTCGGCTGTTTCCTCGTACAGGGCACGCAGGCGAGGGATGTCCTCAGTCGTGAAGGCCCCAGCGCCGCCCGGCTCGCTGATGCTGTCTATCCAGACGTTGCCAAAGCCCAGGCCCAGCAGGTGCTCAACAATGTCCACGTACCGGAACCCATCCAGCATGTTCCAACGGGCATAAGTCCCGCGCGCCGTGGGCGGCGCGGGCCGGCGCTTGAGCAACTCCTGCACGTTGCGCGCCACTTCCGCGTAGCTCCCGCGCCCGTCGGCGTGCGGGCGGTTCCGATCGTGCACCTCCGCTGGGCCGTCTATGCTAACGATGACGCTGATGTCGTGCTCCACGATGAAGTCCAGGACCTCGTCCTTGAGCAGCACGCCGTTGGTGAAGAAGGACAGCTTCAGCTTCCGGCCGAAGCGCGCGCCGGCCTCGTCCAGCCAGGTCTGCACTTTCTTGATAAGCTCGAAGTTGGTGAGGGGCTCGCCGCCGAAGCAGCCGAAGTAGAACTCGTCTGCGGCGCCTTCTGTCTCGCGCAGAGCCCAGGCGATGCTGCGCCGCGCCACGTCCTCGTTCATCCGCAGCAGCCGCGCCGGGCCTTCCGTCCGCGCCGGATGATTGCCCTCGGCTCCGTAGCAGTACCTGCAAGCCAGGTTGCAGGCATGGTTGACGTTGAAGTTCACGTTCGTGATGGTGGTTCGTTCGTCCACGGTCTCGGGCAGGTCCGAGTGCGGCTTCTCGCCCCGCGGCACCAGGAACTGGCCCTCGCGCAACGCGCCCAGCACCTCCTCGACTGCGGCTCGGCCATACCGCGCCACCAGTTCGCCAACCGCACCGCCGTTGCCCGAGCGCAGGGCGCGCAGAGCCTGAGAGGTCTTCTCGTCCACCTCGTAGGTGAGAAGCGTCTCGACGTTGAGCAGCAGCTCGCTGTCCCCCACGCGGAACAGGTGGGCTTCGGCCAGCTCCAGTCCGGTGAGCTGTTCCAGTGGGAGGACGCGGCGTCGCATTGCCGGTTCTGTATCGGAGGGATCCATGCGTGCCTAGGGCCACGAAGCTGAGCCACATGAGGGGGCGGAGGGCGGCCCCGCCGGCGCAGATTATAGAGGCGCCCGCTAGCTGTGTCAAGCGAACCTATGATGCCAGGGCCTTGTGATTCCCGTCACGCAGCCCCCCCGTCGGCCCTGCGCCCGCCGACCCGCACGCCGGCCAGTGCCTGGCTGCCCGCAGCAAAGGCCCCGAGACTCCGGGCCGGCCGGTGCGCGCCAAGATTGTTGGGATGGCCGGAAAGTGATACCCTCCCCTGCTGAGCGATACGACGCTTGGGCGTCGAGCAAGGGAGGGTAGCTATCGTGGCACGAGATACAGCCTTAGACACAGCAAGAGTCC